>ERZ860023.622-NODE-622-length-19626-cov-2.373307_pt1 | contig 19626 bp, 18 predicted proteins | sample MGYA00509983_ERZ860023 | MGnify/ENA primary metagenome ERZ860023 (study PRJEB30046, sample SAMN00715180) | human gut metagenome | study: EMG produced TPA metagenomics assembly of the A metagenome-wide association study of gut microbiota in type 2...
ATCGACGGCTTCGACGACCGGAATGGCCGTCCCGTGGGCCGCCGCACACTCCACGGCTTTCAAAATCAAGTCGGACGATACCAGCGGACGTACGCCGTCGTGGACCGCGATCAGTGCGACGGTTCGGGGCAGAGCGGACAGGCCGTTGCGTACCGAGTGGAACCGTTGCGGCCCGCCCGCCGTGCAGGTGTGCTTGGCTATGTCGAAACGGGCTGCCAGATTCTTCCAGAAATCGATCTGCCCTTCGGGAAGGACGACGACGATCTGCGTGCTGTGCAGCGTTCTTGCAAAGGCGTTTATCGCATGGCCCAATACCGGCAGCGATCCCAGCATGCGGAATTGTTTGGGAAGCGGACCTCCCAGGCGGCTGCCGCTCCCGCCGGCGACGATGATTACTCCTGTTCCTTGCTGTTCCATATCAGTTTCTTTCCGAATCCGAGGGTATTGTCCGTGAATTTCATGTAGGAAATCTCCACAACCCACAACGTCAGCTCGGCGAGTGCTGCGAACGGGAAGCGGCGGATATATGTTTTTCGTGCCTCTTCGTCCGCTTCCCGCACCGTTCCGCAAAGCTGGAGCCCCTGAAGTTTGCCCACTGCCTTGCTTTCGAGCGCGATGCCCAGCGCTACCTGCCGGTTCGCCTGCATCTCCTCCGCATGGCGCGTCGTCTTATCGGCCGCGAATACGAGCAGATTGCGCTCTGGGTCGTAGGCGTAAAACGCGTGCGAGCAATAGGGCTGTTCTCCGGCGACGGTCGCCAGTGTCAGGACGTGGTGTCGGCCGATAAAGCGGACAATGCGCGGGTCGATCATAATTTACTGCTGAAAACCAGGCTGTCTGCCGTTTTCGACGGGGTGAGTACGATCGAGTCGAGTTGTTTGATCTTGTCTTCTTCCTTTACCTCGCCGTCCAGTTCGGCCATAATTCGGTCGCGGACATATTCGTAAGCGGCACGGTTGGCTTTGTGAATCGGTTCGCCCGGTTCCTGCGGAATCTTCAGCGGATCGATCGGTTTGCCGTTACGCCAGACGCGATAGTCCAGATGCGGGCCCGTCGATGCTCCGGTGCTGCCGACATAGCCGATCAACTGCCCCTGCGATACGCGGCTGCCCTGACGAATCCCTTTGGCGTAGCCGCTCAAGTGCAGATAACCGGTCATAAAACCGTTGTTGTGTTTGATCTTGAGGGTATTGCCGCCTCCGCCGCCCCAGCCTTTGAAGATGACCGTGCCATCCGCTACGGCATGTACCGGAGTACCTTTCGGAGCTGCGAAATCGACGCCCGTATGGGCTCGGTAGGTTTTGTAGATGGGGTGGAGCCGCGAATAGGTGAACCGGGAGCTGATGCGCGTATATTTGAGCGGCGTGATAAGCATCAACTTACGCAGGCTGTTGCCGTCCTGGTCCCAGTAGGCGATTTTATTGCCCTGGCGGAACGGAATGGCGTAATAGGTCTTGCCGCCGTAGTTGAATTTCGCCCCCCATATACGTCCGATGCCGGCCGGTAGGGTGTCGATGTAACGCTCGTCGTAGATGACCGTGAAGTTATCTCCTTTCTGGATACTGAAGAAACTGATCGTCGATTGATAGATGTCCTCCATTTCGGCGGCGAGGGAGGCCGGCATGCCGGCGCCTACGATCGCCTCCCAGAGTGAGGAGTCGATCGTGGCAGTCTTTTTCTGGCGACGTATTTCATACTCTTTTTCACCTTTGGTGACACTGATCGAGTCGTCGGCCAGTCCGAAAACGACATACTGGGAAATGCTCTGTTCGTACACCAGATAGTCCAGATGGGGCGCGTTGAGCGAATCTTCGTGGATGAAAGCCGTGTAGCTGCGCCCGGCCCGGATGTTGCGGAGCGGGAATACGTCTTTGGACGCTTTGTCGAGCTGATCGATCTGGGCGGCGGAAACACCGTATCGGTTCAGAATCTGACCGAGGGTTTCGCCACGGTCGATGATCTGCTGTTCGAGCCGGTAGTTGTCGGCGGGAATGCCATATAAAAGGTTGGGTTCTATGATTTCATCGGAATTTTCTTCGGCATCCGTTGCCGTGCGGCCGCATCCTGCGAAAAAGAGCAGGCCTGCTAACAATGCGGCAGCTGGTTTCAGTTGTTTGATCATGTTAATAATTAAGGTATAAAACTGCGAACCGGGTCAAATTTTTTGGAGTCCGGTCGGGATGTATCCTGATTTTTAACGGAAGTTTTCTTCCGGTAAAGATAAGAAAAAAAACAAAATTTCCGCTGCTCTGCGGTCGGATTATCCAAGTTTTGGGGTGTTTCTTTTGTAATTCATTGAATTGTTGCTATCTTTGATTGCTATAAACCAGTATTGAGAATGTCGAATTTTTTTTTGATGCCTGTTTCTTTCCTTTATAAGTTGGGGGTCTTGTTGCGCCACCGGCTTTTCGATTGGGGGATTCTGAAACAGGAGAAGTTCGATATTCCGGTCGTCTGCATCGGCAATATCACCGTAGGCGGTACGGGCAAAACCCCGATGGCCGAGATGGTGATCGCCTACATGGCTCAAAGGCATCACGTAGCGTTGATTTCCAGAGGATACGGGCGGCGAACGAAAGGATATATTGAGGTCACTCCCGAATCGCACTACCGCGAAGTGGGGGACGAGCCGTTGCAGATCAAGCGCAAATTTCCCGATACGGTCGTGGTCGTGTGCGAGAAACGGGCAGAGGGGATCCGCCGTCTTCGGCAGGAGCATCCGGAGGTCGATCTCGTCGTGATGGACGACGGCTTCCAGCACCGTTACGTAGAGCCTAAAGTCAATATCGTCATGATCGATGCGACACGGCCCGTGCAGCATGATCGGATGTTGCCTGCGGGCAATCTGCGGGATTTGCCCGAACAGTTGCACCGGGCGCATTATTTCATCGTGACCAAATGCCCTGAGAATATGGCTCCGATAGACCGGCGCATTCTGCGCAAGGTTCTGGTTCAGGTCGCCTATCAGCGTGTTTACTTTACCCGTTTCGAAAGTTTCCGGCCTCGGCCGCTCTTCCCTGAGTTCGTGGATGAGGAACTGAATTACGGCCAGCAGGTGATCGCCATGTCGGGTATCGGCAATCCGGGACCTTTCGTGGAGGGATTGAGGAACAATTACAAGGTGATCGAGGACGTTCGTTTCGACGACCACCATGTTTACCGGGTGAAAGATATGAAATTGGTAGCGAATTTGCTGGCAAAACACCCGAAGGCGGCGATCATCATGACCGAAAAGGACGCGGTCAAGATGAGCCATCCCGAAAAGATACCGGCGGAAGTACGCAAGAGAATGTATTTCCTGCCCATCAATATTTCATTCATAGATGATTCGGAAACGGATTTTCTCCAAAAATTAGAGTGCGATGTTAGAGAGAATTAAAGAGACTGCGGCCTTCATTCAGGCACGCATCGAAAACTTCCAACCGGAAGTAGGCATTATTCTCGGTACCGGATTGGGCGATTTCGCCGACCGTATCGATGAGAAATATTCGATCGACTATAAGGAGATTCCCAATTTTCCCGTTTCGACGGTCGAGGGACATAAGGGAAAATTGATTTTCGGTTTGCTCGAAGGGCGCCGCGTAGTGGCCATGCAGGGGCGGTTCCACTATTACGAAGGTTACACCATGCAGCAGGTGACGTTCCCCGTGCGGGTGCTCAAGCTGCTCGGGATCCGCTACCTGTTCGTATCGAACGCCAGCGGCGGCGTGAATCCTTCGTTTCGGGTAGGCGATCTGATGGTCATCACCGACCACATCAACCTGATGCCCAATCCGCTGATCGGCCCCAACATGGCCGAGTTCGGCCCCCGTTTCCCAGATATGCACAACTGTTACGATCAGCACTTGATTATCCGTGCGACCCGTATTGCCGAGGAGAAGGGAATCAAGTTGCAGTACGGCGTTTACGTGGGCGGTACGGGTCCGACGTTCGAAACGCAGGCCGAATACCGTTATTTCAAGGCGATCGGCGGCGATGCCGCCGGTATGTCCACCGTGCCCGAAGTGATCGTGGCCCGGCACATGTCGATTCCCGTTTTCGGGGTATCGGTCATTACGAACTGCGGGTTGAGCGATGAGGTCGGCGACCACGAGGATGTGCAGCGTCAGGGGGCCAAAGCCGGCGTGAAGATGGCCGAGCTCTTTATGGAGATGATAAAAAACTTATAACGAGGCGATATGGTAAATAAAGTGATTTTGATCGGCAATGTAGGTGTGGATCCCGAGGTCCGCACGCTCGAAAGCGGAGCGAAAGTCGCCCGGGTTCGTCTGGCGACGACCGAACGGCTGTTCGACCGCCAGGCCAACGAAACCAAGGAACATACCGAGTGGCATACGATCACTTTGTGGCGCGGTTTGGCCGACGTAGTGGATCGCTACGTCAATAAAGGATCGCAGATTTACATCGAGGGGCGCCTGCGTACCCGCGAGTGGACGGACAAGGATAACAACAAGCGTTATACGACCGAAATTCTGGCCGACGATATGAAGTTGTTGGGACGCCGTGGGGATAACCAGTCGGCGGGAGCTCCGGCAGGCGGGTATGCCCAGCCGCAGGGACAGCCGTCCTATCAGCAGCCGGCGCAGCCTTCGTACCAGCAGCCTGCGGCCCAGACTCCCGTTACGCCTGCTGCGGACGATCCGGACGATCTCCCGTTCTGATTTTCCATACTATTACAATTGAATATCCGCCGAGACAGTCCCTGCGAAAATCGTATCGTTCTGTCCGGCGGATTTTTATTGAGTGTAAACTTAAAAAGTGAATATATGCAGCTTTTTATTTTGAATCGTACGAATGAACGGCAGACCAAGAGTGTCGGCCGCATTTTGCTGTACGCGCTGTTGTTCTTTATCGTAACCCGTATCGCCGTGATGTTGATGCTTACGGGGTGTACGGCGATTTACATGGCCAATACGGGAATCAACCCGATGCAGGGGCTTTCATTTTTCGGAAATCCGTCCGTAGCGGCTGCCGGCATGGGATGGTGGGCATTGCCGTACGTGCTGCTCGTAGCACCTTTTTTCGAAGAGTGTTGTTTTCGGCTGGGACTTTCGTTCCGGCGGTGGCAGGTAGCGGTTGGATTGGGGGCACTGACGCTCTTTTTCGTCTCGCGGTTTTTAGCGATAGCCGGGGCGCAGCATTCTTTCTGGTGGGGGCTTCCGGCAGGTATCGTTGTAGCGGGGCTGCTATATGGATTTACTACAGATGCTTTCTGGCAGGCTAAGAAGGGGTGGCTGCGTCCGATGATGTGGTGCTCGGCCGGACTCTTTGCCTTGGTGCATCTTTTCGCCATGCAGGGTCTTACCTGGTTCCTGGTGCCCTATGCGTTACTGATATGTCTGATGCTTTTCTTCGCCGGTAGCGTCATGGTTTACCTGCGGGTCAACCTGGGTTTCTTGTGGGCGGTCGGGGCGCATGCCCTGAACAATGTGCCTGCGGTGTTTATGATAACCCTTGTGCTGATGCAGTCTTAACCGTTTTTTCGAATGGAAATCGTACGGTATGCAACCCGTTACTCCGGGTTTTCGAACAGTGGCTCGACAAGCTGAGATATACCCGTTACGGATTTGCCAAATATACATGCGGCGAACTTGTCGAAATAGATCGTCGCGCGGGATTCGATAGCGTAGAGTTGGTCGAAATCGAACGAGGAAAATTCTTTTATATCCGGTGCAAGACCTGACCTCCGGCATGGATTCCGGCTTTCAGGGCATCCACTCCGCTACACCCGTCAGGGGATGTGCTTCGCGCCAGCGAACGAAATCGGGGTAGCTGCGGATGCCGTCCCGCAGGACGGCCATGTAGTATTCGATGCCTGCGATTTTTTCCGTATCGGGCGTTTCCCACTTGAGCCGCAGGATCGCTTCGCGCGTTTCATCGGTCAGGGCCGCCGAAATGCGCCGGGCCACCTCTTCGAAGTAGCCGTCGTAGCGGGAGCCTTTCTCGATATGGATCATATCCAATTGCCAGAGTTCGCCTTCCTGGTCTTCGTACCAAGCGTGCCATTCGAGGCACCGCTCTTCCGTCGCCAGCAAGTTGCCGTATTCGATTCGTTTGACGGCAGGATTGGCGGCAAGCTTCGCTAAAGCGGTAAAATCATCTTCTGGCCGGAGGACAGCCGAATAGATATGGAAGTCGATGTCCCGGTGCTTCATGAAAAGACCGGTGCTGAGCGAGCCGACCAGGTTTATTTCGGCTCCGGCGGATTTCCAGATGTCGATGATGCCGGTATCTCGGATGATCCGTCGGGCTTTCTCTGTATTGCGGGCGGCGATGGCAGCGATTTGTTGGGATGTCATTGGGGAAATTTTAGAGGTGGATAGCTGTGGCGGGAGCATGGGGTGTCGGGAGAAATCTTGCTGACGGGCCTTATTTCGTGCGGATCGGCAGCCGCTCCCAGAGCCATTCGGGAATCAGCCTCCAGAAAAATACCAGCACGGCGTAACGGCGGTCGATGACGATGCGCCGTTTCCGTTGTCCCAGCGCCCGGACGATTCGTGTGGCGACTTTTTCGGGGCGCATCAGCATCGGGTATTTCCCTTCGCGCAGCAGGGGTGTGTCCACGAATCCGGGCCGGATGTCGGTGATGCGGATGTCGAGCCGTTGCATCCGTGAGAGTTGTGCCAATGCGTCGAGATAGGTGTTCTGGTAGCGTTTGCTGGCGGAGTAAGCCGCCGCTGCGCCGAGGCCTTTGGTCCCGGCGATCGAACTGATCGCTGCCAGATGTCCTCCGCCCTGCCTGCGGAAATAGTCGAAAGCCGTGTCTATGATGCGCGTGAACCCTACGGTATTGGTTTCCGCCGTTGCGATTTCCCGTGCGGCGTCGAGCTGCGGGTTGTTGTAGCCGATGCCCGCGCAATGCAGCAGCAGGTCGCAGCCGCCCAGATCGGCAATCAGCAGCAGCTCTTCCGCTTCCGGGGCCGTGATGTCGATCGAACGTATTTTTACCCGGTCCGGCGCCGCAGCCCGAAGTGCTTCGAGGTTTTCCGTGCGGCGACCTGCGGCTCCGACTTGCCAGCCGGCGGCGATATACAGTTTGGCGATCTCCAGTCCGATGCCGGAAGTGGCCCCGAGGATGACGATTCGATTCATAAGTAGCGAGTGATTTGTACGATCGGCAAAGGTAATACGATTCGAGTGATTGAGTGAGGTCGTTCGATTTTTTTCATGCCGGGGTCAAAAAAAAAGCTCGTTTTTGAAAAATAATAGACCGTTTATGACAAATTATAAAGAAAAAATATTATCTTTACTATTGACATATTATTTTATTGTATCATTTTATTCTTGAAGTTCTATGAAAAGATTTTTATTGCTGATGCTTTGTCTGAGCGGGTTGTTGGCTTGCTCGAAGGACAAGACCGAAGATGTTCCTCCCGTTCCGCCTGGTTCTGAGGAGATACCCGATAAGCTTGAATTGAAGGCCGGAGATACCGATTTCAATTCGCTGGCCTATACCGTTACGGCCGGAAAGGACGGCAATGAATACCTGCACGTGGTTTACGATAAGAGTTTTTACGATGGAGTGGTCGGAGTATTTTACCAGCCGGCCGACTTGTTGCAGAAAGACGGTAAACGGGGTACGGGCACCCAGAGTTATACGGTAAAGAACGGCGACGCTTACCCCGACGGTACCACGATATTCATTCTCGGAAAGGCCGACTATGTGATTCTTGCTGCTGTCTGCGACGAGAAGGGTGTCATTAAGGGCGAGATAACCTCGGTGTCCGTGACTACGAAAGAGGTAGAATACTCCAAGGCGCAGATCGTCGTCGAGCAGGATTTGGATAAGACCACTTCGCTGGCGCTGGCCGTGAAGATAACGCCTGATGAGGCGGTTGATTCATATTATGCCGTTCCTTTCGAGAAGGATGATTATGAGTTGAATTACAAGGATATGGCTCGTCCGGAACTGATGAAGATGCTGCTGCGTTACAGCGAACCGCTTCAGGGAGTGCAGACGAAAGTGTGGGACGTCGGAATCGCTCCGAATACCGATTATTGCGTGGTCGTTTACGGTATGGTCGGGGATGTGCCTACCGAGATCGTCGAAACTGTATGTCGTTCGGGTGAGCCTCAGATGGCATTGCCGACGATCGAGGTTACGATCGTTCCGGGTGACGGAACGGATGGATATGATCCTCACAAGAGTCTGATCGTGACCATGAAAGCGGCCAATGCCTCTTCGGGTTACTACTATTTCGACACCAAGAGCAACTACGAGGCGAATCTCGAATACGGTTATACGGATGAAACGCTGCCTAAGAATTACGGCAATCCGATCGATTCGGAGAGTATTGTGCTCATGCTCGAACCCGAGGGAGCGGTGAATTCCCATCGGAAACTGCACCCGGACACGGAGTATGTGGTGATCGTATCAGTGGCGAATACCGAGGGTAGCGTTGCGTTGGCCAAAGAGCTGGCTCGGACGGCGACGGCTCCCATGCTGCCGCCGGTGGAGTCGGAACTTTTCACGACCTTGCAGGGCGAGTGGACGGCGACCATGACCGGACGTGTCGGCGGAATGGGCGGAGGCATCGAGGTTTCCTTCCCCGTGACGATTGCCGCCGGAGCCGATGAGCAGACAGCGGCGGACTATCGGGCGCAGAACCGTTTGGTATGTCTCGGGTTCGATTATGACGGAGCTTTGCCGTATTTTACTCCGGAGGATCTTATGGCCGGAAAAGTTCCGGGTACGGAGTCGTACAATCCTTGGGAGGGGAATGAGGTTGCAGCGCGTCAGGACTATGGACCCAAGTGGTTCCTCGAAATTGCATCCGACGGAACGGTGAGTGTTCCGGCAGACGATGAAACGTTGTTCCATTACTTGAAGAACTACAAGAACTATCTGATCGGTATGTCGGGCGAAGGAAATTATTACCTGTTCGGCAAGAGATTCGAGGTCGAAATCTCGGAGGATCTTCAGACCCTTACGGTTAAAGGTTATGAGGCGGATGGTGCGATTTACTATCCAAGTGTGATTTACGACGGTTACGGGGAATACGGTATCGACTACCAGGGTAGCTCGGATATTGTATTGACGCGCAAGGCGGATGTCGCTCGAAAGGGTGCAACTGTTGCGCGGACGGCTTCGTTCCGGAGCAATCGCGGTATGAAGTCGGAACCGCATCCGGTGGTTTTTCAGCGACTCTCGTCGTTCGCTCGGATGAGGTAAGTTGTTGACGGAATTTTATAAAAGATCGAGGGGAGCGTAGAATACGCTCCCCTCGATTTGTTTGCGGATAGAAGATTCGGGTCAGCGGAATTCCGGGCGGCTACTCTTCTCCTGGAATCTGTACGCATTCGATACCGACCCGGCGCAGCAGGTCGAGTCCCTCTTCGGAGCGGTAATCGTCGCTGTAAACCACCCGTCGGATACCGGCCTGAATAATCAGTTTCGAACATTCGATACAAGGGGCGGCGGTGATGTAGAGCGTCGAGCCGTCGCAGTTGTTGGCGCTTTTGGCCACCTTGGTAATGGCGTTGGCTTCGGCGTGCAGGACATAGGATTTGGTCTTACCCGTTTCGTCCTCGCAGATATTCTCGAAGCCGGCCGGCGTGCCGTTGTAGCCGTCCGAGATGATCATCTTGTCTTTGACGATCAGCGCCCCGACCTTGCGGCGCACGCAGTAGGAGTTTTCCGCCCAGATGCGTGCCATGCGCAGGTAGCGTATGTCGAGCTGGTGTTGTTTCTCTTCCTTGTAACCCATCGTCGGTCCGTTTTTGCGGTTATAAACCCTTGCCGTGACAGTTCTTGTATTTCTTGCCGCTGCCGCAGGGACAGGGATCGTTGCGGCCGGCTTTTTTCTCGACATGCACGGGCATCGGCTTCTGTTTTTCGGCCTGTCCCGCCTGTCCCGCCTGTGCCGCAGCCTGCATGCGCGAAGCCTGCAACTTATTGACATCGACTTTGGCCCGCTCCTGGCGTTCGCGCTGTACGTTCTCGGCCGTATTCTCCCGTACCGGGATGTAGGCCTTGTTGAGGGTGCTCAATACGTCGGCATTGACTTTGTTGAGCATTTTCGAGAAGAGTTGGAACGACTCGAGTTTGTAGATCAGCAGCGGATCTTTCTGTTCGTAGGTGGCGTTCTGCACGCTCTGGCGCAGGTCGTCCATTTCGCGCAGGTGCTCGCGCCATGCGTCGTCGATCGTGGTGAACATCACCACCTTGGAGAATACCTTGAAGATCTCCTCCCCGTCCGAATCCTTGCAGCGCTGCAGGTTCACCGGGACGTTGTAGCCCAGGTGTCCGTCCGTGATGGGGAAGTAGATGTTGGTGTCCAGCTGGCCTTTGCGGTCTTCATAAACACGCTCCATAACGGGGCGTACCATATCGGCGATCGCCTTCATCCGGCGGGTATAGGCGGCCTGCAGGTCGGCAACGATCAGTTCGATCAGCTCGCGGGGCTTGGCTTTTTCGTACGCCGCCTCGTCGAACGAAGGCTGGATGGCCGCTTCGCGGATCATTTCGATACGGAAATCTTCGAATTCGACACCTTGGTGATTCTCCACGAACGTCGTGGCGAAGTCGTACATGATGTTGTTCAGGTCGATCTCGATCCGTTCGCCGTAGAGGGCATGGCGGCGGCGCGTGTAGATCACCTCGCGTTGCGAGTTCATCACGTCGTCGTATTCCAGCAGGCGTTTGCGGATGCCGAAGTTGTTCTCCTCGACCTTCTTCTGGGCGCGTTCGATGGCTTTGGTCATCAGGCCTGCCTGGATCACTTCGCCCTCCTTGAGGCCCATGCGGTCCATCATCGAGGCGATGCGGCCCGAGCCGAACAGACGCATCAGGTCGTCTTCGAGCGATACGAAGAATTGCGACGATCCGGGGTCGCCCTGACGCCCGGCACGTCCGCGCAACTGACGGTCCACACGGCGGCTCTCGTGTCGCTCGGTGCCGATGATGGCAAGACCGCCCGCCTGTTTCACTTCGGGTGTCAGCTTGATGTCGGTACCGCGGCCGGCCATGTTGGTGGCGATGGTCACCTGGCCCGAGCGTCCGGCCTCGGCGACGATCTGCGCTTCCAACTGGTGCTGTTTGGCGTTCAGTACGTTATGTTTGATGCCGCGCAGCTTGAGCATGCGGCTCAAAAGTTCCGATATTTCGACCGAGGTGGTACCCACGAGCACCGGACGGCCCTGTTCGACGAGTTTGACGATCTCCTCGATCACGGCGTTGTATTTCTCGCGCTTGGTCTTGTAAACCAGGTCCTGACGGTCGTCGCGGATAACCTTGCGGTTGGTCGGGATGACCACGACATCCAACTTGTAGATACTCCAGAACTCCGATGCCTCGGTTTCAGCCGTACCGGTCATACCGGCCAGCTTGTGGTACATGCGGAAGTAGTTCTGCAGCGTGATGGTAGCGAAGGTCTGCGTCGCGGCTTCGACCTTGACGCGCTCCTTGGCTTCGATGGCCTGATGCAGCCCGTCCGAATAGCGCCGGCCGTCCAGAATACGGCCCGTCTGCTCATCGACGATCTTCACCTTGTTGTCCATTACCACGTATTCGACATCTTTCTCGAACATCGCGTATGCCTTCAGCAATTGGATGACCGTATGCACGCGCTCGGCTTTGACGGCGTAGTCGTTAATTACGGCATCGCGCTTCTGGGCCTTTTCCTCCGGAGTAATCTCCTCCTTCTCGATCTCGGCGATGCGGGCCCCGATGTCGGGCAGGACGAAGAAGCCCTCCTCGTTGAAATATTTCGACAGGGCTTCGTGGCCTTTGTCGGTGAGTTCCACCGAGTTCATCTTCTCGTCGATGACGAAGTAGAGGTCGTCGGTAATCTCCGGCATGCGGCGGTTGTTGTCCTGCATGTAGATATTTTCGGTCTTTTGCATCTGGGCCTTGATACCCTGTTCGGAGAGGAACTTGATCAGCGGTTTGTACTTGGGAAGACCTTTGTGGCTGCGGTAGAGCTTGATGCCGCCCTCTTCGTTCTTGCCTTCGCCGAGCAGCTGGCGGGATTCCGCGAGCAGGTTGGTCACCAGGTTTTTCTGGAGGTTGTAGAGGTGCTCGATGGCCGGGCGATACTGTTCGAAGAGCTGGTCGTCGCCTTTGGGGACGGGACCCGAAATGATCAGCGGGGTGCGGGCGTCGTCGATTAGCACGGAATCGACCTCATCGACGATGGCGTAGTGGTGCTTGCGCTGCACCAGGTCCTTGGGCGACGAAGCCATGTTGTCGCGCAGGTAGTCGAAGCCGTATTCGTTGTTGGTGCCGAAGGTGATGTCGGCCATGTAAGCCTTGCGTCGGGCGTCCGAGTTGGGCTGATGGCGGTCGATGCAATCGACCGTCAGACCGTGGAACTGGTACATCGGCCCCATCCATTCGGAGTCGCGGCGTGCCAGATAGTCGTTCACGGTCACCATGTGGACGCCTTTGCCGGCGAGTGCGTTCAGGAACACGGGGAGGGTAGCCACCAGGGTTTTGCCTTCGCCCGTCGCCATCTCGGCGATCTTGCCTTTGTGGAGCACCACGCCGCCGAAGAGCTCACATCGTAATGGATCATATCCCAGCGGACGTCGTTGCCGCCGGCGAGCCAGTGCGTCGCATAGATCGCCTTGTCGCCCTCGATTTTGACGAAGTCCTTGGTGGCGGCCAGCTCCCGGTCGAAATCGTTGGCCGTGACTTCGACCGTTTCGTTCTGGGCGAAGCGGCGGGCCGTATCCTTCATGATGGCGAAAGCTTCGGGCAGGAGTTCGTCGAGTTTCTGTTCGATCTTCTCGTCGATGCGTTTTACCGTTTCGTCGATCTCCTTGGAGATTTTCTCCTTGTCGGAAAGCGACGTGTCGGGCAGCTCGAGACGGGCTTTCAGCTCGACGATACGGGCTTCGTCCGCAGCGATGAAGTTGGCGATCTGTTTTTTCAGGTTACTGCTGTGGGCACGCAGTTCGTCGTTCGAAAGCGCCTCGATCGTCGGATAAACGGCTTTGATTTTTACGAGATAAGGTTCTACTTCTTTGCGATCTTTGTCGGCTTTGGATCCGAAAAAAAGCTTGATTAAACTGGCGGCTATGTCCATATTTTCGATGTTGTTATTTCGTGTGGAAATTAAATCTGTCAAAGATATTCATTATTTCGGAAAATACAATACGAATTTGCCTCGAATAAGGCGGATTTTTCATTCGCTATCGGCGTCCGGGAGGGTCGCCTCGGCATATTCCGGACGGAAGGGCCGATATTTCCGGGAATCTTCGCCGTTTCCTGGGCGCTGCGTGTGCGGCGTGCGGGATTCTATTGTCGTTTCCGGGGGCTTTCCGGCTGTAAGCGGGACTTCTCCGCATCGGCCCGGCTGCGGCTTGTCGTCACCAGATAGACACCGCTGAAAATCAGCAATACGGAGCAGATTTTGGTCGGATCGAATGTTTCCATTCCCCAACATACGGCCACTAATGTAGCGACCAGCGGCTGGATGTAGTTGTACATGCCGGCGACGGTCGGACGCAGGTTTTTTTGTCCGACGATGATCAGCATGTAACTCAGAAACGTGCTGCCGACGACGATGAATGCCAGGGAGCCGATCGCTGCTGCGGAAAGGGCCTGCCAATCGGTCGAAAGCAGGTCGCGGCCGGTGAAGGGCAGGATACAGAGCGTGGCGAAAGTGAACATCCATTTCATGATGGTCGTGAGCGAGTAACGGGTGACGAAATTCTTGTATAACACGAAGTAGAGTGCGTAACTCAACTGCGCGAACAGGACCAGCAGGTCGCCCGCGACGGAGTGCCCTCCGGCACTGTCCGTATTTCCGCTGCCGAGGACCAACAGCAAGGCTCCCGAGGCTCCGGCGGCGATGCCGAGTACCTTTTTCGCGGTGATCGGTTCCTTGAGGAAAATTGCGGCGAGAATCATCGCCCACAACGGCATGCTCGTGGTGATGATCGAGGCGTTTACGGGCGAAGTCATGCCCACGCCCAGGATGAAGCTGCCCTGGTTGAGGACCACGCCCAGCAGCGATGCACCGAAGAGTTTGGCCAGGTCTTTCGGCGGTACGTGTTCGGACTTTCGGAAGAATGAAAGGATCCAGAACAGGATCATGGCGCCCACGATCCGCAGGTCGGTGACAGCCAGCGGTGTAACGATACCGCCGAGCATTACGAATTTGGCGACGGGGGACATCAGCCCCCAAATAGCGTTGGCGCCGAACATGGCGCCATGTCCTTTCCAGTTGATCGTCTGCATGATTTTTACGGTAATTCGCCGGTCCCGGGACCGTTGCGAATCGGATTTTTTTGACAGTTGTTTTTTTATCCCCGCCGTCAGCTTTTCGGATTTTGAAATCCGACCGTCGTTATTCGCAGGCCGGGCTTTTTCCCAAATGATTTCCTTTGAAAAATCAGGACTGCCGGCAAAAGCGGAACAGATGGCTGCCGGTGGGAAGCGTATCCTCCCGATTATTGCGATCGGGTGATTTTATCGATGATCCGCCGCGCGACGGGACAACATTCGCAACGTTGTGCGGCGCAATATTCCCTCGACAGTTGGATCAACCCCTGCGTGTCGAATGCGTTGCGGGGATTGACTCCGGCTGCGATCCACGGCCTCGTGTATTTGTTCTCTTCGGCGGGAATACATTCCAGCAGGGCGATAGCCCGGTCGCGGAGTTCTTCGTTCTGGATGTAGGAGCCGTAAACGTATTGCAGGATGCTGACCACGTTGATACCGAAGACATCCGTTTTGTGCTGTCCGACCCGTTTGGGGTTCTCCTCCGGTCCTTCCGGGGTCTGTCTGGCTCCGGACCAGTAGGGCGACGCTTCGGTACGGAACAGGCGGTTCACCTCCTGGCGGGTACGGCAGGCCAGCAGTTGTTCGAAAACGAAATCATGCTGCGAGAGAAACGAGGCCAGTTGCGCGATGCGCAGCCGCGGAAGGTTGCCCGGTCGGATATTGGCCGTTTTCCATGCCGAAGGGTCTATCGGTTCGATGTCGTATCGTGCACGGAAGTAGGCGAAGTCATCGCGCAGGCGACGGATGTAGTCGTCCGGGCGAAAGGTGTCAGCAGTCCCGAGGTGCCGAACAGCAGGGCTTCGATCCGAGGCAGCGAACGTCTTTCCCGAAGCACCATCGTATAAGTAGCACGCCGGGCGAGCTCCGTATAGGTGTCCTGATTGGAGAGGTCCCGATGTAGCGGAACAGCAGCGTGTAGAAGGTCTGGTTCCAGTTCTGCCCCGAAATGCGGTAGATTTCTGCGGCTGCATCGTATTTGCGCCGGAGCCGGTCGTACACCAGCCCGGTCAGCAGGTCTGCGAGGTGCAGCGGATCGAGCGTCGTGAGGAATCCGGCGCAGGCATGGCCGGCGGCTCCGGTTCGGAGCCGTTCCAGGATCTCTGCCGTTTGGTCCGCGCGGGGTTCCACCGGTTACAACATGTTGAGTTCGAGCAGCGCCTCTTCGGACATCATGCTCTTGTCCCATACGGGATCGAACGTGAGGATGACATTGACGCTCTTCACGCCCTTGACTTTGGCGACCTGTTGATTGACGTCTTCGACCAGCATGTCCGCCATCGGACAGTTGGGGGCGGTGAGGGTCATGCGGATATTCGCCACACCGTCCGGTTCGTAGTCTATTTCGTAGATCAGCCCAAGGTCGTAGATATTGACCGGGATTTCGGGGTCGTAGATATTCTTGAGCGTGGCGACGATATCTTTTTCTACCTGTAAAATCTCTTCTGGTGTCATGTTGCGTAAGAGTTATTTTTTTGAAAAAGCGAGCGCATAGAGCCGCATCTGCTTGACCATGGCCAGCAAACCGTTGCTCCGCGTGGGGGAGAGGTTGGCGCTCAGGCCGATGGCGTCGATGAAATAGAGGTCCGTGTCGAGTATCTCCTGCGGTGTCCGACCGCCCAGCACCCGGATAAGCAGTGCGATGATTCCTTTGGTGATGATCGCGTCGCTGTCGGCCGTGAACCAGACTTTGCCGTCTTCGTAACGGGCGTCGATCCAAACCCGCGACTGGCAGCCCTGGATCAGGTACTGATCCGTGCGGTGCTCGGGTGCGATGGCCGGGAGCGTGTCGCTCAATCCGATCAGGTATTCGTATTTGTCGAGCCATTCATCGAATACCGAAAATTCTTCGATGATCTCGTCTTGTCGTTTGTCGTTTGCCATGGTTAAATATTGCTTGAAATAACTTCTTCGAGTACCGTTCCCTCCGAAGCCGCCGGAGCCTCGATACCGAGCAGACGGCAGAGCGTCGGGGCGACCGCCGTCATATCGACGGGGCGGTCTATCTGCCGGGGAAGGATGCCTGCGCCGTAGAAGATCAGGGGAACGCGGGTGTCGTAGCCGTACATCGAACCCGACGAGGAGCGTTTGTGGTCGTGCTCTTCGATCCATCCCGGCATCAGGTTGATGATGACGTCGCCCGAGCGGCGGGGATAGAAGCTGTTCTGCATCTTGCGGGCATAGCCGCTGCCGAAGTAGCTGGTCCGCATGGCCGTAGCCGAGAGAGCGTGCGAAACGCCCCGGAACTGCATGGCGAACGTGGCCACTTCGTTCTGAATATCTGCCAGGCTGAGGTCTTTCTCATACACGAGGTTGTGATTCAGGTACAGGCATTTGTCTTCGTACTCCAACACCCAGTTGCCCGGTCCGTAGCGGGCGCTGAGAAATCCGTTTACGATCACTTCGAACTGGCGCGTATTGAACCTGTCGCACGCTTCGCGGCCGAAATCGTAGGAGGGGCTGCTGCCGTGATCCGACGTGAGTATGACGAGTACTTCATGAGGCTTGAACAGCGTATAAACGTATGTCAGGAACTCTTCCAGATCTTGATCGAGCCGGTAGTACATGTCTTCGGCTTCGATCGATTCGGGGCCGTAGGCCTCGCGGATCGCACGCGGGGCGTCGAGGCAGATGTTCAGCAGGTCGGTCCGGTCCCGTTTGCCGAGGTCGAGTTGTGTCAGGGCCGTTTTGGCGAATTGAAGCGTCAGGCAGTTGCCTGCCGGCGAATACAGGATGTTGTCGTAGCGGCTTTCGGAAGGGGCTTTCGACGAGATCCGTTTGACGGCGTCGGCCGAGGTGTCGGCCGAACGCTTTTTCTTGGCCATGGAACTCATCAAGACGATGTCCGAACAGCGTTTGTTGCGGTATTTGTCGTCGTTCAGCAGGGAGTGCCACGGTTCGCCGATGTAAGAAAGGTAGAGTTTGTCCGCATTGAATCTTTTGACCCAGGCCGGTAAAACGGGCAGGTAGTAGGTGGAGGTGGTCCAGTTGCAGGAAACGCTGTCCATCCAGAAGGTCATGCCTTCGCGTCCGCCCATCACCACGGCCGAAATCGGGTCGAGAGCTACGGTTACCGACCGACTGTCGGGAGATTGCCGGAGCAGGGCCTCCCCGACGGTCGGGGCGATCAGGTTGCGGGGCGAGTAGGCGCCGTTGCCGTGGTAGTATTCGGGATCGCGGACGCTGGGGTCGTCGATGAGCCCGACCGTTTTATTGACGATGTAGTCCCGCCAACGGGTCGAAATCACGCCATGCGTCGAGGGCATCGCTCCCGTGGTGAGCGTGGCCAGCGATACGGGGGTCGAAGTTTGCTGATAGTCGTAGGAACCTTCCGTGAAGCGGGCGCCGCCCTCTGTCAGACGCAGAAATCCGCCCGTGCCGAACTGGCTCCGGTAACGGTCGATGTCGTCCGGACGCATGGAGCTTACGACTAAATTGATGACCAGACGGGGCGGAGTGTTTGCGAGGATCGGCAGAACACCCGGCAGCAGGAGCAGGACGAGCAGGATTTTCTTCATTTTTTCGCGTGTGACTATCGAACGGCAAATTTATGAATTTATTTAGTATTTTCTTCATTTGTTTTGTGCCGTCCTTCAAAAAAAGAAATCGAATGCCGGAGCCGGATTTCATTCTCGGTTTTCCAGCAGTGCGAAAAATTCGCCGGCCTGCCGTCCGTCGATGAATCCGTGGTGTACGTCGAGCGATACGGGCATCGTAAGCCGATCGCCGGACCGGGTCAGTTTCCCGGTGGAGATGCGGGGTATGGAGTCGCCTCGATTGGCCGACCGGGCATGTTTCATTTCCGTAAAGGCGAACCAGGGAACAGCCGAAAAATAGATCAGATCCGTGCGCCCGGCTCCCGCTCCCAGACAAAGACCGTCCGCTGCCTTTACGCGTTCCGTTTCCCGCTCGGCCGCCCGGATGAATTCGTGCAGGTCGGAAAAGTACTCGAAGAACCCGTAGCCGAAGCTGCCGTCCTCGCGTCCGATAGTCGGGCTCGCGTGGATTCGGTCGTAACAGACCACTTCCCCGTTTTCGATCCGGTATCGGAATGCCTCGATCCGGTTTACGGCCGTTAGAATACGGTGCAGGGAACAGAGGAAGAACGAAGTACGCCTCTTCTTGGCTTCGAGGTAGCACTCCGTAAAATCGACCGGAACGACCGTTCCCCAGAAGGGATCGTCCATTCCGTTGAAAAATTCATAATGTTCGCGTCTTTTCCAGGTCGTCGTGTCGATTTTGTACTTCATATCGTTTTTATAGAAACTGGTTGAAAAATTCTTTTTCCCGGCTGAGGTCTATTTCTGGAAGCGATTCAATGATTTCCAGTTGTTTGCGGCAGAATCGACGGTATTCGTCGCTTTCGGGGTGTAGCGGCCGGTGGCCGGCGGCGGTCGTCAAGGCTTCGACTTGCGGGAGTTTTCTGCGGGCCTCCTCGGTGAGGGTCGCTGCGGTGAAGAGTTCCCAGATGTATTGCTGTGCCTGTTGCGAGGGGTGTACCAGATCGTCGGCATAAAAACGGTAGTCGCGCAGGTCGTCCGTGAGGATTTCGTAGGCGGGGAAGTAGGCCGAGTCTGCATGTCGGCGGCAGATTTCGTCGATGGCCAGGCGAAGGGTCGCTTTGCTCAAAAAGTTGTCGGGCAGACCGTCCCCGAGGTGCCGGACGGGACTGACCGTGAGGATCACTTGCTTTCCGGCGAGCGGGCCTGCCTGCAGATCGTCGTAACGGGCGACGATCTCTTCGACGGTCAGACGCCGGCGCCGAAAGAGTTCTGCAGGTTGCTTGTGGCAGTTGGCCACGATCTCTCCGGTCGAGCGGAGCTCGTACACCCACGCCGTCCCGAAGGTAAGAATCACGCGGTCGGCTTCGCGCAGGGCGCTGGCTCCTGCCCTGCGGGCCAGATTCATTTTCGAGAGAGCCATTTTCTGCGAACCGTCCGAAAAAGCTCCGTGAAAACCGTAGTGGAACCAGAGCCCGTTGCGGCAGCCGAGTTCTTCGGGGACGACCTCTTGCGGCGCGGCGTAGGATTCGAGGGTTGCAGCGAGCGAAAGGGGGTTGAACAGGATGCCGGAGGGATTGCTCGTGATCCGAAACCGGGCTCCGGACAGCCGGCCCGAGATGTGTTCGGCGAAGCAGGATCCCAACGCCAGCAGACGGTTTTCATAGCCGATCCGGACGGAGAGCGGCGCGATTCGTATTTCAGTGCGGAATTTCATGCCGTAAAGATAGACGGAAACGGCGTAAAACGGAAATTCCCGACAGGGAGTTTTTTCGAGCGGAAAACAGAGGAGGGGGCGGGAAACAGAAAATAAATTTTCGATCGCTCTCGCCTTTCCCTGTCTTTGACATAGTTTTAGATGGGATGCGCCGAGAGAAAACTGCGAACAAGTTCCCGTTT
>ERZ860023.627-NODE-627-length-19538-cov-1.898014_pt1 | contig 19538 bp, 19 predicted proteins | sample MGYA00509983_ERZ860023 | MGnify/ENA primary metagenome ERZ860023 (study PRJEB30046, sample SAMN00715180) | human gut metagenome | study: EMG produced TPA metagenomics assembly of the A metagenome-wide association study of gut microbiota in type 2...
CCTATACGGAAAATTTTTTCTTACCCACCTCTTGACTTTTTATAGTTAGTCTTTCATTATATTATATCAACATGTGCTGTAGTTGTCAGCAGTCAACTGTTTTAAGTCGGATTCTTTCTGCCGACAAATACCATTTTTATATTTTAGCACAGATGTCGGTAAAAGGTAAACAGAAAAACTGTAAAACTTAGCAAAAAAGTAGGGAGTAAACATTTTAGAGCATGTATTTAGTGGACAATATTCTGAAAACTAGCTGATATTGCATCAAATTGCACATTATGAGGCAACGATTTTTTTAGCGGATATTCTTATTTGACTTTACCTATAAGTATGATATAATTGAGTCAAATACTTAAATTTTTTTATTAATGTACGTGTCAAATAGACAGGTACGTTGGAGGCGCACTGAAATGACAAAAGAAATTTTAAAAGAAAAGGCATGTGCGGCAATTGACGCATATGCGGACAAGATAAAGGCTATTTGTGCCGGCATCAACGATGAACCGGAATTAGGCTTTAAGGAAGTCAAGACTGCTGCCAAGGTTGCGGAATTTATGCGTGACTTGGGCTTGGAGCCGGAAACCGGCCTGGCAATCAATGGCGTTAAGGGACGTGCTAAGGGCGGCAAGCCCGGTCCGACGGCAGCAGTTTTAGGCGAGCTGGACGCGGTTGGCTGCCCGACAAGTCCGAAGGCAGATCCGGCAACAGGCGCTGCGCATGCCTGCGGCCATAACCTGCAGATTTCCGCCATGCTTGGTGCTGCTTGCGGTATCGTAAAATCCGGCGTGCTGCCGGAGCTTGCAGGTGACGTTGTGTTCTTCGGCGTTCCTGCTGAGGAATATATTGAAATTGCGTACCGTAAAAAATTAGTGGAGTCCGGCAAGCTGCATTTTATGAGCGGCAAGGGCGAGCTGATTTATGAAGGCGCTTTTGATGATATTGATATGGCTATGCAGATGCATGCCGATAAAAATATGCCGAAGCCTACGGTTTCTATCGGCGAAAGCAGCAACGGCTTTGTAGGTAAAACCGTTCGCTATATCGGCAAAACCGCCCATGCAGCCGACGCTCCGCATGAAGGTGTCAACGCGCTGAATGCTGCCTGCCTGGGCCTGATGGGCATAAACGCTTTGCGTGAAACCTTCCGCGAGCAGGATGTAGTGCGTGTACACCCGATTATTACTAAGGGCGGTGACTTTGTAAATTCCGTGCCTGATGATGTACGCCTGGAGCTGTATGTGCGTGCGAAAACCATGGATGCTATTGATTCTACCCATACGCGCGTTGACGCAGCACTCAAGGCCGGCGGCGATGCTGTCGGTGCCCAAACTGTCATCGAAACACTGCCGGGCATGTTCCCGTTGAGCTGCAACAAGCGTATGAACGAGCTGTTTGCAGCAAATGCTAAAATTGCTTATCCTGACGTAGAGATAAAGGATGCCGGTCATTTCAGCGCTTCTACCGATATGGGTGACGTATCACATCTGATGCCTGTTATCCATCCGTTTATCGGTGGTACGGACGGCCTGCTGCATACACCTGACTTCCATATGGTAGATTTTAATGCTGCTGTGCTGCTGCCTGCCAAAGCCTTTGCCATGATGCTGATAGATTTGCTGTATGATGATGCGAAAGAGGCTAAGGCTATCCTGGCGGACTTTAAGCCTATTCTTACTAAGGAAGAGTACATTGCAAAATTGGAGAGCTATTTTAATAAGTAAAATAGAAATAATTTGTGGGAGGGAATGTAATGAAGAACATTAAATTACATGCCATAATTCTGGCGCTGATTATAGTTTCCGAGCTGATCGGCACTCATACCCTGAAGTTTGGTATAGGACGTATCGTGCTGCTGCCGATGCTGTACGCTCTGCTTCTGGGCATTTTGACAACACCTAAGTTTTTGAACTTGTCCGGTAAAAAGGAAATGCTGGATGCCAGCAGTCTGGTTGGCGTAACGCTGATGCTTTTGATGGCACGCTACGGTACGCTGGTAGGTCCTACCCTGCCGAAGATTCTGGCTGCTTCTCCGGCGCTGATTCTGCAGGAGTTCGGTAACCTCGGTACTGTGCTTTTAGGCGTACCTGTTGCTGTTTACCTGGGCTTGAAGCGTGAAACCATCGGTGCTGCGCATTCTATCGCCCGTGAGCCCAACGTTGCGCTTATCGGCGAAAAGTTTGGCCTGGACAGCAGTGAAGGCCGCGGCGTTATGGGCGTTTATATTGCCGGTACTGTTTTCGGTACTATTTTCTTCGGTCTGATGGCCAGCGTTGCTGCTTCCGTATTGCCGATTCATCCGTATGCACTGGCTATGGCCTCCGGTGTAGGCTCTGCCAGCATGATGACGGCTGCTGTAGGCTCTTTGGTTGCTATGTATCCTGATATGGCTGACCAGCTGGCAGCCTTCGGCGCAGCAAGTAATATGCTTTCCGGTCTTGACGGTCTGTATATGTCCGTATGGCTGGGCCTGCCGATGACCGAATGGCTCTATAAGAGATGCTATAAGATAAAATATGGCGTACTGCCAGAAGCTGATAAGAAAGGAGAGGAAGCATAATGAAAATTAAAGATACAATTATCATTTTGGCTATTGTAACCTTCATGAGCTTGTTCTCCAACGTATTGGGAACCAAGGCTGATATTATCCAGTCTATTCCCGGCCTGCTTATTTTGGCGGTTATTGCTTTTGTCGGTATGCTGATGTCCAAATATATCCCCGGCGGTATTCCTGCAGCAGCATGGGTTGTAACCTTAGGCTGCATTCTGACTATCCCCGGCGTTCCGGGCAGTGATATTGTCAATGGTTATGTGAAAAATGTTGGCTTTGTGGCTCTGTGTACGCCTATACTGGCTTATGCCGGTGTATCCATAGGCAAGGACCTGGATGCCTTTGCTAAGACCGGCTGGCGCATTGTTATTCTGGCAATAGTTGTCTTTGTAGGCACCTATATTGCCAGCGCGATTATCGCTCAATGCATTTTGAAGGCTTTGGGACAAATTTAAAAGAATTGCTTTTGAACCGGCATCGGCTTGATGCCGGTTTTTTTAAAGCTTGCAACTTATTGTATACATGCTTTTTTGTTGAAATAATCTGCAAGTTAGAGTAAAATATGACTATAAACCATGAGGAGGTATCACTATGTCTGAAATCTTAGCGGAAGCAACTTTTCCGAGTGTAATCCATAATAATGAAGTTTGCGAAGAAATCGTTAAATGGGGCAATAAAAATGGTTTCCCCCTGCAAAAAGCAAAATTATATAATAAAATGGATGGGTATGTAGGCTTTTCTCCGGATAATTATTTCATTAAGGCAACCCGTCTGCCGCCTGTTCCCGGCGGTTGGAAAGTTGTTGTAGAAAAATATGAGGCTGAAAGCCGCATTATTCCTTTGAATGTTAAGCCCGGTACCAATGAGGTTAACCGTTTTATCCTGAAAATGATGGATGAATATGTTAAGGAAGGCCTGAAAATGGAGCTGAGTGACGAGGTTTATGAATCCTACGGTACTTACCTGCGCGATTTAAAGGTTACCGGTCACACCGTATTGATTAACACCTTTGAAGACTTTATCGAAAACATGCGTTAAGCTATGACCGGTGTTTTGGAAAAACAGCTGGCGCGGGCGCTGGATATACGCCTTGCGGTTTTCGCATCCAAGGCAGCAAGCGGCAGCCTGCTGCAGGATGAAATGTCTTTGCGCGCCGCTGCCTATATGGCCAGCGAAATCATTATGCCCTGCTGCTGCATGATGTGCAATAAGGCTAAGCTGGAAGCGTTGCTTTCGCAGACGAAGCTTTGCGCGGAGAACAAAGAATTGACGCAGCGTCTGGCGGCGCTTTCTATGATGATTTGGCGCGTTGTAATGGGTTAGGATAGGGCTGAGAAAAAAAGTTGAAAAAAATCTCAACTTTTTTCAAAAAAGGTGTTGACAAAAACACGGTAATGCCTTATACTTATATTCGTTGCTGATGCATGCGGAAATAGCTCAGTGGTAGAGCACCTCCTTGCCAAGGAGGGGGTCGCGAGTTCGAATCTCGTTTTCCGCTCCAATTAAAAATTTGCCCGACAGATTGAGTCTGTCGGGTTTTTGGTATTGTCAAGAAGCGAGCATTGTGATATGATATTATGAGCGATTTGTGTCAGCACATTTTCGCTAAGGAAGGCTGACAGTTTAATCCGATTATATTATTTATACCCACATAAATTTAAGGGAGGATTTTATTAATGAACGTTACTGTTGAAAGAGTAGAAAATGAGGCAACTTTAAAAATTACCGCTCCGGCTGCAGAGGTAAACGCAGGCTATAAAAAGGCTGTACAAAAAATTGCTGACCAGGCAAATATCCCTGGCTTCCGTAAAGGCAAAGCTCCGCGTGCTATCATTGAAATGCACTATGGCAAAGAAGCTGTAAAACAAGAAGCTTTTGAAATTGTTGCTAACAAAGCATACAGCGAAGCTCTGGACCAGGAAAAACTGATCCCTGTATCCGATCCTAAAGTTGAAGAATCTACCTTCGAAGAAGGCAAAGATATGGAACTGACCATTAAAGTAACCCTGAAACCGGAACCGGAACTGGGCGAATACAAAGGTCTGCATGTAGAGAAAAAAGAAGTTGAAGTAACCGACGAGCGGTTGACGCTCAAATTAAAGACATGATGGGCCGCGACGCTAAAATGGTAGTTGCTGAAGAAGGCGCTGTAATTGAAAAAGGCGACTTCGCTATCATCGACTTTGCTGGTACCGTTGATGGCGAACCGTTCAGCGGCGGCGAAGGCAAAGGCTATCCTCTGGAAGTTGGCTCCAACTCCTTCATCCCCGGCTTCGAAGATCAGCTGGTTGGCCTGTCCAAAGGCGATTCCACTGACGTAGAAGTAACCTTCCCGGAAGATTACTTTGTTAAAGACCTGGCTGGCAAAGAAGCTATCTTCAAAGTAAACATCCAAGACGTAAAACGCAAAGAGCTGCCGGAACTGAACGACGAATATGTTGCTTCCAAGACCGACTTCAAAACTGTAGAAGAGCTGCGTGCTAACTACAAAGAGCGTATGCAAAAAGCTGCTGAAGCTAACGCTAAAGCTGAATACGAGCATGAACTGATTGACCTGGCTGTAGCTAACGCTAAATTCAGCGTTCCGGAAATCATGATCGAAGACAAAATCAGCCAAATGGTTGAAGAAATGAAAATGAGCCTGGAAAGCCGTAAAATGAGCCTGGATATGTACATGCAATACACCGGTCTGGACATGGCTAAAATCCGTGAAAACCAACGTCCGGTTGCTGAAGAAAACGTTAAGACCGACCTGGTTCTGGACGCTATCGCTAAAGCTGAAGACATTCAGGTTGACATGGCTGACGTTGATGCAGAAATCGCTGCTATTTCCGCACAACACGGCGCTTCTCCTGAAGAAGTTAAGAAAATCATCAAAGGCAACGGCACCATGGGCCTGCTGCTGGCTAACATCCTGCGCCGCAAAGCTGCTCACGTTGTTATCGACAGCGCAAAATAATTTTGGGTTATACTTACAGTAAAGGAGTGTGACAAAATGAATTATGTGCCTATCGTTGTTGAACAATCTAGTCGTGGAGAACGTTCCTATGATATTTATTCACGTCTTTTGAAGGATAGGATTGTTTTCGTTACCGGTCCGATTGATGACAATATGGCAAATGTTGTCATTGCTCAGTTATTGTTCCTTGAGTCCGAGGATCCGGACAAAGACATCCATCTGTATATTAACAGCCCCGGCGGAAGCGTAAGCGCCGGCATGGCTATTTATGATACGATGCAGTATATTAAGCCTGACGTTTCTACTATCTGCATGGGCATGGCTGCCAGCATGGCATCTGTGCTCCTGGCAGCAGGCGCGCCGGGCAAGCGTTTTGCTTGCCGTATTCCCGTGTTATGATTCATCAGCCCTTGGGCGGTGCACAGGGCCAGGCAACGGAGATTGAAATCCATGCCCGTGAAATCCTGCGTATCCGTGAAGAAATGAACCAGGTACTGGCAAAGCATACCGGTCAGACAGTGGAAAAAATTGCTGCCGATACCGAGCGCGATCATTATCTGACAAGCAAAGAAGCTAAGGAATATGGCCTGATTGATGAGGTTGTTTCCCGTAGTAAATCTGCAGAGTAAGATATACTATAAGGAGATTTAAAATATGAATTTTGATGAAGGACATGATGGAAAACCATGCTGTTCCTTTTGCGGCAAGCGTGAAGGTCAGGTAAAAAGACTGATTTCCGGTCGTGGTGTATTTATCTGCGATGAGTGTGTCGACTTCTGCAAATCAATGCTTGACGAGGAAAAAGAAAGCGATGCTGCCGAGCAGTTGGCTAATGCAGCTGATCTGCCGAAGCCTCAGGAAATCAAGGCAATCTTAGATGAGTATGTTATTGGCCAGGATGAGGCTAAAAAGACCTTATCTGTAGCAGTATACAATCATTACAAGAGAATCAACTACGAAATCCAGAATCCGGAGTCCAAGCGTGATCTGGAGCTGCAGAAATCCAATATTCTGATGCTCGGTCCTACCGGCAGCGGCAAAACACTGCTCGCCCAGACTTTGGCAAAGATTCTGCAGGTTCCCTTTGCTATTGCTGATGCTACTACCTTAACGGAAGCAGGCTATGTAGGCGAGGATGTTGAAAACATTCTGCTTAAGCTTATCAGCAATGCCGATTATGACATTGAAGCTGCTCAACGCGGCATTATCTATATCGACGAGATTGATAAAATTGCCCGTAAATCCGAAAACGTTTCCATTACCCGTGATGTTTCCGGTGAAGGTGTTCAGCAGGCTCTGCTGAAAATCCTTGAAGGTACTGTTGCTAGCGTTCCGCCTAAGGGAGGACGTAAGCATCCGCATCAGGAGTTTATCAATATTGATACAACTAATATCCTGTTTATCTGCGGTGGTGCTTTTGCAGGACTGGAGCATATCATCAATGCCCGTGTTGGTAAGAAAAACTTGGGCTTTGGTGCTGATATCCGCCGTAAGGAAGAGGTTGATAACGAGGCTGTATTTGCCAAGGTATTGCCTGAGGATATCATGAAATTCGGTATTATTCCGGAATTTGCAGGACGTATGCCGGTAGTAGTAACGCTCAATCCGCTGGACGAGGCTGCACTGGTACAAATACTGACTGAGCCGCGTAATGCTTTGGTTAAGCAATACCAGCGTTTCCTGGAAATGGATGGCGTAGATTTGGAGTTTGAGCCGGGTGCTCTGACTGCTATTGCTGAGGAAGCATTGAAACGTAATGCCGGAGCGCGTGGCCTGAGATCTATTATTGAATCCACCATGCGTAACGTAATGTATGATGTTCCTTCCCGTGATGATGTAACAAAGTGCATTGTTACTGAAGCTACTATACGCCAGCATTGCGAGCCGCAAATGCTTACAAAATAACAAAATATCTAAGGGGGAAGGATTAATATACCTTCTCCCTTATTTTATCGCTGTGGCAAGTATGCTTGTGAGCGTACTGCCGATAAATTTCTCTCTTGTTTTGGGAGCTTAAGGAGGGATTATATGGCTAATTTGATAATTACCAAGCCCCTGCTGGCTTTGAGGGGCGTTTTGATTTTTCCGGGCATGATTGCCAATCTGGACGTCGGCCGAGAAAAATCTATAGCTGCTATTGACGCAGCCGAAGCTACAGACAAGCAAATTATTCTGGTCGGGCAAAAACAGCCTGAGCAGGAAAATGTTGCTGCTGATGATTTATATGAATGGGGCGTTTTGGCAACCATCAAGCAAAGGCTGCAGCTGCCTAACGGTGCTGTGCGCTTACTGGTAGAAGGCCTGGAGCGCGTACATGTGCTGAATGCGGCAGAGGTTCATGAGAATGAGCAGGATTTCTTTGTCGGTGAGGTAGAAGTAGTTCCTGCTGTCGATGCAGTAGATGCTGAAGCGGAAGGACTGCGTCGCTTGCTGTTGGACGCCTTTGAGCAATGGACTCTGCTTACGAAAAAGGTTAATCCTGATACAGTGCAGTCCTTAAAGTCGCGTGCTGATGTAAGCAAGGTTCCTGATATTATTGTCGGTTATCTGCCGCTGTTTTTGACCGAAAAGGAAGAACTGCTGGAAATGGCGCCGCTGAAGCTGCGTCTGCGTAAATTATACGAGATTCTGGTGCGTGAGCAGGAAATTGCCGATGTAGCCAAAAATATTTCTGAGCAGGTACACCAGCAGGTGGAGCAGAATCAGAAGGAATATTATCTGCGTGAACAGATTAAGGCTATCAGCAAGGAGCTTGGCGAAAACGAAGACGTACAGGCAGAAATTGCCGACTACAAGGAACAGATGTCCAAGCTGAAAATGCCGCAAAATGTGGCGGAAAAAATCAACAAGGAGCTGGGACGTCTGACGAAAATGCCGCCGATGACGCCGGAGGGAGCGGTAATCCGCACCTATATTGATTCTTTGCTTGCGTTGCCTTGGGGCAAATTCACCAAGGATAATTTTGATATAGATAAGGCGCAGGATATTCTTGATAAGGATCACTACGGCCTGAAGAAGGTTAAGGAGCGTATTCTGGAATATCTGGCGGTACGTGCGTTGTCCAAGAGTACACGTGGACCGATTCTGTGTCTGGTAGGACCTCCGGGTGTTGGTAAAACAAGCTTGGCGAGCAGCATTGCCAAGGCTATTAAGCGTAAATTTACCCGTATTTCTTTGGGTGGTGTGCGTGATGAAGCTGAAATCCGCGGTCATCGTCGTACCTATATCGGTTCTATGCCGGGACGTATTATTCATGGTATGCAGACCTGTGGCTGCATGAATCCGGTTTTCCTGTTGGACGAGATTGATAAAATGGCTTCTGATTTTCGTGGCGATCCGGCTTCTGCTCTCTTAGAGGTGCTTGATCCGGAGCAGAACAACAGCTTTAGTGACCACTTTATTGAATTCCCGTTTGATTTATCACATGTATTCTGGATTGTAACAGCAAATGCTGTTGATACTATTCCGCCGGCTCTTTTGGACCGTTTGGAAATTATCCAGCTGAGCAGCTATACTGACGAAGAAAAGGTTAAGATTGCCCAACTGCATCTTTTGCCGAAGGAGTTGAAGCTCAACGGCTTGGAAAAATACAAGGTCAGCGTCAGCGAGAAGGCTATCCGCCGTGTAATTCATGACTATACCAGAGAAGCAGGCGTGCGTAACTTGGAGCGTAAGCTGGCAGGCATTTGCCGTAAGGTTGCGTTCAAAATCGTCAAGGGCAAGAGTAAGGGCGCTCAGGTAACAGAAAAGAATCTGGAAAAATATCTGGGACCTGTTATTTATCTTGATGATGATATCAGCCTGAAATCCAGTGTCGGTGTTGCCAATGGTCTGGCGTGGACCAGCGTTGGCGGCGAGCTGCTGAAGGTAGAGGTGCTGGCGTTTAAGGGCAAGGGCAACCTCACGCTTACAGGTCAATTGGGCGATGTAATGAAGGAGTCGGCTCAGGCCGGTTATACCTATATCCGCAGCCGTGCGGACGCGCTGGGGATTGCAGCCAACTTTGGCGAAACGATGGATATTCATATCCACCTGCCGGAGGGTGCTGTGCCGAAGGATGGTCCGTCTGCCGGTGTAACTATGGTTACTGCTATGGTATCGGCGCTGACAGGCAAAAAGGTTAAGGGCAAGCTGGCGATGACCGGCGAAATTTCCCTGTCCGGCAAGGTATGGCCTGTCGGCGGCATTAAGGAAAAAATGCTGGCGGCTTATCGCTATGGCGTAAAGACAGTACTGCTGCCGAAGCGCAATATGCAGGATCTGGATGAGCTGCCGGAAAATATTCGCAAGGAAATGCAGTTTATTCCTGTTGAGCATCTTGATGATGTTTTGAAGCTGGCATTGGAGGATAAAAATGAGTAAAGATAATTGGGATATTATCCGTGCTAAATATGTGGCCTCCGCAGTACGCGCAGACCAATATCCGCAGCCTTCTCTGATTGAGGCTGCCTTTATCGGCCGCAGTAATGTCGGCAAATCGTCGCTTATCAATTCACTCTGCCGCCGCAACGGCCTGGCACGCGTAAGCTCTACTCCCGGTAAAACTCAGACCATCAATTTTTACGAGCTGGAGGCTAAGCGCGTAGTTGAGGGTGAGGATGAAAGAGCATCCTTTTATCTGGTAGATTTACCCGGTTATGGCTTTGCTAAAACAAACCATAATAATAAGGACCAATGGTCCGGCTTTATCAGCAAATATTTATCCGGCAGCGAAAACCTCGGTGTAGTCTGCCAGCTGATTGATATCCGCCATAAGCCTATGGACAGCGATATGGAATGCTTTAACTGGCTGCGCAGCTGCGGCCTGAAGGTACAGGTTGTACTGACAAAATCCGATAAGCTTTCTAAAAATGCGGCCATGTCCCAAAAGGCGCTTTTTAAGCGCGAAATGGGCCTGAAGGAGCATGAGATTATCACTTATTCCTCCTCACAGCATACAATGCGCGGTGAGCTGATTGAGCGCATCATGAATGCTTTATCCGCTAACGGTGTAGAGCAGGAGTAAAAGCCATGTTTTTAAACCGCTTATTGCTTTTTATCATGGCGCTTTGCCTGGGAAGCCTGTTGGTACGCATGCATCTGCCGATACCGTTTTTGCTGGGCGGCCTGTTGACTGCTTTGCTTTGTAAAACTCTGACACATCGCAGCGACGTAAGCTGGCCTAAGCAATGGCGCGAATATGCATTGATGGTTGCGGGCTACGGTATCGGTTCTACCTTTACCTCGGATACTTGGAATAACTTTTTGGCTGAGCTGGTTGGTGTAGCGGAAGCAACGATAGTTATTTTGGCTGCCAGTATTGCCTTGGCCTTTATTACGGCAAAGCTGGCGCGGGAAAACCTCAAAAGCTGCATCATGGGTATGCTTCCCGGAGGCATGACGCTGACGATGCTGCTTTGCGAGGACGACAAGGAGGTCAACCCCAACGTTGTCATGGTGATGCAAGTGCTGCGTCTGCTGGGCGTAGTTATTACTGTGCCGTTTCTTGTAATCTGGCTTTTGCATGCGCAGGTGACAGGCAGCAGCGTAGCATTGCCCAACCATGGCGGAATACATTGGCTTGTTGTAGTGCCCTTGTCTATATTGGGCAGCTTTATAGCAACCAAAATACATATGCCGACGCCGAAACTGCTTGGACCGATTTTGGCGACGGCTGCATTTTCCGTCTTTGACGGCGGTGTGCAGCCTGTGCCTTTTTGGCTCATGGCGGCGGCGCAGGCCAGCATCGGTCTGTTTATGGGTATGCAGCTTGATGCGGACCGCATCGTAAAAACCGAAAAAATGGTGCCCTATATTCTTATCGGTACGGCGATACTCATTGTTGTGAGTTCGGTATGGCTAATGTGCTTTCAGCACGCTACGGCTTTTCGCTGGTAACGGCGTTCCTGGCGATGGCGCCGGGAGGCATAGCCGAAATGTCTTTAGCCGGTATGAGTATGGGTGAGAATGTTTCGATTATCCTGACCTATCAGCTGGTGCGAGTGCTGGTGATAAATATTTTTATCCCGCCGCTGCTGGCATGGTGGTTTAAGGCTAAGCAGGCATAATTTTAGAGGATTGCAGAAAAATTTTTCCTGATTTAAGAAAAATTTTTCTTGCAGTCCTCTTTGCTTTTGTATGAAAAATCCTTGTAAAATCGCATGGTGCAAGGCTTTGAAGCATTATAAACATCTATCGGGACATAAAAAGTCCATAGTGGACAAAAATGTCATAAGGTGTTATACTTAATGCATATTAAGGCAAGACCTTAAAATAAAGCAGAAGGGATGATATAAAAATGACTTTTGAAAAATTTGTTGAAACTCTGTGCAACTTTAAATGGTATATGATTCACTGATTTTGGGAGGTGAGAATAATGCTGGAAAAATTTGTCAAAGCTTTATATGAAATGAATTTCTACTATATCCATTAACAGGTGTATAAAAATGAAGATTGCTAAATCGTAAGAACGCTTGCAGCTGAGCTGTAGGCGTTTTTTATTGCCTTAAAGCCGGTTGCTGCTGATATAATAGATTTTTTATTGTATTATATGTAAATTAAACACAAAGAACAGTTAATCAGAAATGGACACAAATATACATAAGACTGTTACATACATGGAATACAAATACAAAAATAAAAATCCACGAAAAAGGTTGACAAGGTAAATAGTAACTGCTATAATTAAGACAACAAGTTGATATTGATATTACAGGTGCGAAAGCTCAATAGAGAAGCCGGTGAAAGTCCGGCACGGTCCCGCCGCTGTGACGTGGAGCGTGTTTTGTTTATACCACTGGAGGGGTCCTCTGGGAAGGTGAAACACGTGAAGAAGCGAAGCCAGAAGAACTGCCTGTAAGATGCATCGTCGTTTGACCTGCGAGAGACGGGGAGAGATGTCGTAGAGCTGTAGTATAGGTTTGTGCACCTAGTAGCTTTTGATATTTCGCCGTTTTTCAAAAGTCCCGCCCGTATTGGGTGAAGGATTCTTTTTGAGAAACGGTTTTCTGTTTCTTATGCCATTGAAGGTCGCGTGATGGCTGTGACCTTTTGGAGAGTGGCCGGGCCATCGATGTTATCTGTCATACTTGTCCGCGATACTGGACATATCGTGTTTTTCAAATCCCATTCTCAAATTTTTCTTTTAGCTGAGAACATTTCCTTTCTCCTCTCAAGTACGACAGCGTAGGGGTGCGCTGTCGTGCTGACAATCCAGCCATCACAAATGTGGTGGCTTTATTTTTTGCTGTTTAAAGGGAGGTTATTGATATGAAAGAATTATATTTGGCAGGCAAAATTGCTGAACTGCTTGCGGCCTTTGAAGGTATGAAAGGCGTTGAAGAAGTTGTTGCCGGACGTGCTAAAGCCAGCGGTGAGCTGGAAGTAAAGTGCGTACGTGTGCAATATAACCCCAAAAAGACAGATATCTGCGAGCTTTTGAAAAAATACTTTAATGAAGGTGTAAATCCCTATATCATCGCAGAAGATCCTTTGGAACAGGCTGCTGTTATTTACAAGGCTGCCGAAGATGTTCCGCAGATTGAATACTATGCCCGTTTTATGCAGAACCGCGGCGCAGAGCCGGGTGCTGCTTTAGGCAACATGATTCTTAATGATACTATGCCTGAAGAAAACGAGCTGCGCAGAGTCCAGATTAATTACGGACGTCTGCAGGAATTCCTGGCAGATTAAACTGCCTGTTATTTTGTTATATACGGCCTGGACAACCGTGACCGTGTATATAAATGCTGTTTGCTTCTTAAAATCTATCCAAGCAAGGATGCGGCACATGTCCCCTGATGACCGGGTGAGAGCGGTCGGATAGCAGCTGCATCAGCAGACGAGATTGGCTGGAGGTGATATGCGTTTCAGCTTGGTGCTGTGAGCTTTTTCACAGTAATGATTAAATTATTAAAGGAGGATTATTTGAATGGCTGATGAACAACAAAAAACTGCAGCAGTCGTTGATGGCGAAAGACCGTTGACAGACAAAGAACTGGAAGCCATGTTGCGTAAGTCAGAGAAAGTAACCGAATTCCCGGAGGTAACTTTTGATGAATTTACCGAACCCACCTGGGATGAATGGGTGGAGGCATGTAATGCACTGTTGAAGGGCAAACCCTTTGACAAGATCATGTATACCAAAAACTACGAGGGCATTACCTTTGACCCGATTTATACTCGTAAAGGCACTGATGCAATTCTGCCGACCAACGATTATCCCGGTATGGGCGATTTCCTGCGCGGAGCAACTGTTAATGGTTATGTACACGAGCCCTGGGGCATTGCACAAGCTTGCGATGAAACCCTGCCGGCTGAAAACAACGAGCTGCTGAAGGAAGAAATTTCCAAGGGCTCCACTGTTTACAATATCAAACTGGATACTGCAACCAAAAACGGCGTAGACGTTAAAGATGCAGAAAAACCCGGCGATATTGGCGTGAACGTTACTACTGTTGAAGATATGAGCGTTCTGCTGAATGGTCTGAAACTTGACAAATATCCTATTATGATGTACACCGGTGCCGGCGCTAAAAACCTGCTGGCTCTGACTGTTGCTGCTCTGAAGGGTGCCGGTCATGATGTTAAAACCCTGCGCGGTGTTATCGGCGGCGACCCGATCGGCGAGCTGGTAAAAACCGGTAAAACCGAAACCTCTCTGGATGCTTTGTATGATGAAATGGCTGAAACCATTAAATTTGCTAAAGCTAATCTCCGGAGCTGCGCACTGTTTTCATCAACAGTGATGCTTACACCGATGGCGGTGCGGAAGCAGTTCAAGAGGTTGCTTACACCTTTGCTACTGCAGTTGAATATGTACGTCAAATGCAAAAACGCGGTGTTGAACTGCATGACATTGCTAACTCCCTGTACTTCTGCTTCAACCAAGGTGCTAACTTCTTCATGGAAATCGCAAAACTGCGTTCCCTGCGTATGATCTGGGCAGCTATTATGGAAGCATTCGGTGCTGAAGAAGCAGACCGTGCTATTAAAGTTCATGGCCGTTGCGCTCGCTTCACCAAAACCGTTGTTGACCCGTATGTAAACATGCTGCGTAACTGCACCCAAACCTTCTCCAGCGTTGTAGGCGGCGTTTGCACTTATGACAACCCGCCGTTTGACGAGCTGATCCGTAAAGGCGACGTATTCTCCCGTCGTATCGCTCGTAACCTGCATGTAATGCTGCAAGAAGAATTTGGTATGCTGAGCCCGACGATGCTGCCGGCGGTTCTTGGGGCGTTGAAACCCTGACCAAGCAGATCACCGAAAAAATCTGGGCTGAGTTCCAAAAGGTTGAGGAAATGGGCGGCATCATTAAAGCTCTGGAAGCCGGCTATCCTCAAGCACAAGTTGCTGACGTTCTGGCTAAGCGCTTCAAAGCTCTGGAAATGCGCAGCGATCGCGCTGTTGGCGTAAACATGTACCCGAACATGACCGAAGAACCGCTGGAGCGCCGCGAAGAGGACACTCCGAAACTGAAGAAAGAACGCGAAGCTGCTGTTGCTGCTTACGTTGCTGACATCGACACCAACTATCTGGCCGGCAAGCTGGCTGCTGTTGAAACTGTTGAGGGCGCAATCGAAGCATTCAGCAACGGTGCTACTATCGGCCAGGTTGCTGCTGCATCCTGCAAGGCTGAAGCTCCGGAAACCGTTGAAGCAATCGCTGCTCATCACTGGACCGAGCGTTATGAAGCACTGCGTTTCGAAACTGAAGACTATGTTAAGAAAACCGGCAAAAATGTTGAAGTATTCCTGTGCAACATGGGACCGATTCCTCAACATAAAGCTCGTGCGACTTCTCCACCTCTTTCCTGCAGGTTGGTGAATTCAACGTTCATCTGAACGATGGTTTCCAAGACGGCGAAGATGGCGATCAATACGAAAAATGCCTCAAAGCTTTCAAAGAAGGCGACTACGATGTTGCAGTTATCTGCTCCACCGATGCTACCTATCCGGAAATCGTTCCGAAACTGGCTCCGATGATTAAAGCAGCTATGAAACCGTCCGCTACTCTGTTCCTGGCCGGCGCTGCTCCGAAAGACATGGAACAAGTTTACAAAGATGCTGGCGTTGACGATTTCATCAGCGTAAAAGCTAACTGCTTCCAAACTCTGAAGATGCTGCAAAAGAAGAAAGGGATGATTGAATAATGAGCATTAATCCGGATTTCACTAAAGTAGCCCTTCCTGATCATCCTTCTTGTTCTTATGACGAATGGAAGAAAAATCTGGAAGAAAAAATGGGCGAAAATTATGATGCCCTTTATGATACTACCTTGGAACGTATTCCTAAAGCTCCGCTGTACACCAAGGATATCTATGATAAATGTAACCATTTGGACTTCATGAGCGGTATTCCTCCGTTCCTGCGTGGTCCTTACTCCACAATGTATGTATTCCGTCCGTGGACTGTACGTCAATATGCAGGTTTCTCCACTGCGGAAGAATCCAACGCATTCTATCGTCGTAACCTGGCTGCAGGCCAAAAAGGTCTGTCCATCGCGTTCGACTTGCCGACTCACCGCGGCTATGACGCTGATAACCCGCGTGTAGTTGGTGACGTTGGTAAAGCAGGCGTATCTGTTTGCTCCATGCTCGATATGAACATCCTGTTCTCCGGTATTCCTCTGGATCAGATGTCCGTATCCATGACCATGAACGGCGCAGTACTGCCTGTACTGGCATTCTTCATCGTATCCGGTGAAGAACAAGGCGTTGATAAATCTATCATGGCCGGTACCATTCAGAACGATATTCTGAAAGAGTTCATGGTACGTAACACCTACATTTATCCGCCTGCTATGTCCATGCGTATCATCGGTGATATTTTCGAATATACCACCAAATATATGCCTAAATTCAACAGTATTTCCATTTCCGGTTACCATATTCAAGAGTGCGGCGCAACCTGCGACCTTGAATTAGGCTACACTCTGGCCGATGGTATGGAATATATCCGTACCGGTGAAGCTGCAGGCCTGCCTGTAGACGCATTCGCAAAACGTCTGTCCTTCTTCTGGGATATGGGCAAAAACTACTTCATGGAAGTTGCTAAAATGCGTGCTGCTCGTGTTCTGTGGGCTAAGATTCTTAAGAGCTTCGGCGCTAAGAACCCGAAATCCATGGCACTGCGTACTCACAGCCAGACTTCCGGCTGGTCTCTGACCGAACAGGATCCATTCAACAATATCTCCCGTACTTGTATGGAAGCTATGTCTGCTGCTCTGGGCCATACCCAATCCCTGCATACAAACGCACTGGACGAAGCTATCGCACTGCCGACCGACTTCTCCGCTCGTCTTGCTCGTAACACCCAGCTGTACATCCAGGATGAAACCAAAGTCTGCAAGATTATCGATCCGTGGGGCGGTTCCTACTATGTTGAATACCTCACCAACGAAATCATTCGCCGTGCTTGGGCTCATATCCAGGAAGTTGAAGCACTCGGTGGTATGGCAAAAGCTATTGCAACCGGCCTGCCAAGATGCGTATCGAAGAGTGCGCAGCTCGTCGTCAAGCTAACATCGATAGCGGTAAAGAAACCATCGTTGGCCTGAACAAATATCGTCTGGCTAAGGAAGATCCTCTGAACGTACTGTCCATCGATAACACCGCTGTACGTAACGCTCAGATTAAACGTCTGGAAAAACTGAGAGCAGAACGCGACAACGACGCTGTTGCACGCGATCTGGAAGCTATTACCCGCGCAGCAGAAACCCGTGACAACGGCAACCTGCTGGAAATGGCTGTACAAGCTGCTCGCGACCGTGCTTCCCTCGGTGAAATTTCTGACGCAGTTGAAAAAGTATCCGGTCGTTTCAATGCTGTAATCCACACTGTATCCGGTGTATACTCCAGTGAATTCAGCGGCAACGATGACATGGAAAAAGCTACCAAACTGGCTGATGAGTTTGAAAAACTTGAAGGCCGTCGTCCTCGTATCTTCCTGGCTAAAATGGGCCAAGACGGTCATGACCGTGGACAAAAAGTTCTGGCAACCTCCTTCGCTGATATGGGCTGGACCGTCGACGTTGGTCCTCTGTTCCAGACTCCGGAAGAATCTGCACAAGACGCTGTAGATAACGACGTTGATATGGTTGGCTTCTCCTCCCTGGCTGCAGGTCATAAGACCCTGTTGCCGGCAATCGTTGAAGAACTGAAGAAACGTGGCCGTGAAGATATCATGGTATGTATCGGCGGCGTAATTCCTGCACAGGATTACGACTACCTGTATGAACATGGTGCAGCAGGCATCTTTGGACCTGGTACCAACATTCCTAAGTGCTGCATCCAATTACTGCAAATGTTGGTTGACCGTGCAAAAGCTGAACACGCTGAAGACTGAGGTGATATAAATGCCTGAAACTGGTGAAAAAGATATTAGGCCGAGTTGGGTACCCCTGAAAAAAGACCCTAACTTTGCCTGCTCTGTAATGGGCGGGATTGACAGTGCCGTAAACGCTGTCAGCGAGGAGAAGTATAACCCTGTGGATAAAATTAGGAAATTCCCTTGAGGAAAAAGCCTAGTCCGGAAGAGTTAATAAAAGGAGTCAGTGAAGGCGATCGTAAAACCTTATCTCAAGCTATTACTCTTATAGAAAGCAATGCACCGAGGGATTTTGATAAAGCACAGCGTGTCCTGCAGGCTCTTCTGCCGCGTACAGGCAAAGCTTTGCGCATCGGCATTTCCGGTGTACCGGGTGCCGGCAAAAGTACCTTTATCGAGTCCTTTGGCCAGATGCTGTGTCATCAGGGCTACAAGGTCGCAGTTCTTGCTGTCGACCCTACCAGCTCTATTACCGGTGGCTCTATTTTGGGTGATAAAACGCGTATGCAGATGCTTTCGCGTGAACCTAATTGCTTTATCCGTCCGTCCCCTGCAAAGGGTACATTGGGCGGCGTTGCCCGTAAAAGCCGTGAAACCATGCTGCTTTGCGAGGCTGCAGGCTGTGACGTTATCTTAGTAGAAACCGTAGGTGTAGGCCAGTCCGAAATCACCGTCCGTTCGATGGTTGACTTCTTTATGCTGGTAGTACTGACCGGTGCCGGTGATGATTTGCAAGGCATCAAGAAAGGCATCATGGAGGTTGCCGACGCTATCGTTGTCAACAAAGCCGATGGTGACAATCTGCCGAAAGCTATCGTTACCCAGGGTGAGTATGAGCGTATGATTGAATTCATCCGTCCTGCTACCGAAGGCTGGAAAACTCACGCCTACAGATGCTCTGCTTTGACCAAGGAAGGCCTGCTTGAGCTTTGGGCAGTAATGCGCAAGTTCGAAAAGGTTACCAAGGAATGCGGTTCCTTCGACAAACGTCGTAAATCGCAGACTATTTCTTGGGTTAACAGCATGATTGATGAGCATTTACATAACCTGTTCTTTGAAGATCCGATGATTAAAGGACGCTTACCGGCAGTAATGGAAGCAGCTGTTAATGGCGTGGTATCCCCAAGCCAGGCTGTTACCGAGCTGATTAACGCCTTTGATATTGATCGTGCTTCAATGAGGCATCGCAATCAAAACAAATAAAGTCCGGCAAGAAAGCACCCAGTGGTGATTTTTGACCGGCAAACATAAAAAAGGCTGCCACTGATGAAGCTTCATCGGTGACAGCCTTTTTGTTATATAATGCCTTACGGATGCTGCAAAAGAACATTACTGCAAGGGAAAATATGATGTTAACAGGATAAAAGGCTGCGGAGATTTAACCTAAAAAGAGTAAGAGATGCTAATTCTTTTATTGTCAACAAATAAGCGCCTCTTTAGTGATATAAGTTCTTACAATATTTTTTTCGAGAACTTTTTCGCTAAAGTCTTGACATTCTTAATCGGACTTAGTATAATTAAAAGCAACAAATCAATATTTCGTATGAAGCGCTAATTGGTGAAAATCCACACGGTCCCGCCGCTGTAACAGGCTTGCCTGGAGTCAGCAAAGTACTTTGTACAAGCATATGCTTGACCTGCGAGCGACAGGAGAAGATGTTAACAGACAAGATACTGTTTATGTGTGTGTGGCAGGTATTCTCTTTTTTCGCACTAATCCTTA
>ERZ860023.628-NODE-628-length-19523-cov-1.319755_pt1 | contig 19523 bp, 21 predicted proteins | sample MGYA00509983_ERZ860023 | MGnify/ENA primary metagenome ERZ860023 (study PRJEB30046, sample SAMN00715180) | human gut metagenome | study: EMG produced TPA metagenomics assembly of the A metagenome-wide association study of gut microbiota in type 2...
ATAAAAACGATCACCATAAATATAATGATCGTAAATCCATTCACACTTCTGTAATTTCTGTTATTATCCAAAACTGATCCTCCTGATTATTCCACGCCTTCCACTACGCCGATATACGGAAGGTTTCTATATTTTTGGGCGTAATCAAGCCCATATCCCACAACAAATTCATCCGGGATCTCAAATCCGCAGTAATCAACCTTTACATCTTTCACTCTGCGGTCCGGCTTATCCAAAAGCGTACACAGATACTTGCCGGATTTCTCTTTTTCAGCACATCGATCAGGTAATACAGTGTATTCCCGGAATCAATGATATCTTCCACAATAAGCACTTCTTTATTCTCGATCGACTCATCCAGATCTTTCGCTATACGAACAACTCCGCTCGAAGCCGTTCCGTCTCCGTAACTTCCGACACACATAAAATCCATAGAAACCGGCACGTTAATCCGCTTAGCCAGCTCACACATAAAAAATACGCCGCCCTTTAACACACAGATCAAATGAATTTGTTTTCCTGCGTAATCTTCACTGATCTGTCTTCCGAGTTCCCTGATCCTCTCGTCAACTTTCTCTTCCGAAATCATCTCTCTGATCGTTTCTGCCATCTTTTTCTTCCTCCGTAATCTTTATCTCAACAATATTTTTTGTCTTTTCTGTCACTTTGTACGCTCTGCTCATCCTGTATCCCGGTATCCACACAATATGGCTTCCGTCTGCGACAAGAAGCATCCTGTCTCTTTCTTCCTTCGGGATCTTCTCGTTGATAAACCATGCTTTCAGTTTCTGACGTCTCCCCTGATCATCGATCACGAGATAATCGCCGCTCTGCCTTGTCCGTACGCAAAGACCGCATTTAATTATATCATAATCAATCCATTTCGTGTAACTTTTTTGCGGGATTTCTTCTGCCTGCAAAATGTCTCCGTTTTCCACAAAACGCAGTTCCAACTTTCCGGCGGCGTCTGACTCCGGCGCCGCTTTTCCCGTTTCCGCCCTGCTTTGTGTTTGCCTTATGATCTCTATCCCGTCATATGTCCTCTTCGCCGCAACGCCTCCCGGCAGATCGATCTGTTTTCCCCCCTGCCGGTCAAACAATTCCGAAACCGACTGAAGGTGGGCAGACGTCAGATCTTTCTGTCCTCCGCGCACTTTACCGATACATTTTTGCAGAAGCAGTTTTCTCACTGCCGGAAAACTTTGAAAAAAGCTCTCTTTTTCTATGACAAGTTCTATCGGCGATTCCTTCTGTTCTTGGTCCTTTTTTCTCACGCTGACGCAGGTTTTCCACAACTGCCGCACGCTGTAATCGAGATATTCACATATTTCTTCCGCCTGACGGGATAACGATTCCAGATGTTTCACCGTCTGATCGTTACTTCGTTTTCCAATACCGGCAGCACTTTATGCCGGATCCGGTTGCGTGTATAATCGTCCTCCTCATTCGTTGCGTCGACGCGCCAGACGATTCCTCTCTCCCGCAGATAAGACTCGATTCTGTCTCTTGTAAGTGAAAGAAGCGGTCTGATCCGGTTGTCCCTGACAGGCACGATCCCGCAAAGGCCGCGTATTCCCGTTCCTCTTGCTATATTAAGCAGAACCGTCTCCGCCTGATCGTCTCTGTGATGCGCGGTTGCGATCTTCGTTCCTCCGTTTTCGGAACACATTTGTTCAAATGCTTCTCTTCGTACTTCCCTTCCCGCTTCCTCACAAGATTGTTTCCGTTTTTCAGCGATTAATTCCACTTCTTTTCGGAAAACACGACACTCCACTCCAAGTTCGCCGCAAAGCTTCTTTACATACTCCTCGTCCGCATCCGCAGCCGCTCCGCGCAGGCAGTGGTTCACATGGCACACTTTTACCTCGAAACCGAACTTTTCCCGCAAACTGCAGAGCGTCAAAAGCAGGCATACCGAATCCGCTCCGCCCGATACGCCTGCTATCACAACATCTCCATGTTCGATCATATGAAATTGTACGATCAATTCCTCTATTAATTTTTCTGTTTCTCTTCCTGCTTTTTCCATCATAAGTATACTATACCAAATCCGTGTTTTTATGTATGAAGCGCCGCGCAATACACAGCTTTTCACTATACGCATACTATACCGAATCCATCCGCGCCTGTAAAGTATTCCTGTCACATATTTCCCACATTCCCACAACGATCACCGTCATATCATCGGCAGGCTCTCTGCCTGTCCACGCCAGGACCTGTTCCAGGATATGATGCGCCATTTCTTTCGGATTGACTATAGCGCTTCCCTGAATGATCGTTTCAAGCAATATATCCTGCTCTCCTACCGGAAGGGCGTCAAGAATCCCGTCCGTAACCATGATCACAAAGTCTCCGTCCTCAAGTTTTCTCCTGACAGAATCAATCTCTATATGATGGACAACCCCGATCGGCAGACTCGTAGAACTTAGATGCTCCACACAGTCTTTTTTCTTAATAAATGTCGAGGAAGCTCCTGCTTTTACGATCTCGCATTCTCCCGAATACAGATCAAACACACTGAGATCCACAGTCGAATAATGAATCTCCTCCCGCCCTGTCGCCAGCGTTGTATTGATCATCTGAACGGCGGCTTTTTCCGGGAATCCCGCGGCAAGCAATTTTCCAAAAGCTCGATCACAAGCGTGCTCTCCTTACATGCCGTCTCACCTGCGCCCATCCCGTCAGAAAGAGCCGCCGCCTTCTTTCCTCCCGGCAGTTCCATGAGTGTAAAATTATCTCCCGATATTTTCGCACATCCTTTCCCGATCTTGGCAGTACCTGACAGCGTATAGTACGACGGTCCCTCTCTGCATACGATCGTCATATAACGGAATCCGACTACCTGCGGACTTCCATGTGCAAGGACAAAACGTCTTCCCGCTGCTTCTGATACGGCCTGAACGACTTCTTTTGCCGTCCCTTTCTCTTTGCCTGTACTTCGTACTGTCACATGTACTTCAAACTTCCTTCGCCATTTAAGAACAAATATGTATACAAAACTCGCATTCCACATTTTCTAAGCGCCCCTGCTATCCTCTTTTCCATGCGCTCATCCGTAAAAATACTTTTTTCCAATTCCCGCACTGTCTGTTTCATAATATCGGCAAAAAGATCCATCTGAAACGCACACCCTTCCCTGCTTCGCGCCAGACGGTTTGTCCATATGATCGTTTGTCTCGCATCCCTGAAACCTTCCAGCATCTCCCGCAAAAATCTCGGAGCTTTCTGCATCTTTGCATCAGTTTTCTCTTTGTCTCTACGTTTAATTCATTTCCATAATGATCGACCGCCGAGAGCACGTCATATCCCATCTGGTACGTATGAACAAAGTTCTCTCCCCAGCACCACGCGTTCTTTTCACATTTTTTGCAGACCCTTTCTTTCACCCGGTCAAACATCCCGTCAATATCGGCTCCCGAAAACTCTTCTTTGTGTGCCTCTAACTCTAAAAATGTATGGGAAAGCTGTTTGAGCGAACTTGCATATTTTTCAATCTGTTCTACATAAGGACTTCCCTGCAAAGCCTGTCCTTCTTTCATTGTATATCCCCTTTCTTACAATCTGACTTTCCCGTCTTAATGTAACACGGTATTTTCTTAAGCGGCATCACCGAAAATGCCAAGAGTCATATTCCGGAATTACAGACAGCCGTCAATGTCTTGAACAGGCCCGGACTTCAACTCGCCGCCGTCAATAAAAAAACTCCGGGAAATCTTCCCCGGAGTTATCTTTCGTACATGCCTGTCTGGCTTTTTTGCTCTGTTTGTTTTTCGTCTTATTTATTTTTATTCGACGGTTTAAAAATAATCTCATTCGGATTCACAAGTCCTAATTTATCTTCTGCCGTCTCTTTTATATACTCGTCTGTCTGAACATACTTTTCGTATTCTTTCACTTCTTCCGAGCGCTTCTCTTCCTCTTTGATCTGCGCCGCCAGTTCCTCTTCCTGAGCCTTATACGCGTTGTTCTTTGCATAAAGCTTTACCGCGCCCACCGCAAGTACGCCTGATAAAAACACAAGAACCGTACAAATCATCAAAACGCTTTTCTTATAACTGTGCAGATGTGCCGATCTTCTGCGTCCGGCATTCCTTCTGTCCGCCGTTCTTTTCTTCTTGCCGTTCATTTATCTCACCCTGTTCATCTTTCTTTACACTCCCCAGTGTTAAGTAATATTGTATCTTCTTTTCTGACTCATTTCAAGACTTATTTTCTATTTTCTTTCCTTGCTTTTCTGCACGATTTTTCCGTTTTTTCCTTTTTTCCGCATCTTTCGGCACATAGTTTCACAATCTTTCTGATCCCCGCATGCCCTGCCGCCGCTCCGCACAGCATCCCAAACACAAAAAACCAGCGGATGCTCCCGTATGTTGTGTCATACATTTTCCGAAAAATATAGATGCTCGCAGCAAGCCAGTAAATAAAATCCTCCAGACTGACCGCCCAGCGCTGTGAGGAACAAGCTTCCGAAAACAAACAAGTACATGATAAGCTGCCGCCGCTTCGACTCCCGCCAGCGCCGCATACAGAAAGATTCCGGCTTCTGCTCCGATCCCGGGTATCATATCCTACTTAAACAGCTTCGTCAGAAAGCTGTCCCCCTGTTTCGCCTGCGGCGTTACGCTTGAATAAGCAATACTGTCAATATTGCCCGACAGATCTACCTCGCCTTTTTCCACGGTCAGTCTGTTGACATGAAGATCCGTGCCTTTCACCATGAGCATCCCCTGCTCTGTTTCAAGAAGTATCTCGTTTAGATCAAAAGACAGTACGTCAAGCACCCCTGTCACCGTACTCGTCTTTCTGTTATTTACAACTAATTTATGCGCCTTCGCAATACGCTGTTCTTCCATGAAAACTCCCTCCCGCCTCCGAACTTTTTACAGCATGGTTATATATATGAGAGGTTGTTTTCATTTATGCTTTTCTTTTCTCTTTCTCTACAAATACCGGAACAATTCCTCTGCTTTTTCCTTCTTCGTCGTATCTTCCAGCTTCAGCACTTCCGCTTTCACTTCTCTTGTTCCGAAATGGATCTCTATCACATCGCCCGGTTTTACCTGCACAGATGCTTTTGCCGGTTTTCCGTTGACGGAAACGCGCCCTGCATCACATGCTTCATTTGCTACAGTCCGCCTCTTAATAAGGCGGGATACTTTTAAAAATTTATCAAGCCGCATTTTTCTCTCCTTCAATAATGTCCGGACCCGCCTCTGTTTTCAGTAAAAACAGAAGCAACAAGGCACTTACGATGATACCCGTAAGTGCCTTTTTATCTGCCCGTTCAAACGAATTGATTAATTGATAGCGTCTTTAAGAGCTTTTCCTGCTTTAAATTTCGGAGCTTTGCAAGCCTCGATCTTCATTGTCTTTCCTGTCTGCGGGTTTCTTCCCTCTCTTGCAGCTCTTTCACTCACTTCAAATGTACCAAAGCCTACAAGCTGAACCTTCTCGCCTTTTTTAAGTTCTTCGGTAACAACATCAACAAAAGCTTTCAGCGCTTTTTCAGAATCTTTTTTTGAAATGTCAGCGCTCTCTGCGATTGCTGTAATCAATTCTGTCTTGTTCATAGGTAAATCCTCCTCTTAATTGTACCACAATACATGTTATTCATTTTAAAGGGGAAGATTCCGAACGCACACGGATTTCCACCTTTAAATATTGTTATATCGGGTTTACACAGCTTTGTCAAGATTTTTCACCATTTCCATTATGGCTTTTCCCATTTCGTCGGATTTTACATCCGCATCTGTCAGAGAAGTACCTTTCACGCCGTAGTAGAATTTCACTTTTGGCTCTGTTCCCGAAGGTCTTACGCATACCCACGCTCCGTCAGGCAGCTCATAGTAAAGTACATTTGAATTCGGAAGTCCTGTAGCGTAACTTCTCCGGTCTCCATATCCCGAATCGTATCCGCCTGATAATCTCTCACTTTAAGTACTTTATATCCTGCGATTTCTTTCGGAGGCTCGCTTCTTAATGTGGCAAGGATCTGACGAATCTTCTCGAGTCCTTCGATTCCTTTCATTGTGATAGACTGGATGTCGTCTTTGTAATATCCGTAACGCTCATACATCTCGATCATCGCATCCCACAACGTCATCCCTTTTGTGCGGTAATATGCGGCAGCTTCACACAGAGCCATCGTAGCGACGATCGCATCCTTATCTCTTGCATGTGTTCCGATCAGACATCCGTAACTTTCCTCAAATCCAAACAGATACTCTCCTTTTCCTTTTGTCTCGAATCCGAGAATCTGCTGTCCGATATACTTAAATCCTGTCAGACACTCGATCAATCCGACATTATAATGCTCTGCGATCGCATCCGCCATATTGGAAGTCACGATCGTCTTGATAAGATATCCGTCTTCAGGCAGACCTTTTAATTCTTTTCTCTGTCCGATCTCGTAATCCGCAAGAAGGCATCCCGACATATTTCCGGTCAGATCATGATATACTCCGTCTTTATCTTTCACACGCACGCCGAGCCTGTCCGCATCCGGATCTGTCGCAAGAACGATATCCGCATCGATCTCTTTCGCCAGTTTTAATCCGAGTTCAAACGCCTCTTCGGCTTCCGGGTTCGGATAGGAAACTGTCGGGAAGTCTCCGTCCGGCAGTTCCTGTTCTTTTACGACATATACGTTCTCAAAACCAAGCTCTTTCAAAATACGGCGAGCCGGAATGTTTCCCGTTCCGTGAAGCGGCGTATACACGATCTTAAGATCTTTGCCCGCTGCTTCGATCGCATCTTTATGAAGCACCTGCTTTTTCAGTTCCGCAATATAAGCATCGTCAACTTCCGCGCCGATCACTTCGTAAAGTCCGGCCGCTTTCGCATCCTCTTCCGTCATCGTCTTCATTGTTGTGTAATCTTCCACAGCCTCACTTCGTCCATAATTCCTTTATCGTGCGGAGGCGTGATCTGCGCGCCGTCTTCCCAGTATACTTTATAGCCGTTATACTCCGGCGGATTATGGCTTGCCGTAATATTGATGCCTGCGATACATCCGAGTTTTCTCACCGCATAAGATAACTCCGGCGTCGGGCGCAGCGATTCAAATATATATGCTTTGATCCCGTTTGCAGCCAGACAACATGCAGCCTCTTTGGCAAATTCCGTGGACATATGACGGGAATCATACGCAATCGCAACGCCTTTTCCCTGACCGTCGTTTTTCATGATATAGTTTGCCAGTCCCTGTGTAGCTTTGCGTACTGTATAAATATTCATACGGTTTGTTCCCGCGCCGATGATGCCTCTCAGTCCTGCAGTACCGAACTCCAGATCCATGTAAAATCGTTCCTTTATTTCATTTTCATCCTCTTTGATACTTTCAAGCTCCGCTCTCGTATCTTCATCAAAGTATGAATTAGAAATCCATTCTTCATACCTCGCCTTGTAGTCCATATTTCTACCTCCTAAACTAATATAAATTTTATATCCGCCCCTATATGCCCGATATGTTTTATTATACAACAATTATTTATAAATTCAAAGGAAATATCCGACTAAGGAACTCATATTTCTCTTCTGTCTGACGGATGCATATCTGTAGCTTTTCTACATTCTTTTCCGAGAGGTGCGCCTTATTCGACCGGTAATAGCTGCCCGCGATCTTTTTAAACTTTCCGGGATATGCAAGACTCAGCGCCGCAAACTCTTTCTCCCTTTCCGACAAAGGACGTACTTCTTCATATGCTTCCAATATTTTTTGTCCTGTTTTTTGTTTCCATTGATTTTTTTCCATTGCTTTTCTTAAAAAATAACAGAAATCTTTTATCTGTATATCCGTTGCATATGTTCAAAATCAGTTACGGCAATATCGTCTCTGAGCATGATCAGATTATGATAATTATAATCTCCGTGTACGACGCTCCCTTTTGATACGCTCTCTTCAAAAAGCTTTCTGCAGCCGGAAGTTTCCATCCTGGCGAGAATATCGTCCGCCGTACGGTACATTTTTTCAAAATTTTCCAAAAACAAAATTTCAAAATCATTTTTAACAGGTCTGGAACGAATAAATGAACGGATCTTTTTTAATTCCCTGTTATATCTTCGCACCTCTTCCACCGGATTTTTTCCCTGTGCATCCGCTCCGGGCCGGATTTTTACAGCCAGTTTTTCCATATCTTTATGCAAAACGGCAAGTTTTGCCGCCGCCCGTACAACGTCCTGTTCCTGACGAACGTCGCACTCTCTTCCCTGATACCATTTTTTCAGCATATAAAAAGCTCCTTCCCGGGAAGCGGCTCGAAGTTCGCCTTCTTTCGTAAAGACAGGGGTGTCAACTTTTACATTTCCACATCTTTCTATTTCACTTAGAGCGTCATATAAAAAAAGGGCGCGCCGCTCTGACAGTTTTGTCTCTTTGAGCAGCATCGGCCTTTCTTTCGTATCGTAATCGCCCGCCGCGCCAAAAGGAACACTACGGGATTGCAAGCAGTCGCCAAAGTCTCCGACACGCCCGGACTTTAGCTCGCTGCCTATACAAAAAAACGCACCCCTTATCCGCCGGGTGCTTTTCACTTCTATATCATACTTTTCCAAAACTTCCAGTTCATATTCTTCTCTCATAACTGCCCCCTGTTTTCTACATTATAGCTCTCTCTAATGTATGAACGGCAGAGGGCAATTATAACCTTCCTTTTCTTTTTCCGATTAGACAGTTTTATTCCTTTGAGATATTTTTTTCTTTACATAGTTGCATAATATTTTCTTATCATTTTTTTCCGGATTATCTATCACATACTCCAAAAGCTCGCTTAACATCCTTCCTATCTCTACGCCGGGTCTCATGCCAAGATTCATCAGATCCCGTCCGCTTACAGCGAGCTGCCTGAGAGTAACGCATTCATCCTTTATGATCGCTTCCTGATAGAACTTTCTCATCGCCACTATATTCTCAATCTTTTCCCGCCTTCTGTAAGAACTTTGCGCTTTCGCATCTGCCATGCGCACTGCCAGATAATACGGAAACAGATCAACGCCGATCCGATTCATTGCTCGGCGCACGTTTGCCGGCGTCGCCTCTGTGCGGTAATCATGAAAACATACGAGACGCGTCACTTTTTTGATCGTGTCATTATCAAATTTTAAACGCTGCATCACGTCCCTGGCGATCGCTTCGCTCACCAGCGCATGTCCTTTAAAATGATCTCTTCCGTTTTCATCCGTTGTTTTTCTCGCCGGTTTTCCCATATCATGAAACAGCATCGTAAGACGCAGTATCTTATCACGCTTTACATACTTTAATGCATGGAGCGTGTGCTGTGCCACATCATATTTATGATGGGGAGTATTTGCTCCACTCCCGCCATAGCATCCCACTCCGGCAGAATGATCCTCGTGATCCCAAGTTCATACGCATCTTGTATCCGTTCCGGATGAGCCGACACAAGAAGCTTTACAAGCTCTGCCTGAATGCGCTCTGCACTGATATTTTCCAGTGTAGGGGCAAGTTCCCTGACCGCCTCAGCCGTTTCCTCTTCTATCGGGAAATTAAGCTGAGCGGAAAAACGCACCGCCCGCAAAATGCGAAGAGCATCTTCTGAAAAACGTTCTCTCGGATCTCCCACACACCGGATCAAATGATGGTTTAAATCCTGCATTCCTCCGAACACACTACAAGGCGCACTTCATCATTATATGCCATTGCATTGATCGTAAAATCTCTGCGGCGCAGATCTTCCTCTAATCGGTTTGTAAACAAAACCTCTTTCGGATGGCGGCTGTCTTCATACGCCCCGTCTATTCTGTATGTCGTAACTTCATAACCGTCTCTTCCAAGCAGCACGGTAACCGTTCCATGTTCAATCCCCGTATCCACTGTCCGCCTGAAAAGCTTCTTCACTTCCTCCGGGCGCGCGGAAGTTGTAATATCCCAGTCCTTCGGTCTGCGCGCAAGGATCGAATCGCGCACGCAGCCTCCCACAGCATACGCTTCATAGCCGTGAAGCTGCAAATTTTTTATAATCATCATCACTTTTCGCGGTAATGCTATCTTCATGAAAATTCCACCTCTGAAATAACCTTTTTATCTCTTTACACTCATTTATGATCATCTGATCTAGTTATCATTTAGACTAAATGTTCCAGCAATTTGGCTTCCCTGCTGTGCAACTTAATATTATAACCTGCTTTTTCTGCCGGCTCAACCATTTTATGACAGATTCAAGCCTTTTATCGTCATAAAACGCAAACGCATCATCTAAAATAACCGGCATCGGTTCTTCCAAAAGCATTTCCGACGCTGCCATTCTTATTGAAAAATAAATCTGTTCCAACGTTCCTTCGCTCAACCGGTCCACAGATATGCGATCCATACCGTTCCATGCCGAAATTCCCGCGCCTTTTTGTATATTTACACTTCGATATTTTCCGTCTGTGATTTCCGAAAAAATTTCTGAAGCCCGGGCGTTTATCTTATGCGAAATCACATCAGACGTTTCCTTTCAGTCCGCACAAGAATCTCTTCTGCCATTACAAGCGCCTCTCTTTGCTCTCTCAGCCTTTTTCCGGCGTCGCTTTCTTTCACATCTCCACATTGCTCCCGCACATTTTGACAACGCAGCTCTTTTTCCTTCCATTCCAAACGCAGATGCTCCATCTGCCACTCCAGCTGCTGTTTTTGTTTCTTCTTTCTCTCGTCGTCTTTATCGGAATTATTATAAGGCACATCACGGGCGCCTCTTTTTTTCGCTTTCCTGATTTTTTTCCCGCTTCATAACCTCCTGCCGCAAGAGCGCACACGCCGATCACAAAAGCAAAAACGCCGATCCATGCAAACGGTGCGGAAGGCACTGCCGACTGTTCCGCCATAAATCTGCTCCATAAAAGTCCTGCCGCGCCGGTAAAAAGACCTCCAAGCCCTGCCGCAATAAAATATTTACTTCTGCTCTCCTTCGTCCCTTCATCAGATCTCTTATTAAAATCAGACTCTTTTTCTTTTTCCTGATTTTTTATCGTTTTCTCAAGCAGCTCCCATTCTTGTTTTCTCTCTTCATACTCTCTTTGGATCCATCCATATCCTGCTCCAAATACTCGCATTCCTGAAGCATTTTCTGTATTTTCCGTTCTTCTTTATCCGCTTCTTCCCGGATGAACCGATCTGTCTTTTTTCTTTTTTCTCTCAATATCTGCACTGCGCCGCTTAGATCAAGTTCTGTTCCCCCCGTCTCATAATAATTCGCCGCATAATTTTCCAGCGCATCGGACAAAGCCTCCCCCGGTCTGCTTTTCAACTGTCCGACCGAAACCGTACTGTCAAACAACTCCGCAGTCAATCCGCCCAGAAGCATTTCCAAATCCCCATGCTCCACCGACAATTCTTCTCCGTCATCCTCACAGATCAGAGCCGCCGACTTAGAATTTTTAACCCCTGTTCCGAATGTACGTTCAAGACGAAAATGTCTCCCTCCGCAGTCAAACCGCATGACACCGGCATACCTGCCGCCGCTGCGCGGCTCATACTTTGTAAAATCATCTTTCGCCGCCGCTCTTCCTCTTCCCCGCGCCAAACCAAACAGCATCGCTTTCACAAACGCATGAAGCGTCGTCTTTCCAAACTCATTTTCTCCGCTGATGACCTGTCTCCATCCCTAAAATAAAAATGTTTCTCCGACAATTTTCCGAAATTTTTAACATAAAGTTCTCTGATTACCATTTTCTCTATCCCCTGTTCCCGTCAAAAGCGCTTCCACGCCTTCACAAAGCGCACAATACTCAACACTTCCCTCTTCACAACCTGCAAATTTCTCGATATATCTGCCAAGAAGAGTCTCCTTGTTCTCTGCATAAAGCTTTTCAAAATCATATGCCGGAATTGTCTCGTCCAAAATCTCCAACACGCATCCTTCCTCCGCCAAATGATTCACTTCAAAGGCAATATCGGGATCTCTTTTTCCCGCAAGAGTAATTTTGTAAATATTTTCATTTCCATACTCATTTATAAGTCGCTTTACCCTTTTTCTTATACTTCCTTCCGTATCGCTTCTTTCTACTTCGACAGAACTGTGGATATACTCTCTCCCCGCAAACGGTATCCACTGAATCGCCGCTTTTCCGTCTTTGAGCTCCCCTTTTACATATCCATGCTGCCCGACGTCGTTTTGGTCGATCGGTTCAAGCGCTCCCGCATAAATCATCTTATCTTTTTGCAAAGCCTGCGGTTTATGAATATGTCCCAGGGCGATATATGAAAATCCGGAACGACTCAGCTTCTTTTTATCAAACGGAATATGCCTGTCATCACCTCCGTGAGCCAACAGAATTTCATTCTTTTCAATGCCTGCTGCAGCCACATCGTCATAAAGCGGCTGACAAATTTCCCGTTCATAGTAACTGAGTCCATACACCGCTGTTTCCAATTCCGGAAAATCGACATATTCCAATTTCTTCCCGAACAAAGGATATACATTATCATTCCACTCAAATGAACGATAATTAGAATCCTTCTGCAGATGATCATGATTGCCCGCTATGAGCACAACTTTAGTAGCTGTCAGTTCTGAAAAAAGATAATTGACCTCTTTTAGCTCTCTTACAAGAGGCTGCCTGTGGAAAAGATCTCCGGCAATAAGAAGAAGGTCGGTTCTCTCATCTTCACATACCCCAAGTATTTTCTCAAATGACTCCCACAATTCTCTTCCTCTGCTTTGACTATATACAGCCGCCTCCGGCTGCGCTCCGAGATGTACGTCTGCTATATGAATAAATTTCACGCCCGCTCCCCTTTCAACAATGCTGTTTTCTGCCGGCTGCCACGAACCCGGGCAGGCCCGGACTTTCGCTCGCCGCTATTGCAATAAAAGGACGCCACACAACTGTCGCGCCCTCATGATATACTTTATAATTTTATTCTATATTTATTTCGATGTATTTTTTTACGTCTTACACCGCAAAACGCAATTACAGTTCACAGTTATTTACTGTTCTCGGGAACGGAATACATCACGGATATTCGACATTCCCGTCAAATACATCACGCATCTTTCAAATCCTAATCCGAAACCTGCATGACGCGTAGAACCGTATTTTCTAAGATCAAGATAAAAGCCATAATCTTTTTCATCAAGACCAAGCTCGTTCATGCGGGCCAGGAGTTTCTCATAGTCGTCTTCTCTCTGACTTCCTCCGATGATTTCCCCGATACCCGGAACAAGACAATCAACTGCCGCAACCGTCTTGCCGTCATCATTTTGTTTCATGTAAAACGCTTTGATTTCTTTCGGGTAATCTGTAACAAATACAGGACGCTTATACACCTGCTCTGTCAAATAACGTTCATGCTCTGTCTGAAGATCACATCCCCAGGAAACCTTATACTCAAACTTATCGTTGTTCTTCTCCAGTATCTCGATCGCCTCTGTGTAAGTAACACGGGCGAAATCAGAATTCGCAACATTATTCAGTCTCTCCAGAAGTCCTTTATCAACGAAAGAATTAAAGAAATTCATCTCTTCCGGCGCGTTTTCAAGAACATAATTGATGACATATTTCAGCATAGACTCTGCCAGATCCATGTCGTCTTCAAGATCTGCAAACGCAATCTCCGGTTCGATCATCCAAAACTCTGCCGCATGACGGGTTGTGTTTGAATTCTCCGCGCGGAATGTCGGGCCGAATGTATAAATACTTCTAAACGCCTGCGCATATGTCTCTCCGTTCAACTGACCGCTTACCGTAAGGCTCGTCTCTTTTCCGAAGAAATCTTTTGTATAATCTACTGTACCATCCTCATTCTTCGGGATCTGATCCATATCAAGAGTCGTAACACGAAACATCTCGCCCGCGCCTTCACAGTCGCTTCCTGTGATCAGCGGCGTATGTACATACACAAACCCTCTCTCCTGAAAGAACTTATGAATCGCATACGCTGCCAGAGAACGCACACGGAATACAGCCTGAAATGTATTCGTTCTCGGACGCAGATGAGAAATCGTTCTCAAATACTCAAACGTATGACGTTTCTTCTGCAGCGGATAATCCGAAGCCGACGCTCCCTCGATCTGCACTTCATCCGCCTGAATCTCAAACGGCTGTTTTGCCTGCGGAGTAGCGACAAGCGTTCCTTTCACAATAATCGCAGCTCCGACGTTCAGTTTAGAAACTTCCGCAAAGTTCTCCATCTCATCATGATATACAATCTGAAGCGGCTCAAAATAAGAACCGTCATTTACTACAATGAAACCAAATGTCTTTGAATCTCTGAGACTGCGAACCCAGCCTCCTATCGTTACTTTTTTGCCAAGATATGATTCTCTGTCTTTAAATAATTCCCGAATCGTTGTCAATTCCATATCAGATAACTCCTTCAATCAAATTTCACCGACGCTTTCGCGGCAATAACAGTTCTATTATAACACTTTATTTTCCATATGTCCTGCAAGCCACTCAAATAAATCGTCATATACCTGTTCCCGGTCTGATTCGTTTAAAATCTCGTGACGGTCGCCGGTATAGAGCTGCAAAGATACGTCTCTTATCCCTGCCGCCCTGTATTTTTCATATATTTTACGAACGCCTTTTCCGAAGTTTCCCACCGGATCTTCCGAACCTGCCGCAAACAAAATCGGCAGATTCTTCGGAATCATATAGACGCCCTCTTTTCTCTGCATGTGATCATTCCCGAAAACATGCTGTAATATGCATTTACCGTGAAAACAAATGAGCAGAGCGGGTCGGATACATAAGCGTCCAAATGTTCTCTGTCACTTGTGACCCAGTCGGCTCTTGTCCTCGCCGGTTTGAATTTTCGATTAAAATTTCCCACAACTAAATGATCCACAAAATGACTTCTGTAATGCCAGCCGCGCACAGCCGCCATCAGCCTGCATAAGCGCTTCCCGAACACAAGCGTCGCCTTTTTATGATCGGCAACCGCGCCCATAATGATCGCCCCGCTCAATCCCTTGCCGTACATCTGAATATACTGACGCAAAAGCGAAGACCCCATACTGTGTCCGAGCATAAAATACGGAACGTTCGGATATTTCTTCATCGTCCTCTGCCGAAGTGTATGAATATCGCCTATAACGCATGCATTTCCGTATTTTTCACTGAAAAAACCATATTCTGATTTCGCCTGTACCGACTTCCCGTGTCCAAGGTGATCATTCCCTACGACATAGAAACCCTTGCCGCATAAAAATTCGGCAAATTCATCATATCGCTTGATATACTCCACCATTCCGTGGCAGATCTGCAATACCGCTTTTACCTCGCCCTCCGGTTTCCATTCTATCGTATGAATCTCTGTATTACCGTCTTTTGATGGGAAATAGAACTCGTCTCTCATGTCACTGATGCTTCCTTACCTGTCATCTAATTTTATATAATCGCGGTATGGTGCGAGCGGCTTATACGCAGGACGTATGATCTTATCCACATTTTTAAGCTCTTCCAACCTGTGCGCGCTCCATCCTACAATACGCGCCGCCGCAAAAATCGGTGTGTACAATGCCGGCGGAAGATCGAGCATACTGTAGACAAGTCCGCTGTAAAAATCGACGTTTGCATTAACGCCCTTATACATCTTTCTCTTTTCTCCGATGATCTCAGGCGCAAGTGCTCTACTTTTTCATAAAGACCGTATTCTGCCTCATGGCCTTTTTCCTTCGCAAGCTTTTTCACAAACCCTTTGAATATATCCGCTCGCGGATCGGAGATCGAATAAACGGCATGTCCCATACCGTAGATCAATCCTTTCCTGTCGAACGCTTTTTTATCAAGAAGCGCTTCCAGATATGCCCGGATCTGATCTTCGTCTTCCCAGTCTGTCAAAACAGACTTCATATCCTCGAACATCTGAGTCACTTTGATGTTCGCGCCGCCGTGCTTCGGTCCTTTCAAAGATGCCATCGCAGCCGCGATCGTAGAATATGTATCCGTTCCCGATGACGTAACAACGTGAGTCGTAAAAGTCGAGTTGTTTCCGCCGCCGTGATCCATGTGAAGCACAAGAGCCATATCCAGGATCTCTGCCTCAAGTTTTGTATATTTACGATCCTCGCGGAGCATCATCAAAATATTTTCCGCTGTGGACAGTTCCGCTTTCGGCGCATAGATATAGAGATCCTCTCCTCTGCGGTAATTATACGCATGATATCCGTATACCATCAGCATCGGAAACTGACTGATGAGGTTCAGACACTGACGGAGAACGTTCGGAATACTCGTATCATCCGCTTTCTCGTCATAAGAATAAAGCTGCAGGATACTTCTCGTAAGCTGTTCATCATATCGCGGCTCGGCGCTTTCATGATGACGTCACGCACGAAGTTCGGAGGAAGCATACGGCGCTCTGCGATCATATTCTGAAACTCTTCCAACTGTGCTTTATTCGGAAGTTCGCCGAACAGAAGCAAGTACGCCGTCTCCTCAAATCCCGGGTGATCCGCCTCGAGGAATCCTCTGACAAGATCTTTGATATTATAACCTCTGTAATACAGATTCCCCTCACACGGTACAGACTTTCCGTCTACGATTTTTGATGCGCACACATCGGAAATGTTCGTAAGTCCGGCAAGCACGCCCTTTCCATTCAGGTCGCGGAGACCTCTTTTCACTTCATACTTCGTGTATAATTCCTTCTCGATCGCATTATTCTGCTCGCACTTAAGAGCAAGTTCTTCAATCTTCGGAGTAATATCAAAAAATATGCTGTCTATATTTTTTGCCATACAACTTCCTCCTTTTTATTTTGGTATATTTGTTTATTATACTAAAAATAAAGAAATTATACAATAAACTGTCTATTAAATATTTATGAATAGACAGTTCAGCCATCCAGATGTCCGCGAAGTATAAAACATGCTTGCATGTTTTTATGAGCGGGCATCTGGATGAGGTGAGCGTCCGGTTATGAGGAAAACTGTGGCGGCAGCCACGATAAGCACGCAGTGCGGTTTTCCGAATGGCGCAAGCTGAACTGTTTTATTCAGCACGTAATCATTTTTCTCTCAGATCACAAAAATGATTCGCAAGCTGTGCAAACTCCGCAAGCGTCAAAGCTTCGCCTCTCACGCTCGCCCCTTTTCCAAGTTTTTCTATCGCCCCTTCAATCTCCTCTTTTGAAAAATCAATCTCAGGGGAGTTTTTCAAGCCGTTCGCCAATGTTTTTCTCCGCTGATTAAAAGATGCGCGGATTACCCGAAACATCAGCTTTTCATCCGCACTTCGACAGGCGGATGTTCGTGCCTTTCTAAACGTATCACCGCCGACCCTACTTTCGGTCTGGGCATAAAACAGTTGGGCGGAACATTTGCCACAATATACGGTTTGGCATAATACTGCACCGCAAGAGACAATGCGCCGTAGTCTTTTGTTCCCGGCCCGACCTGCATCCGATCCGCCACTTCTTTCTGTACCATGACCGTAATACTTTTTATCGGAACATGATTTTCAAACAACCCCATAATGATCGGCGTAGTAATATAATAGGGCAGATTTGCAACAACTTTGATCGGTCTGCCCTCATTCTCTTCTTCTACCAACTTTCTGATATCAACTTTGAGCACGTCTTCGTTGATCACACGTACATTGTCATAGCCGTCAAGCGTATCTTCCAAAATCGGGATCAAAGCTCTGTCGATCTCTACTGCGATTACTTTTCCTGCCGCACATGACAAATACTGGGTCATCGTTCCTATTCCCGGACCGATCTCAAGTACGAGATCGTCTTTCCCGATCTCCGCCGCACGGATGATCTTATCTAAAACATGTGTATCGATCAAAAAATTCTGTCCGAATTTCTTTTGAAAAATAAAATTATATTTTTGAAGCACCGCAATCGTATTCTGCGGATTGCCAAGCGTTGGTTCTTTCATACGTTTCCTTCCAAATCTGTTTTTTCAGAAGTTCCGTGCGGCTTATCATTCTTTGGCTTTTCCCCCGCACCTTTTCTTTTTCTCTAAAATCCGTTTTTCTCTAAAGTCCGTATAACTTCCGTGCGTTTTCCTCCGTCTGTAACACGACGTCTTCTGCTGCTGCGCCTTTTAGGGCCGCGATCTCTTCCGCCACATACGGAAGGTAAAGCGAACTGTTTCGCTTTCCTCTATATGGAACAGGCGCAAGGTACGGACAGTCCGTTTCCAGTACGATCGACTCCAAAGGAATCTCCTGAACGACCTGTTTTAGTTTCTTTGCATTCTTAAAAGTTACCACTCCGCCAATTCCGATATAATACCCCATTTTCACATACTCTTTTGCCATCTCCGCCGAGTATGAATAACAGTGTATCACGCCGCGCAGTCCCGACGCATATTCTTTCATAATCTCCATCGTATCTGCGGCAGCCTCCCTGCTGTGGATAATGACCGGTTTCTCTTTTTTTCGCGCAAGATCGAGCTGTCTGATAAACCATTCTTTTTGAAGATCATGATTTTCCTTATCCCAATAATAATCCAGACCGATTTCTCCGACCGCCTTGATCTTTTCTTTATCAAGAAGACGTTCCATCCTTGCAAACTGAGTTTCATCAAGATTTCCGACTTCGTCGGGATGAACGCCGATCGCCCCGTACACAAACGGATACTCTTCTGTCAGTTTTACGATCTTATCCCATGACAGGATTGTAGAACCTGCATCCATTATCATGCCGATTCCCGCATCCTGCATCTTCCCCAGGATTTCCCCCCGGTCCTCATCAAACTGCTCATCATCATAATGAGCATGTGTATCGATTATCATCTTTTCAGAATCCTTTCTCTCTTATTTATCCTGACAACACTGCCGGTCTTTCTCGCTTGAGCCTTGTACACACACGTTTAAGAGAAATCTTTCAAATTCCCGTCTGTTCCACACTTCCGGCGTCGGATAAAGCGGATTTGCCTCTTTTTCCGCCCATTTTGCGATCTGCTTCACATCCGCTTTTCGGATCATCTCCGGATATTGCGGAATCTGCATCTTCACTTTCAGTTCTTCGATCCATCCGATAAACGCATCCGCCTTCACACTGTCAGACTCCTGCGGTGTCGTAAGTCTGCACACATCACTTAATTCCGCCAGTTTCTTACATGCCGCGTCTCCATATGCCCGCATCACATAAGGAAGAAAAATCGCCATTGCCAGTCCATGAGGCGTTCCATACAATCCGCCGACCGCATGGCCGATCGCATGAACATATCCGACTCCTCCTCTTGTAAATGCCCGTCCTGCATAAAACGCCGCCTGCTGCATCTTCTGTCTCGCCTCGATATCGCTTCCGTTTTCATATACTTTCAGCAGATTTTCATAGATCAGTCTGACAGCTTTCCTGCACAATTCCCGCTCTGTATCACTGTTATATTTATCATTTGTATACGCTTCCACCGCATGACACAAAGCATCCATCCCCGTCATAGCGGTAACGTCCGGCGGCAGTCCCAGCGTCAGTTCGGGATCGAGCACCGCATACTTTGGCATAAGCCGCAGATCATTGATCGCCGCCTTATGGTGCGTCGCTGTATCCGTGATAACTGCCGATATCGTCGTTTCCGAGCCGGATCCTGCCGTTGTAGGAACCGCAAACAACATCGGAA
>ERZ860023.630-NODE-630-length-19498-cov-2.337345_pt1 | contig 19498 bp, 18 predicted proteins | sample MGYA00509983_ERZ860023 | MGnify/ENA primary metagenome ERZ860023 (study PRJEB30046, sample SAMN00715180) | human gut metagenome | study: EMG produced TPA metagenomics assembly of the A metagenome-wide association study of gut microbiota in type 2...
AGTTAGACCTTGATACGCAAATCGGTGACAAACGGTGCAATAGCATCTCTCATATATGTTAAATATTACTCTTTCACGGGTAATGATTTAGTAACGAAACAACGTCCATTATCCGCATTTTTTGTGCTGAAACTAACTGATTATAGATTTTGACAAACAAACAAAATACTGATAATCACGTAAATTCAACACTCTTTTTCCCTCCTTAAAAATGGATGCAACCAATGACATCACCGTCTTTTTTTACGACAATATAACCTCCATTGGCATTGAAACAACCATCCCACGGAGAAGACACTGTCATGCCGAGAGCGAAAGCTAAAAGGAACTGCTTGATTTTGTACGCATACATTGGCTGTCCTTCCGGACTATTGATGTGTAAGGGATCATCTTGCGCAACTTTCTGGGTTGCGACTGAAACTTCACTTCCTTGACCTGAATAATATTTATCCATACATTCAGCGATGATACGAGCCATGCCCAAATCAAGCATAGTAAGATTATTTCTGAGAGTTTCGCCCGAAATTTTTGAAACAATTTTATTTTTCGATAATCAGGCGTCCCTGATAGCTTACATCGAAAGCGCCGGCGCAGGTGAAGGTAACCGTCAGCTCGGTCCTTGCGGCCTCGCCCGTGAGGTTGGTGATTACGTATTTGGCGAAGGGCGTGCCCTTGATTTCCGGTGTGACCGAGGCGGCGCTCAAGTCAATGGTTTTTTCCTCGCCTGTGTAGGAAATACCCGGTACTTCCATTTCGAGGGCGGGCATTTCGGCGGCGAAGCGGGTTTCGTGCATCAGGATTCGCACCTTGCCTTCGCCGTCGGCAACCAGTTCGAAGAGAGCTTTCCCGTCGGTGAACGTGGCGCCCGAGGCGACCGTCGTGACGGTCGAGGTGCCGAAGAAAAGCATGTTGGCCGTGACGGTTCCGTCGTTGATCGAGGTGTTTTCCGTGGCATACGTATACCCGTCGGGGAGTTCCGGGGTAGGATCGGGATCGCCGGTGCAGCCATCCGAGCAACTGCTCAAAGCAGCCGAGGCGAGCAGGGAGAAGGGGAGGAGAAACGTGAAGAATTTTTTCATAGTATGGAATTTTATAGGGTGATGCTCAATGAAACGCCGAAAGTGCGTGGCCGGCCCCGCTGCAGGAACGAGTTGCCGATCGACATGAAATAGAATGTATCGTAGCGGGTGTCGGTCAGGTTGCGTCCCCAGACATCGACGGCCCAGTGGCGGTGTTCGAAGCGAATCGAGGCTTCCAGCAGGGCGTAGAAGGGTTGCGAGAAGGTGTTCGCTTCGTTCCAGTAGATTCGGCCCGCACCGTTGGCAGCCACTCGGAAGATGACGTATTCGAGCCAGTTCCAGCCCGTGCGGAGCGTATAGGACGCTCCGGCGTAGAGCGTGTGCTGCGGGGCGTAGGGGATGAAGTTGCCAGCGTAGTCGGCTTTGCCCGTATCGAATTTGACGAACGTGGCGCGGGTGTAGCCGTAGGCGACTTGCAGGTCGAGGTTTCGCCAGAGGGTAGCCAGCAGCGACGCTTCGCCGCCGAAGCTGCGCGTGCGGCCGGCGTTAGTCATCAGACGGCCCGTGACCTGTCCTTCGGGGAAGACCGTGAGCTGCTGGTCGCGGCAGTCGATGTAGAAGAGCGCCAGATCGGCCTGCACCTTGTGCGAAGGGGTCGAGAGGTGGGCACCCACCTCGTAGTTCCAGCTTTTCTCGGGTTTGTAGGTCACCACGTCGGCCACGTCGTAGAGCGAGCCGAATCCCATCTGTTTCATCACTTGCTGCTGCAGGACATCCGAGAACATCTGGGTATTGAATCCGCCGGCCTTGTAGCCTTTGCTGACGGTGGCGTAGAGCGTGTTACGCCGTGAGCTGCCCATCCGGTAGAGCACCGATATTTTGGGAAGTATCTCCGTGAAGGATTGTTTGAGCGTACCCGGCTGATCGACCAGAATAGCATGGGGATAGCTCGTGCCGTCGGGTGTTTGGGTCGTGTAGGTGGCTTCGGCATAGCTTCGGTAGTGGAGCTTCGAAGCCTCGAAATCAACGCGCAGGCCTGCCGTGAAGCGCCATCGGCCGGCGTCGTAGGTGGATTCGTGGTAGAGGGCCGCTCCGTAGTCGGGCGTGCGGAAGCGGCTGTCGAGCAGGAACGTATCTTCGCCCCATTCGGCGTGAATCCCCTGCGGCTCGAAACGATCGAGGATCAGGTTGCGGATGCCGTCCTCCTTGAAGAGCACCGGTGCGTGCATGCTGGTATGGCGGTAGAAGCCGAAAGCACCGAGGAGCCAGCGGTAGGCTTTGTCGTCGGGGGAGCGGAACACGAGGTCTTCGGTCACGGCGTGCTCCCGGCGGGCCTGTGTCAGTGTAAAATAGGAGAGCGGCAGGAAATCCTGGTCGAGGTTCATCCGGTCGTCGAGGTACTGATAGCTGGTGATGCTCGCTACGGAGAATTTCTCTCCTTCGTAGCGGATCGTCAGTCCGTCGTTGAAGTTCGTGCGGCGGTAATCGCTCGGGTCGTTGTAAGCGATCTGGCCGGTTTCGACATAGGCGTAAGGGTAGCCGCCCTGTTCCAGCTTGACGAACGAGAAGGTGTTGTCGATACGAAGTCCGTGCAGGTTGCGGTACTGTACCTTGAACCGGCCGCCGCCGCTTCTCTCCCAGTCGCATTTTTCACCGGTATAGAGGTTCTTGAAGAAGCCGTCGGTCTTGGAATAGTAGGCTCCGACCGAGAAGCCGACCCGTTCGCTTGTTTTGTAGTAGGTCGAAATCCGGTATTTCTGCGTGTTCCGCTGCCGTATTCCATGCCCAGCCGCACTCCTTCGAAGGTGAAGGGCGACAGGGTATAGACGTTTATTACGCCGCCCATCGTGTTGCGTCCGAACAGCGTGCTCTGGGGGCCGCGCAGCACTTCGATCCGCTCGATGTCCGTCAAATCGAAGTCGTAGGCGTCCTTGTTCAGGTAGGGGATGTTGTCGATGTTGAGTCCCATCACCGGTTGGTCGATGCGGGCGCCCAGTCCCCGGATGTAGATCGAAGAGGTCATGCGCGAGCCGTAGTCCGGGATGTGGAAGTTGGGAACCACCTGCGAAACCTCTTTCAGGGCTGCGACGTGCCGCCGTTCCAGGTCCGTGCGTCCGATTACGGAAGCCGTTACGGGTTGGTTGCGCAGGTTGAGGCCCTGTTTGATGGCCGTGACCTGGATGTCCTCCACCTGGATAACGGAGTCCGCCAGTGCCGGAGTGGAGTCTTCCGGCAGCGCGGGGGCGGCACATACGCTCATGGCGTGCAGGAGTATGCACGCCGACAGAAAGATGATATGGATCGCCTGGCGGATCATCGGATCGTTTCGAACGGCAAAAACGGCGCAGACCGTAGAGTCCGTCGGTTTTCTCCGATTTCGCCGGAGCGCCGCGTTCGCTTTTACCGCGATTGTTCGGGGACAAAGGAACGATATTCCGATCGTTTTTGCAACCCTCATTTATGAGGAGTGCGGATGTCGCTTTCGTCCACGTAGCCCATGCTGACGGCGCAGATGACGAGTGCGGCGACGGACTGTACGCCGAGCTTCTGCATGATGTTGCGGCGGTGGGAGATGACGGTCGTGAGCCCGATTTGCAGCCGGTCGGCGATCTGTTTGTTCAGCAAACCCTGAGCGATGAGCGTCAGCACTTCCGTTTCGCGTACGGAGAGCAGGTTGGCGGCCGGAGCGCCGTTCTGTCGGGGAAGGGCATGGTCGGGTCGGGGCGCTTCGCTGCGCAGGCACAGCAGATCGTGTACCAGTCGTTCTTCGCCGCCGAAGATATCGATCTGGCGCATTCGGGCGAACTGGGCCGAATACCCTTTGCCCAGCAGGATCGTCTTGTGACTGTTTTCCAGGAAGAAGGTGCGGTGGCGCATGAAAACCTGCATGGCGGCGAAATAGTGGAAATAGCGTTCCGGTCCGGAAGCGATGAATTCGGTGAAGCTGTCGAACACGGCGATCTCTCCCGGAGGACCTACCTTTTCGAGAATCGTCCGCAGGCCCAACCCGATCAGGATGTTGGGCGTAATGACGGCGATGGCCGGTTTTGTCGGGGGACAGCTCATTCGTGGTGGTAGGGTTCGTTGTTCAGGATGGTGAAAGCCCGATATATCTGTTCGGCGAAGATGGCTCGCACGATCTGGTGCGAGAAGGTCATCTTCGAGAGCGACAGTTTGGTATCGGCCCGTGCATATACCTCGTCGGAGAATCCGTAGGGGCCGCCGATGACCATGACCAGCCGCCGGATGCCGCTCGCCATGCGTTTTTGCAGCCAGTAGGCGAAGTCGATCGAACGGTATTCGTCGCCCCGTTCGTCGAGCAGCACCACGTAATCCCCGTCGCCGAACTGACGCAGGAGGCTGGCGCCCTCGGTCGTGCGCTGCTGTTTGGCCGAGAGGTTCTTGGTGTTTTTTACGTCGGGCAGGACTGTGACGGCGAAACGGCAATAGAAATTGATTCGCCGGGCATACATGGCCAGCAGCGATTCGATCTCCTTGGAGTCCGTTTTTCCGATTACGATCAGTTCGATGTTCACGTTGGTTGGTTTATGGTCGTCCTGCCGGCGGCTTTTGGCGGCGGAACGGCGAGAGGTTGTTTCTGCGTCCGGCGATTCGCCAACAGGCATGACGGTTTCCGGCCGAATGTGCGGCCGGGGTACGTTACGGTTTTCAGGGGACTATTTCCAGGTCCGTATTCCACTCTCCGTCGGCATCGATGCAGATTACGGGACGCGAAGGTTCCACGGACTTGAGCCACTGATAGGCTTTGTACATATTATATCCGTTGCCCGACTCTCCGCCCAGAGCGAATCCGATGATGCAGGTGTGGTTGCGGGAGCGGTAGTACATGTTCCGCACGCGTTCGAGGTATTCGTCCGCAAGACGCGGATCGTTGCTCGGTGTGCCGCCTGTGGTGCGGTCGTCGCGCTTTTCCGGAGCGTTGATATTGGCCTGATCGATCACGAAGAGGCCCAGTTCGTCGCACAGATTGTAGAACCAGTAGGGTTGAGGCGCATTGGGCCAGATGGTATTGATCCCTTTTTTCTTGAGCGCCAGCAGTTCTTTGCGCGTGGCAGCGGCGTCCGCTGCCGCGTTGTATCTTTCGGAAACGATAGTGACAGGTTTGTCGAAACGGGTAATCTTCCCGTCTTTCATCTCCGTCTTTCCGAATCCTACTTTGAGGGGGATGTACTCCTTGAAGACTCCCTTGCGTTTGGTGTAGAGCATGACCCGGTATAGCGGGGCGGCGCCTTTGGCTCCCCAGCTATTTTCGTAGGTGTGATAAATGTAGGGCGAGAAGCGTACCGTGTCGAGCGAGCGTCCGGGAACGGTTATGTCGTTTACGCTGAAATCGAGCAGCTTGCCGTTGGGGGCGTAAATGTCGAACCCGACGGTGATCGGTTCCTCGTAGTTGTAGCCGTTCTGCACGATCACCTCCAGGTCGAGCACGCCGAATTTGCGGGTCGAATCGGGGATCAGCGCTACGTTGAAATCGCGTATGCTGCGTTTCTCCTGGGCGAAAAGATAACTGTTGGTAAACGGTTTTACCGGGGTCGGAGTGAAACCTTTTTGCAATTCGGGCGTATTACTTTCGTGCAGTTCCAGTAAAATGAGGTTATCGCCCTGTTTGACGTAGGGGGTAAGGTCGAAGTCGGCCGGAGCGAAAGGGTCTTCGACCACGGCTACGGTGCGGTCATTGACGCGGAGCGTGTAGGCCGTGCCCGTGTTTTCGAGATGGAGGTAGATGAACGAGTCGAACCAACCGTTCGGAAGATTGACCACATTCCCGATTCCGAGCACCTCTTCCCCGTCGTTCAGAAGTCCGGGGGCGAAAACCAGGTATTTGTCGGTGTTTTTCCGGTTGAGCGCATCGGCGTCTTCGCGGGTGTCGAACGGGACGAATTCGGAACGGTGGATGCGTCCCCCGTCTTGTCCGTAAACGGCCCCGGTGTAACACAGGACGGCGATTGCGAGGAAAATTCGTTTCATGGCGGAATTGTACTATAATGCGATTGACAAAGGTACTTTTTTTTTGACAAATCACAAATATATCCTATCTTTGTCTATCTTTAAGAATGAGTAAAAACAAGAAGAAATTACCGAACGTATGAAAAGCTTGAGAATCGCAGAATTGCTGCAGTCGCCGGCGACGGACGCCGAGGTCGTTGTGAAAGGTTGGGTCAGAACCAAACGTGGAAATAAGAACGTGGCTTTCATCGCCCTGAACGACGGATCGTGTGTGGCGAATATGCAGGTTGTGGTCGATCTGGCGAAATTCGACGAGGAGCTGCTCCGTAAGGTGACTACCGGAGCCTGTCTGCGTGTGGACGGACGCCTGGTCGCTTCGTGCGGTGCGGGACAGGGCGTCGAGGTGCAGGCCGAGAAGATCGAGATATACGGTACGGCGGATCCCGAAACCTATCCTTTGCAGAAGAAGGGACATTCGCTCGAATTCCTGCGCGACATCGCTTATCTGCGTCCCCGTACCAACACGTTCGGTGCGATTTTTCGCATCCGTCACGCGATGGCCTATGCGATACATAAATATTTTAACGACAAAGGTTTCTATTACCTGCATACGCCGCTGATCACCGCTTCGGACTGCGAAGGCGCCGGGGCGATGTTCCAGGTGACGACGCTCGATCTGAACAACCTGCCCAAAACCGAAGAGGGGGCCGTGGACTATTCGCAGGACTTTTTCGGCCGTCCGTGCAGCCTGACCGTGTCCGGCCAGCTCGAAGGCGAGTTGGGAGCTTTGTCGCTGGGGCAGATCTATACTTTCGGCCCGACGTTCCGTGCCGAAACTCCAATACGCCGCGCCACCTCTCCGAGTTCTGGATGATCGAGCCGGAAATGGCCTTTTACGAGCTGGAGGACAACATGGAGCTGGCCGAGGATTTCCTGAAATACCTGATCCGCTACGCGTTGGAGAACTGCCGCGAGGATCTGGAGTTCATGAACAAGATGTGGGACAACGGTTTGATCGAGCGGCTCAACTTCGTGTTGAACCACGAATTCAAGCGGCTGGATTATACCGAGGGCGTGGAGATTCTCAAGGCTTCGGGCCGCAAGTTCGAATTCCCCTGCGACTGGGGGTGCGACTTGCAGTCGGAACACGAACGCTATCTGGTCGAGGAGCACTTCAAGCGTCCGGTGATCCTTATCAACTATCCGAAGCAGATCAAGGCTTTCTACATGAAGCAGAACGAGGATGGAAAGACCGTCCGTGCGATGGACGTGCTGTTCCCGAAGATCGGCGAGATTATCGGCGGTTCGGAGCGCGAGGCCGACTACGAAAAACTTTCGGCCCGTGTACACGAACTGGGTATGAACGAGAAAGAACTCTGGTGGTATCTCGACACCCGTCGTTGGGGATCGGCTCCTCATTCCGGTTTCGGACTCGGGTTCGAGCGCCTGCTGCTCTTCGTGACGGGTATGGGTAACATCCGCGATGTGATTCCCTTCCCCCGTACGCCCAAGAATGCGGAATTTTAATTAAATCCGGACCATTTATCTATTAACCCGTTTTCAGCCGTTCCTGATAATACTTTTATCACGAACTGCAATATTTTATTTTGCCAAAAGAAGAAGCCGATTACTAATTTCGAAGTTAATAATTGGGAGGAGACAAGTATGAGCATGATCAATCAAAAGCAGGTATTGTCCCTGCAACAGAAATTATCACCCCAGCAGATTCAGATGATCAAATTGTTGGAGTTGCCGACCATGCAGCTCGAGCAGCGGATCAAGCAGGAGATCGAGGAGAACATCGTGTTGGAGGAAGACGATCATACTCCGGAGGACGAGCAGCCGCAGCAGATTTCGGTGGAGGAATACCTCCGGGAAGACGAAACTCCTTCCTATAAGAGCCGTATCAACAACTATTCGAAAGACGATAAACCGCGCCAGGCCCCCCTTGCGGGCGGACGTTCGTTGCAGGAGTACCTGGTCGAACAGTTGGGATACCGCAATCTCTCGGAGCAGGATATGCGTCTGGCCGTTTATCTGGTCGGCAGTATCGAGGAGGACGGCTATCTGCGCCGGAGTTTGGAGGCTATCGCCGACGACATCGCCTTCACGCAGGGCGTAGATGTTTCGGTCGAGCACTTGGAACGATTGCTGTCGATTATCCACGAACTCGAACCGACCGGTGTAGGTGCCCGTAACCTGCAGGAGTGTTTGTTGTTGCAATTGGATCAGGAGAATCTTAATACCCGCTCCCGCCGGCTGGCCCGCAAGATCGTGGAGTGCTATTTCGACGAGTTTGTCAAAAAGCATTACGAAAAACTGATGGCCCGGCTTCAGGTTTCCGAGGACGAATTCCGCGAGGCGATCGAAGAGATTACCCGCCTTTCGCCCAAACCGGGCAACCTTTACTCCGAAGGCGGGGCCGATACGACGCCTTACGTGACGCCGGATTTCATCCTCGATTACCACGAAGGGCATTTCGACCTGACGCTCAATTCGGGTAATCTTCCCGAAGCGAGAATCAATCATCGTTATATCGAAATGATGCGGGGCATGGTGGATTCCGACGGTCGGGTCAAGGAGAAGGACCGCGAGGCGATTCAGTTCGTCAAGAGCAAGATCGATTCGGCCAAGTGGTTCATTTCGGCGATCAAGCAGCGGCACGATACGCTGATGCGGACGATGCAGGAGATTCTCGATTACCAGCAGGAATATTTCAAGGACGGTAACAAAAGTAAGTTGCGGCCGATGATCCTCAAGGATATCGCCGATCGCACGGGGTTGGACGTATCGACCATTTCGCGCGTGGTGAACAGCAAATATGTACAGACCCAGTTCGGCATCATTTTGCTCAAGTCGCTCTTCTCGGAGGCGATGCAGACCGACAGCGGCGAGGAAGTGTCGAGCTATGAAATCAAGAATATCCTCCAGCAGTGCATCGACGAGGAGGATAAACGCAAGCCTCTGACCGATGAAACATTGATGGATATCCTCAATTCGAAGGGGTACCGCATCGCACGTCGTACGGTGGCCAAGTATCGGGAGATGTTGAGTATTCCGGTGGCACGGCTCCGTAAACAGATTTAATCGCGTAGAAGATGTATTTGCGTTTGTCGAAGGCTGTTTCCGTTGTGCTGCATCCGTTCCTGGTGCCGCTCTATATGGTGTCGCTGCTATTGCTGGCCGGTACGGTCTATTCGCTTTATCCGCTCAAGGTCAAGATATACCTTATTTGGGTGACGCTGCTTTTTACGACGATCATTCCGGTTTTGGTGATCGCACTGCTCAAGTCGTATCGTAAGATCGGCGATGCGGATTTGAGCGACCGCAAGGAACGCTTCATCCCGCTGCTCGCTATGATCGCCTGCTATACGTTGTGCGCCGTCGCCATTGCGAGGATTCCTTCGGCGCAGATGTTGAGCCGTTTTATGTTTGCGGGAGCCTGTTGTGTCGCCGTGTGTCTTTTTGTCAGCTTTTATTGGAAGATCAGCCTGCATATGACGGCGTTGGGTGCTGCCGTGGCTTTTATCGTTCTGATCAATATCGCCAGCGGCGGGGGACTCTTCGCTGCGTTTATCGCAGCCCTGCTCGCTGCCGGTGCGCTCGGCTCCGCCCGGCTGAAACTGGGGTATCATACGCTGTCGCAAGTGGCGGTGGGATTCGCAACTGGTTTTATCGTCGCCGCAGGCGTCGGTTTGTTCAACTGGTAATATCTATGAAAAATAAGGCAGTGTGTCTTTATGACACACTGCTGTTTTATTATCGGGATGCGGCAAAGTCATTTACGATAGTAAATTCCTGTCGCTCTTACCCGCAAATGCCTTGTCTTGCATCCATTCTGACATTCCTTATTCAGGGGTTGTGCCTGAAATTTTCATTTCGACACAGCCCCGTTTTAATATTACGGGTTGCTATTTTTTCAACTGTCCGCCCAGCATGATGCCGGGATAATTTTGCATGACGGAGGCGATTTGCTGCATTTTCTCGTTCGCAGCGTATTCCGGAGAGGAGTGCCGCACGGCTTCGAGCGCATCGCCTGCATCGAACTGGAGCGTCAGCACCTCGCCGCGCAGGGAGAGATAGCCTTGAAAGGTGGCTTGTTTCCCGTCTTGGATCAGCGTGATGGCGGCTGTTCCGGTGGCGGGATCGTAGCTATACGTCCCGTCGATCTCATGTCCGCCCATAGAGGCGTGGAGCCGGTTGCGTTTTTTGAAGGAAACGGTCCCCTGTCCCGGCACGAGGCCTGCCTTGACGTAATGGGTCGCCAACTGGTCTTGCAATCCGGCTACGGCGATCGAGGCGAACATATCGTCGCCCTTGTATTCGATGCTGGGAGCCTGGTAGGTCCAGACTCCGAGGAGCGCTTCTTCCGACGGATAGGTCGGCGGTGTGGCCTCTTCCTGTTTCGCGGAGTGACTACCTCCTAAAAGTTGCTGGAGTTTTTCATTCATCGATTGTCCCGAAACAGCGATTGTCGCGCATACGACGAACAGGGCGGACAGACATAATGTACGTTTCATATCCGAATGGTTTTTATTTTTCCTGAATCAGAAGATCGATTTCCCGCAACCACAGGGTTGCCGTAGCGTCCGAAGGCATGCGCCAGTCGCCGCGCGGCGAGAGGGAGATGATGCCAACTTTCGGACCGTCGGGCATGGCCGAGCGTTTGAACTGCTGCGAGAAGAATCGCTGGAAGAATACCCGCATCCAGCGCAGGATCGTCGCCCGGTCGTAGCGTCCGTCGAACGCTGTTTCCGCAGCGAAGAGGATTTTTGCCGGGGAGTAACCGTTCTGGATGAAGTGGTAGAGGAAAAAGTCGTGCAACTCGTAAGGCCCTACCAACTTCTCGGTGTGCTGGGCGATTCCTCCCTCTTCGCCGGACGGCAGCAGCTCGGGGCTGATCGGCGTGGCGACCACGTCGAGCAGGATCTCGCGGATCGCATCGTCCTGACATACCTGGGCCATCCATCGTAGAAGCACCTGGATCAGGGTTTTGGGCAGCGAGGCGTTCAGACCGTACATCGACATCTGGTCACCATTGTAGGTCGCCCAGCCCAGTGCCAGTTCGCTCAGGTCGCCCGTGCCGAGGACCATGCCGTGCTCCATGTTGGCGATGTCCATCAGGATTTGTGTCCGCTCCCGGGCCTGGGCGTTTTCGTAGGCGGAAGATTGTTCTTCGGGGTTGAGTCCGATATCGGCGAAGTGTTGTTCGCAGGCTTTGCGGATGGAAATTTCGCGGGAAGTGATGCCCAGGCAGCGCATCAGGGCGATCGAGTTGCGGTAGGTGCGGTTGCTGGTGCCGAATCCGGGCATTGTGACGCCGATGATGCCTTTGCGGTCGAGCCCGAGGCGATCGAAAGTCCGCACGGCGATCAGTAGGGCCAGTGTGGAGTCCAAGCCGCCGGAAACCCCGATGACGACCTTTTTGCAATCGGTATGCTGCAGGCGCTGGGCCAGCCCCATCGTCTGAATGTTGATGATTTCACGACCCGATTCGTCCATCTCTTCGGGCGTTTGCGGCACGAAAGGATGGGAATTGAACTCCCGGTCGAGGGTGACGTTCGCGGGGTTTTCCGGCAGGGGAATTTCGACGATGATGCGCTCGGCGGGACGGTGCGGCGCGAAAGTCGTGGTACGGCGGCGCGAGTTGAGGAGCTTTTCGGTGTCTATGTCCGCGACGATCAACTGTTCCTCGGTCGAAAACCGTTCGGTGCGCCGCAGCATCCGGCCGCTCTCGACGATCAGGCCGTTGCCGCCGAATACCAGGTCGGTCGAAGATTCTCCGTAGCCGGCTGAACAGTAGATGTAGGCCGACTGGGTCCGGGCCGATTGCGATTTGACCAGCGTGAGCAGGTAGTTGTGCTTGCCCAGCACTTCGGGCGATGCCGAGAGGTTGAAAAGTATCTGGGCGCCGTCCACTGCCTGATGCAGCGACGGGGCGGCCGGAACCCACATATCCTCGCAGATTTCCACGCCGAACTTCACGCCTCCGATGTTGAAAAGCATGTTGCGGCCGAAGTCGGTATCCTGGCCGCACATCCGGATCGTGGCCAGGCCGATCTCTTCGCCCGACATGAAGCAGCGGGCCTCGTAAAATTCCGAGTAATTGGGAATATATGTCTTGGGGACCACGCCGTGAATACGTCCCTGAGCGAAAACTACCGCGCAGTTGTAGAGGGCATTGCCGTAAGTGACGGGCATACCGACGATGGCGACGATGGGCAGTTCGCGGGTCTGGGCGAGGATATAGCCCAAGGCCTGTTCCGCCGCATGGAGCAAGGCGGGTTGCTGGATCAGATCGCCGCAGGTATAGGAGGTGATGCAGAGTTCCGGGAAGAGGATGATGCTCGCTCCCCGGTCGGCGCCCTTGCGGATCAATTCGGTGATATGTTGGGCGTTATAGTCGCAATCGGCGATCCGTACATGGGGAACTGCCGCCGCTACTTTCAGAAAACCAAATCTGTTCATACGATTTTTGCCGGTTTATTTTTTTCGTTTTCTGTCCCGAAGCGTATCGAACATCTTCGTACGGTCCGGGTATCGGAAAAACTCTCGGTTTGTTTTTTTGCGTTTTTTTCGCTCGGCATGGTCCGAACGGATTCGGCTTCGTGTCCGCCTGTCGAAAACGCTTGTTGTGCAATATTTTTATTTTGTCCAGAGCTGGGCCAGGTTCAGGATTACCTGCATGGCTTTGTGCATGGTCGTCAGCGAGCAATATTCGTAACGGCCGTGGAAATTCATGCCGCCGGTGAAGATGTTGGGGCAGGGGAGTCCCATGAAGGAGAGCCGTGCGCCGTCCGTGCCGCCTCGGATGGGCTTCACGAGCGGTTCGACCCCCGCCATTTTCATCGCCTCGATCGCCTTGTCGATCACCTGCGGGTGCGGTCGACCATCTTGCGCATGTTGTAGTACGAATCCTTGAGCGTGAGGGTCAGCACCCCTTCGCCGTATTTGCGGACGAGCAGATCGACGCACTCCTGCATGTAGTTCTTGCGGGCTTCGAAACGGGCGCTGTCGTGGTCGCGGACGATGTAGCTGATCTGCGCCTGATCGACCGTACCGTTGAGGGCGATACAGTGGTAGAAGCCGTCGTAGCCTTCGGTGTGTTCGGGTCGCTCCCAGGCCGGCAGTAGGGCGTTCAGCTCGCATGCTACCTGAATGGCGTTGATCATCTTGTCTTTGGCGTAGCCCGGGTGGACGTTGCGGCCCTGGATCTCGATCTTGGCGCTCGCGGCGTTGAAGTTCTCGTATTCGAGTTCCCCCTCGAAGCCGCCGTCCATCGTGTAGGCGAAGTCGGCGCCGAAGGCCTTGACGTCGAAGAAGTCCACGCCCCGGCCGATCTCTTCGTCGGGGGTGAAGCCGATGCGGATCTTACCGTGCCGGAGCTCCGGATGTGCGAGCAGATATTCCGCAGCGGTCATGATCTCCGCCACGCCCGCCTTGTCGTCGGCGCCCAGCAGCGTCGTGCCGTCCGTGTGGATCAGCGTATGTCCCTTGAAGAAGCTCAGCTCCGGAAAGTCCGCGACTTTCATCGTCACGCCGGCGTTCAGCCGGATGTCCTTGCCGTCGTAATTCTCTATGACGTGCGGTTTCACGTCGGCGCCGCTCATATCGGGTGCGGTGTCCACGTGGGCGATGAATCCGATGACGGGGGCTTTTTCGCAGCCGGGCGTCGCGGGGATCGTACCCATGGCGTAGCCGTACTTGTCCACCGTGACCTCGGTGAGGCCCAGGGCCTTCATCTCTTCGGCCAGATAATCGAGCAGCACCCGCTGTTTCGCGGTCGAGGGGAAAGTTTCGCTCGACTCGTCGCTCTGGGTGTCGAACGAAACGTATTTCAGAAATCTGTCTTTGAGTTCCATAGTATATATCGTTGATTTTTTATTCTTCCTTTTTAGCGCGGAGCGAATGTACGGCGAAATAGATGATAAGCGCCAGATACATGCCCAGACCTACCCACGAGGCTGCGTTCGAACTGTTCCACTGCGTGAGTTTCCAGTCCACGTCGGCGAATTTCAGGATCGCTCCCACTACGCCCATCAGGGCGCCGCCTGCGATGAAGCCCGACGCGATGAGCGTACCCTGGCTCATACGTGCCTTGTTGAGCGCCTGATCTTTCGATCGGGTCGATACGAACCAGGCGATCAGACCGCCGATCAGCAGCGGAAGATTGAGCTGCAGGGGCAGGAACATGCCCAGTGCGAATGGAAGGGCCGGAATACCGATGCCGGTGAGTACCAGCGCGAGGACTGCGCCGCAGAAATAGAGTACCCAGGGAGCCGTTCCGCCCTGCATCAGGGGTTGGATCACGGCGGCCATGGCATGGGCCTGCGGAGCTTCCAGCGGGCTGCCGGGGCCGAAGCCGTAGGTTTTGTTCAGAATAATCATCACGCCTGCGACGGTAGCGGCCGAAACGAAGACGCCGAGGAATTTCCAGCTCTCCTGTTTTTTCGGCGTGGTGCCGATCCAGTAGCCGATCTTCAGGTCGGTGATGAAGCCGCCGGCGGTCGAGAGGGCCGTGCAGACCACGCCGCCGATGATCAGTGCGGCGGTCATGCCGGCCGTACCGTTCAGGCCGATGCTTACGAGTACCAGCGACGCGAGGATCAGCGTCATGAGGGTCATACCCGAAACGGGGTTGCTGCCGACGATGGCGATGGCGTTGGCTGCGACCGTCGTGAAAAGGAACGAGATGACGAAGACGATTAGTAGCGCCACGGCCGTCTGCCCCCAGTTGCCCAGAATGCCGAACTGGAAAAAGAAGAAGGTGGTGGCGAGCGCCGCGATCAACGTAGTGAGAATCGTGCGCATGGTCAGGTCGCGCTGGGTGCGCGGTACGTTCGTTTCGGCTTTTTTCTTGCCCGAAAACTCGCTGACGGCGAGCCCCATCGCCTGTTTGATGATGCCGCTCTGACGGATGATGCCGATAAGCCCGGCCATGGCGATTCCGCCGATACCCAGCGGACGACCGAAGGTCTGGTACAGCTCTTCGGGGGACATGCCTGCGCCCGTGGCGGTCGAACCGACCACCGGAACGACGAGCAGCCAGATCAGGAACGAACCGGCGGCGATGATGGCCGAATATTTCAGTCCGATGATGTAACCCAGGCCGAGCACCGCAGCACTCGTATTGACTTTGAGCAGGGTTTTGAACTTATCGGCGCAGAGGGTGCCCCAAGCCGTCATGCGGGTCGAGATCTCTTCCGTCCAGAGGCCGAAGGTACTCGCTGCGAAGTCGTACAGACCGCCCACCAGTCCGGCTACGGCCAGCAGCTTGGCCTGATTGCCGCCTTTTTCGCCCGATACGAGCACTTCGGTCGTGGCCGTCGCCTCCGGGAAGGGGTACTTGCCGTGCATCTCCTTGACGAAATATTTGCGGAAGGGGATGAGCAGCACGATGCCCAGGATACCGCCCAGTACCGACGAGAGGAATACTTTGTAGAATGCGGTTTCCAAACCGAGGATGTAGAGCGCCGGCAGGGTGAAGATCGCTCCGGCGACGATGATGCCCGACGAGGCGCCGATCGACTGTATGATGACGTTCTGTCCCAGCATGTTTTTTTTGCCCAGCATGTTTCCGACGCCTACGGCGATGATGGCGATCGGGATGGCCGCTTCGAATACCTGGCCGATGCGCAGGCCCAGATAGGCTGCGGCGGCGGAGAAGAGAACGGCCATCAGCAGGCCCATCGTGACCGAATAGGGTGTGACCTCCTTCGGCTTGGCGTCGGCCGGCATCATCGGGACGTACTCTTCGCCCGGTTTGAGTTCGCGGTACGCGTTGTCGGGCAGAGATTGAGAGGGTTTGGTTTGTTCCATTGCGTATGTAGGTTTTCGTTAAAATTCCGAGACAACTTACAAAAGTAGGTTTTTCTTTCAGAAAATCAAACGCAATGGCTCCTAAAAATGCGGCAATTCGTATTGCCGGGGCATTTTTCGGTCCCGGTCGTCGAAAAGATGATTATCCCCCGGGCGGCATGCGATGGCGCGGAATCCCCGGGGCGGGGCCGACGTTTCGCCGTGCCGACAGAAGGTCATATCCGGCGGATGAAATCCGCCATGACCGTCACTAACTTTTCGGAAACAGGCGCGGCAGCATCCATATAAATAGTCGTTTTTTGCCGTTGAGGATCGGTCACTTCGCTCTGTTTCAGCAGGTGGGTCATCCCTTCGATGATGACCTTGTCGGCGTCGGGCCGGGCTTGGGCCAAAGCTTCGGCGTTGTCGGCGGATATCTGGATGTCGTTGTCGCCATTGACGATCAGGACCGGCTGTTTTACCTGCCGGATCACTTCGCGCGGATCGTATTGCATCCACGAGATCAGGTAAGGCTGTGCGGAAGGTCGGAAGATACCTTGTAAAATCGCGGGAATATCTTCGGTCGTTTTCCCTTGTTTGAGCCGGGAGAGGATAGACTGCACGTTGAGGATGAGTCCGGGATTGTAGGAGATCAGTTCGCGGGTGAGCTGGAGTTGCAGGATTTCGTCGATCGGATAGCCGGCTCCCGCCAGCGAGATGACGGCCGCGACGTCGGGCGATTCGGTCGCTGCGACCAATGCGACGAGCGAACCTTCGCTGTGCCCGGCAAGGATGATTTTTCGGAAGCCGCGCTCCTTGAGGTAATCCGTCAGGGCTTCGGCGTCGGCGATGTAGTCGGCCAGGCGCAGCCGGTCTTCCTGTTTGTAAAGTTCCGGATCTTGGTAACGGCTGCCTCCGATGCCCTGTTTGTCGTAGCGGAGCGAGGCGATTCCCTCTTTTTCGAGCGCACGGGCGAGCATGTAGTAGGTGTTGGTTATTAGGCCCGAGCCGCTGTTGCCGTTGCGGTCGGTCGGTCCCGAGCCGGCGATGATCAGCACCGCTGCGTCGCTTCCTTCGTCGGGTACGGTCAGCGTTCCGGAGAGTTTGCCCCAGGAACGGGAAACCGAGATTTCCTCCTCTTTGGACTGGGAGGGAAGCGCCGCAAGCAACAGCAGTCCGGCGATGAGGTATCTGAATGTTTTCATGGTCGCTGTGTTTGTTAATCGAATCGTTACAGGAGATCGGCGAGCCTCTCCAGTCCGATGCTGTGCGATCCTTTGACCAGGATCAGGGCCTGCGATACGGGATGTTTCCGGAGCTCTGCGGCCAGTACTTCCTGCGACGGGTAGAGAGTCGTGTCGGCGGGTCGGGATTCCAGGCTGCGGTAAGCCTTCGCGAAATGCGGTCCGACCAGCAAGATACGGGCATCGGGAATTTCGGCGGCGAGGGAGATGATATGGCGGTGTTCCGCATCCGACCAGTCGCCCAGTTCCAGCATATCGCCGAGGATCAGTATCTTCCGGGTGCAGCCTTCGAGCGGTTCCTGCCGGAAGTTGACGAGCGATGCCTGCATGCTCGAGGGATTGGCGTTGTAACAGTCGAGAATCAGGGTATTCTGCCCGGTGCGTATTTTTTGTGAGCGGTGGTTGTCGGGCCGATAGGAGCCTACGGCATAGCGGATGCGTTCGTCGTCCACGCCGAAATAACGCCCGACGGCGACCGCCGCAGCGACATTGAAGCGGTTGTAGTCCCCTTCGAGGTGGTGCTCCACGCCGTCGGCCAGCGTGGTCGGGTAACACTCCGCAGCCAGCGTTTCGCGTTCGGCCGCCATGGACATCAGGACCGGGTCGTTGGCAGGAACGAAAACGCGCCCTCCGGTCCGGGCGAGCCAGTCGTACAGCTCGCCTTTCCCGCGCCGGACACCCTCCGGGCCGCCGAAGCCTTCCAGGTGGGCTCGTCCGATGTTGGTGACGATGCCGTAGTTGGGTTCCGCGATCGAGCAGAGCAGGGCGATCTCCCCGCACGCGCTCGCACCCATCTCCACGATGCCGAACTCCACGTCGCGGGTCATTGCCAACAGGGTCAGCGGTACGCCGATGTGGTTGTTCAGGTTGCCCCGGGTGGCATAGACTTCGTATTTCTCGGCCAGTACGCGGCTGACCAGCTCCTTCGTGGTGGTTTTGCCGTTGCTGCCCGTGATGGCGAGGATCGGCAGCCCCAACTCCCGGCGGTGTTCCCGGGCGAGGGCTTGCAAGGTTTGCAGCGCGTCGTCCACGACGATCAGACGGTCTGCCTTGTCGGGGCGGGTGTTCGGGAGCGAGGGATCGTCCACGACGGCGTATGCCGCCCCTTTTCGAGGGCGTCGGCTGCGAAGCGGTTGCCGTCGAACGACGCCCCCCGGAGCGCGAAGAATACGGAATCGGGCTCGATGCGGCGGGAGTCCGTCGAAATGCGCGGGTGGCGCAGATACAGTTCATACAGGGATGACATCGGGGAAATCGAATATTTGGTCATGTTTTCCTTGTCCAAAAGAAGAGCGGAACGCTTGTCGATGGGAAACCCGGCGAGGGGCATTTACCTTTTCGGAAATCCCGGCGGCTCCGGAATCCCGCGTCGGAGCGGAAATGTTGTGGCCCTTAAATATGTTTGTCGCCTTCGTTGTATTTCACTTCGTCGATGAACTTCTTGATGTTCTGTTCCTCGCTGCGCGGACAGATCAGCAGCACGTCCTCCGTATCCACCACGATGTACTCCTTCAGGCCGTTGATGACGGCTACTTTGCCTTCCGGGAGGGAGACGATGCAACTGCGGGTATTTTCGTCCGTATAACATCCCTTCTCGGGTTTGGCGTTGGCGTAACGGTCCTTGCGGGCGTGCTGGTAGAGCGAGCCCCAGGTCCCCACGTCGCTCCAGCCGAACTCTCCGCGGCGTACATAGACGTTGTTCGCCTTCTCCATCACGCCGTAGTCGATCGAGATGGAGCGGCATTCGGAGAATACTCGGGCGATGGCTTCCGCTTCTTCTGAAGTGCCCAATACCGGCTGGATGTCGAGAAGAGGGCGTGGTGCTCGGGCAGGTAGGTGCGCACCGCTTCGATGATGTCGCCGACTTTCCAGACGAAGATGCCGGAGTTCCAGAGAAATTCGCCGCATTGCAGGAACGTCTGCGCCAGCTCCAGGTTGGGTTTTTCGGTGAAACACTTGACCTTGCTGATGGTCCGGTCGTCTGATACCTGGATATAGCCGTAGCCCGTTTCCGGACGGGTGGGCTTGATGCCGACGGTCATCAGAGCCGCCCGGTCGTCGATGAAGTCGAGGCATTCGCCGATGATGGCGCGGAAATCCTCCTCGTTGAGGATCAGGTGATCCGCCGGGGTGACGATCATCTTCGCTCCCGGATCGCGCTTCTGCAGTCCGTAGGCTGCATAACAGATGCAGGGAGCCGTGTTGCGTCCGACGGGTTCGCAGAGTACCTGTTCCGGCCCGAGTTCCGGGATTTGTTCCAGCACGAGGTCTTTGTAGCGGGCGTTGGTCACGACCAGGAAATTTTCAGCCGGAGCCAGTTTTTCGAAACGCTCGTACGTCATGCGTATAAACGACTTGCCGGTGCCGAGGATGTCGAGGAATTGCTTGGGCTTGGATTGGCGGCTTTTGGGCCCGAAGCGGCTGCCCCTGCCCCGAGCGCGGCCCCGGAGCAGCAGGCTGGGGGCCCAT
>ERZ860023.634-NODE-634-length-19425-cov-1.722974_pt1 | contig 19425 bp, 21 predicted proteins | sample MGYA00509983_ERZ860023 | MGnify/ENA primary metagenome ERZ860023 (study PRJEB30046, sample SAMN00715180) | human gut metagenome | study: EMG produced TPA metagenomics assembly of the A metagenome-wide association study of gut microbiota in type 2...
AATATGGCAGGGAGACTGCATATACCCTTTATTTCCTTGAGCATCCGGAGTCAGCCAGGATTCAAAAACGAGGTTCTTGTCATCCAGGTTGAGATGCATGCAAGAGTAGTCCACCAAGGCTGCCTCGTGCAGGTTAAGGTACACTCCATCAGCTGTTTTAAGCTGTATGGAAGTCTGGACACCTGTCGGCGAAAAGACAGTTTGTGACGCATTGTCACTCACAGCTCCCTGCAGCAGTCCACGGATTTCAGAGAGTTTGGACTCCGTGTAATCATATTCCTGGGTATCATAATCTCCCGGAATCCACCAGGCAGTATGGTCGCCGGTCATGGCAAACCGGGAATGCTCTTCCTTTATCACAAAATAAACCAGATTCTTCTGTTGCGGAAACTCATAACGGAATCCCACGCCGTCATCATATACCCGAAAACGGATATTCATAAAACGAGTGGTAGACGGTTGTTCAAGTTCTACCAGCAATTCGTTGTAGTGGTTGCGGATATCTTTTGTTTCCCCCCACACCGGTTGCCAGGTTTCATCGAAAGTGGAAGTAGAAGTCCTTACTACTTTGAAACCATCCATCAGGCTGGTAGCTCCTTTCAGTTCCAATCCCAACGTACTGGGATTGATGACGGGAGCCCCTTTATAATCCACCTGATAGGCTGGTCTCCCGTCTTTTGTCAGTTCAAAATCCAGCTTCACCATGCCCGAAGGGGATGAAATGCCTTCAGCATTCCCCGCCAGGGCAGAAAAAAGCAAAGCTGCGCTAAGTACAAATTTCTTCATAATAATGATATGTTTTTTGTGTTAATAGATAAACTCAATGATATGTTCCTTTCCATCGTCCGGCAACCTCAGCAGGCAGGTCCCCTGCTTCTTGTCGGGACACCAGGCAGTTATCGTAAACTCTGTCTCCCAATTTTCTTCCAGCTTTCCGACATTCGTTTTCTTGATTTTCTGACCGTCCAGCAAAGCTGTTTTCGGCATCTGTTCCGTATAGATGCAGAACATCAGGTTTCGTTGGCCGGGTAAGCTATATTTCTCACCGGTCCGTGTACCTACTTTCAGCGTATAGCCTTTGTCGGTAGTCTGGCAAGTAATAGGAGTGCGCATGAACTCTCCACGCAAATATCCTAAATCAGTTCCTGCATCTTCATAAAGCGAGAAGGTAGTTTCACTGCCCGCTGCAGCAGGAAATATCTCAAAGTAACCGGATAGACCGGTTTCTCATCCGTATAGTTCATGACCGGCATTTGAGGTATGATACTTCCCTGCTTTACAAACATAGGAATAGTATTGAGGGAGCATCCACCGTCATCCATTGCTCACCGCTATATGCTGTGTGTTTGTTGTTGTAGTCAATCCAAGTTCCTTCAGGAAGATACACATTCTTGTTTCGCGCTCCTTTCTTTACCACCGGAGCAACCAGCAGTTCGCTGCCAAACATGAACTGGGCATCCGTTGAGAACGTTTCCATATCTGCCGGATATTCCAGAAACATCGGTCGCATGAGAGGCAACCCCGTTTCGTGTGCTTCGCGGGATACGTATAGATATAAGGCAAAAGACGATACTTCAATTCGATGGCTGCCTTGGCATTCTTCTCGGCCTCTTCGCCGAACAGCCACGGCTCCACAGCCACGTTGCCCTCATGATGAATGCGGCTCAGGGGATTGAAAGCGCCCATCTGTATCCACCGCGTATAAAGTTCAGCCATCGCAGGATAATTCTCTATATCTCCGCAATAACCGGTAATGTCACAAGTAGTAAAAGGAATAATTCCCAAACCGGCAGACAACAGTACCGGAATCTGATTGGCCATCTGTCCCCAGCCCTGCGTCACGTCATCACCGTTTCCACAGTCACCGGTCCAGCCGAAAGTATAGCGTTGCAAACCCGCAAAAGCGGCACGTGTCATCTGAAATACGCGACGGTTAGGATTCCGTTTTTCAAACTGCTCCTTCACCACCTTATCCCACGTAAGACCATAAACATTGTGAATCTCATCATGCATGCCCAAATGGTGTTTCATCACCAGGCGTTCCGTCTGCTCCTCATTGCTCCAGGCAGGTTCACCCATATCAGTCCAGAAACCGGCAATGCCATCATCAATGGGCTTCTGCTGATAAGCTCCCCACCAGTCTGCCACAGCAGGAAGGGTGAAGTCCACTACGCCACAATTACCACCCCAGGGCCAGGGCATGTCATAACTCCTGCCGTTGGTGGAGTCCTTTACCAGATACCCTAACCTATCGGCTTCCTCCCATTGCCCTTATTGGCTTGTGAAATGACCGGATCTTGCGAAACCACCACCTTGAAGCCCATATCCTTGAGGTCTGCAAGCATCTTTTTCGGATTCTCGTAGTTCCCTTTCCGCCACTCAAAATCCTGCAAATACTGTGTCCAGCCTATGTCCTGGTAAATAACATCACAAGGAATTCCACGCTTACGATAGCCTTCAGCTATTTCATAAGACAATTTCTCGCTCGTCAGCAGTCCCCGGCATTGTGCAAAGCCCAATGCCCATTTAGGAGGCATTATGGGTTTTCCCGTTAGGTCGACATATTGTTTCATGATTTCCTTATAATCCTTCCCGAAGATGAAATAATAAATCATCTCTCCCCCAGGAGCCTCGAAACTGTAGTAATCGCGGCTTTCCGTACCAAACTTAAATTCGGTTTTATACGTATTGTCCAGGAAAATACCATAACGATAACTGCTCATAAAGAACGGAATACTCTTGTAGAGCGGGTCCTCAACGGCACTATAACAAGGCTTGTCACTGTTCCACATCTTGTAGGCTTCACCGCGACGGTCCAGCTTGCCGGTCTTTTCTCCCAAGCCGAAGAAGTGTTCGTCACGACGGAGGGTCTTGTATTCCAATTTGCGCTGCCCGTTACTGATATGCCCCTTATCGGCATAATCACTGAACAGCAGTTTCTGATACTTGTCGAATATCTGTAAGTTAAACGGAGACTTGTTTACCCGGATACGGAGTTTAGGGGTAAAAATCTCGTAGCAGGCATTCTGTTCGTCCACATGGACGGTACCGACATCCTCCAGGTCCTCATTGACGACGGCAAAGGAAGGATTATTCCGCTGGAAACTACCGTCGGGAGAAAACCATATACGTACCGTAGACTGGCTACACAGACGTAATTGTATGGCAGAACTGTCATTTAAATAGAAGGTCACACTCCGGTCGTCACTGGTATAGGAAGTGCAGTCTCCGGTGCGGTTCTGTGCATTCGCATATACAGAAAATGCACAGACGGCAAAAAATAAAAATATATATTTCTTCATTACTATAATCTGTTTGTTCCTTTATTGGATACTCTTATTCCATCACAAGCATGCTCCAGTACTTCAGCAAGGGCAAGATAAAGGTAACCGTGCCGTCCTTCTGTTCGAATGACAGTTCCTGCGAAGCACCGGCATGGAAATCGGGCGATGCAACCCATATCTTGTTCACTTTACCGGAAACATTCATCTCAACGGCACGTCGGACACCAGACGCGGTTCGGGCATTGTTCCGTTCAAATCCCTCCAGCTTAAGTTATCCGCATTGAGGAAGTTGAGCAGATGAATGACTTGCCTGCCATTTACATTCTTGGCATATACAGTGATGGCAGACTTCTGCGGCGGCCATGCATTCAGAGAAAGATTCCGCGCAGCATCCGTACAGTTCAGAGAAACGGAAATCTCCGCCTCCGTATCTTTATCACGAAGCAGGTTCTGATAAGCCGTCATAAAGTCATAATAACGAATCATGGCTGTTTTCAGTACATCGTTCATCTGCAAAGCCGTGCTTGGAAAGTACTCGCGGCATAGCATGTGGTCACCCAATTCCAAATGAGAGCCTCCCAAAGCAAATATCACAGCATCCGTCAGCAGCACACCCGGTGTATTGAACTCACCGGTACTGCTACCTGCCTTGTCATAGTTCATATATGCGGCAAACACCGTTTTCAAGGCATGGTTGCCATACTGGTCGTTCGCTTTGATAATGGTGTGCAGATCCTTGAAGCCTGCCTCATCGCCCCATACTTCATTATAAAGGAAATCCACTTTACCCGTACCAGCTATCTGGGAAGCTCCATAGCTGGAGACGGCATTCATCACCAAACGCTTGTCCGGATGCTTCTGTTTCATGGCTTCGATGAACGAGGCATATCCCTTAGGCAGATTTACCTTATTGCCATCATAGTCATAGCGGTCACCCCGGTTTCCCAGTTGGTCTATCTGATAACCGTCAAAGTCCAGATTGGCATAAACATCATCGTTTCTCTGGGCAATATATGCCTGCCATTCCGTATTGGCGGGATTGAGCAGGAAGATATTACTTTTCCAACTGGAGGGCAAGTCATGCGAATCCTTATCCATGCGTCCCGTGTTCTTGAATATGTACCATTCTTCCTTTACCCCGTCGGAAACGGCATCGTCCAAAGCTCCGAAACATAGATTGTAGAACATGGACTTCATGCCCAGGCTGTGTTGTGTAGAGATATACTTCTTCACTACCTCGGTATAGACCTCCCGGTTGGCAATGTCCTTATAGACCTCGTCCAGATGCTCACGCGTACCGCCCAACGGCCAATGATGCTTGTTGTGCAATCCTGAAACTGTACCCCGTTAATGTGGCAACGGTTCAGGAAAGCCATCTCCTTCTCTATCACTCCATCCACCTTTTTCGAAGCATCAAAAGTGGCAACGAAACCATAACGTGGAAAACGTGTCCAGTCACTGGATACATCTACGGCAATAGTACCAAGAATAACCTCTGTTCCATTCTCTTTCGTACGGTACACATCCACCAGATAACCGGTATAATCGGTTGCCGGAGCAGTCCAAGTCCAAGTAGTACCGGCAGCAGCCTGCTCCGATACAACCTTGTCCATTGTCCGGTAGCGGATTTTAGCTCCGGCAGGAAGGGCGTCAGCTGTAAAAGAAACACTCTCGCCCGGCCGGTAACATGCCTTGTCGGTAGTGAGGTTGACCGTCAAGTCCGAGGTGACTGGGGTTACTTCCGTAACCCCTCCACTCTCTCCGCCTCCACCGGTACCGCTGCCGGTATCATCCTTGCTGCATGCAACCAGCAGCAAGGCTACCAGTGTTGTATAAACTATCTTCTTCATCTATTGTAGATACCTATTGTTTCACGATTGAAATTGTCTCTTCCAGCTGATTCAAAGTAATCAGATAGGAACCTGCTGTCGTAATCTTCCACTTCTGGTCGATGCCGCCTACCATCACGTCCAGATATTGCGCTTTGAACGCTTCGTCTGATTTATCAAGGAAAAGCATCGGTTCTGTTTCTCCTGTAGGCTGTTTGTCTGCTACAGCCGACATGAACCAGGCTCCATTCCAATCTTCCTGCTTATCACAAGTAAATTTCAACTCACCGGCATTCAGCGTACCTTTCCAAGTAAACACATACGGATTATCCGTTGTCTGCATCGGCGTAGCATCACCAATCGTCCAACCGGCCGGAGTAGCATCACCTACCATATAAATCATCTCATACGGAGTAAATTCGCTCATCATCATGCGTTCCTTACCACTACGGATATCCATGCAAATCTTGTAGGCCTTGCCGCATTCCCCGTCTTTCAGCACCCATTTATTGTCCGGGTCGAACCCTTTCACAAACACCACTTCTGTATCGGTATAAGCAGCATCGGCATTCTTGGCCTTATACATGTTCTCCCAACTTCCATCGGAGGTTCCGAACTTGAATTCCCCTCCTTTGCCCACTTCAAAGAACTTGCCGAAGCGGAACAAGTATGGGTCGAGCACATCTTGTTTCATCTTCACGAATCCCCAATCCGTAGCGTTACCCACAAAATAAAGCTGGTCGTAGGCAGGTGCCACGTCTCTGTCTGGGTCAATGTAAGAACACCGGTAAACAGATTGGCCTCGACGATGTAATTATGGTCTTCTTCGACAACAAAAGGTTCATCCGGCTGGTCATCACTGCTACGAAGAACCAGCAATCCATCTGTTCCTTTGTTGTAAGAGGGCAGGAATGAGCCTAAGGTCGTGATGAACTTAAATTCACCGGCCACAAGCCGGCCCGTCCATGTAAAGATACCATTGTCCTTGCGGGTCATCTCTGTCGCATCATCGGCACTCCAGCCGCCCGGAGTGGCACTACCTATCAGATAAAGGGTGGATGTGAGCGGTTTATAGGCTGTAACACTGAAAGCAGTGGTAGACACCTGTTTTTCGTCCCGTTCCGTTACAGTAGCTGTCAGCGCGCTTCCAACGAAATGTTCTCCCCGGCAGTTGCCCCAAAATGGTTGCGCAGGATGTCATTCAATTCCTCCACGCTCTTTTTCCATGAGTATTCTTGTACGGCATTCTCCACAGCTACATAAGAATCTGCAAAATCACTGCCGGTCTTGGCCAATTCCAGCGTATAAGAAATTTTATTACCCGTCCCATAATTGGTTCCCGTAGTCCAGGAAAGCTCCAGGGCATCATCGGCATGTGCCTGCTCATTCAAAACAACTTCCGTCTTGCTGGCCGTCAGTACAAGTTCATTCTGTCCTTTATCCAATTCCATGTAATCATCATCTACACAAGCAGATAAGGCTGCACAGCCCAGTAAGGCAAATACAAGGTGTGAAATATATTTCTTCATATTCTTCTGATTAAATTAATTAATAACCCGGGTTCTGCACCATTAAGGTATTAGCATCCATCTCCGTCTGCGGAATAGGGAACAGCAAGCGGTTCTTGTTCACGTTGCTCTTTCCAATGGAATGCAGGAATTTAATGGCATACTCTCCATTGTTGACACGAATCATGTCGACCAGCGATGCCCTTCGAAAGCTAGTTCCATGCGGCGCTCATGGATAATCTTTTCACGCATGGTTTCCTGTGACAAGCCCGAAACCTCCGGCAGTCCGGCACGCTTACGTACAATATTCAAAGGCACGGCAGCCTGGTCAGGGCGTCCCATTTCATTCAAAGCTTCGGCCTTCTTCAGCAGGACGTCCGCATAACGATAAATCACGAAGTTGGCAGGATTGGTATTGTATTCCGGAGAAACCGTTTTCGACACCAGAAACTTGCGTACATTGTATCCCGTATTGGAATAAGAGCTTTTGTAAGCCTTACCGTCAAAATCCGGACATCCGGCATAAAGCACGGTCAAATCCTTACGTTTGTCACCGCTCTCATATTGACCCACAAATTCTTCTGTAGGCTGGTTCCAGCCATAACTGCCGGCAACAAAGTCCGAATTACGGGGACCCATGAAAGTAGAAAGCCAGGAAGACTGCGGATTGTTTCCCCAAAAATCATATTCCGTATTGCCCGAATACTGGACCTCGAACAAAGATTCCGGCCCGTTATTGACCAATGCATCGAAATTGTCCTCATACTTGCAGGAAGAAAGGTCATACCCCAAATTTGTTATCTCATCACACAAATCAGACACCTCCTGATAATATTCCGTATGATTAGGAGCCAGCGTCAGATAAATATCTGCCAACATGGCCAAAGCTGCATCTTTGCAGGCACGTCCCACGTTCTCGTCGTCGTAAGAAGACTTGGCAGGAAGCAGGTCAACCGCATTCTTACAATCGGAAATTATCTGGGCATAAGTCTCTTCGACTGTAGCGCGTGCAATGTCTGTCGGTTCTCCCGGATTATAAGGAGCCAAACGCAGTGGAACACCACCGTACAGACGTACCAATACATAGTAATAATGTGCACGGAGAAAATAAGCCTCTCCCAGACAGCGGTTCTTGATTTTCTCTGACACGGCTTCAGCCTCCAGAAGACTATTCAACACAATGTTGCATTGTCCTATCCCCACCCAGGGAGAACGCCACATGTACAATGCCATGCCATTGTCGCTCTGCGTTATGAAGTTAGAAGCTTGTATCGTTTCAAGGCCGTCGGTACCGCCACCGGCACCCACCAGACTGTTACCCGCCACAATATCCAGTGTCCAGATACGCTGGTTGTACATATTGGAAGACTGAAGGGTGCGATAGCAGGCATTGGTCAGAGCAATGGCCACATCATCGGTCACCGTCGTTTCCGGGTCAACCGTATTTTTAGGAGACTTGTCCAGAAAGTCGCTGCAGGAAGCCAGCAGCAATACTGCCAGCATATATAGTAAATTTGTTATCTTTTTCATATCCGAGTCAATCATTAAAAGTTAAAGTTTAATCCTAAGCTGAACGTACGGGAAATGGGGTAACGGTTCTGGTCTATTCCGTTAATACCCACTTCGGGGTCGAAACCGGAATATCCGGTGATGGTAGCCACATTCTCACAAGATAGGGAAAGGCGTGCATTCTCAATCTGGGCTTTCTGTAACCACTGCTTCGGGAAAGTGTATGAGAGTGTGATATTCTTCAAACGCAGATAAGAACCATTCTCCACAAAGCGGTCTGACACGCGTGTATTCTGATTGGGGTCGCCGAACACGGCACGCGGCATCGAATTGCTGGTCCCCTCTCCTTGCCAACGCTTCAGTACGTCGGTAGTCTGGTTATAGGCAGCTGCCATACCGGTATTGTCGATATTGTTGGCATTGTATATCTTATTTCCGGCTATACCTTGTAAGAAAACAGAAAGTTCGAAACCCTTATAGGAAAGGCTATTGTTCATAGAGAACAGCCAACTTGGGTTCGGGTTACCGATGACGGTACGGTCACTATCATTGATGACACCATCGTTGTTCAAATCCCTGAAACGGATATCACCCGGCTCAGCTCCCGGCTGCACGGCATGTGTATTCACTTCAGACTGGTTCTGGAAGATTCCGTCCGTAACATAGCCGTAGAAGACATTAATGGGATAGTCCTTTGCCAGCATCGTTACATAGGAGTTATTGATTTGGTTAATGTAATAAGGAACGTCGCTGTTCAAATCCTTAATTTTATTCTTGTTGTAAGTGGCGGTCAGGTTCGTTTCCCATCCCAGTTCACCGGTAAGATTGATGGTATGCAGACTCATTTCAATACCTTGATTACGTACTTTTCCGGCATTGGTATACGTGGTTGTAGTATCTTCAAATCCCGATGTGATGGGGATAGACGCCTTTACCAGCATGTCTCTCGTCTCCTTCAGATAAGCATCGAACGAGAACATAACGCGTGAATTGAACAGTGAGGCATCAAAACCGATGTTGGTTTGTGCCACCTCTTCCCAATGGATATACGGGTTGGCGAGAGTAGAAGAAACCAGCGCTGTCTGATTGCCGCTCGAAATGCCGAAAGGATATACACTGGTATTGTAGGATGCCAGATAGCTGTAGTTTCCAACACTTGCCTGGCTACCGGTCACACCGTATCCCGCACGCACTTTCAAGTCATTGATATAGTCGTTTTTTGGAAACCACTTTTCCTGAGAGGCACGCCATGCCACAGATACGGAAGGGAAAGTACCCCAGCGATGTTTCTTACCGAAACGGCTGGAACCGTCACGACGAATGGTTGCAGTCAGCAAATAGCGGTCTTCGTAAGAGTAGTTGACACGTGCCATGTAAGAGAGCAATGCCCACTCTGTCTCGTTTCCACCGATGGCATACATTTCCTCGCCATTATCCATTTCGTGCACATTGTCGAACATAAACACATTCTTCTGCGCATTCAGGTAGTCGTTGGTGTTCCATTGGGCAGACATACCGGCCATCAATCCCACACGATGTTTTTCTGCAAAAGTATGGTCGAATAGGAAATAGTTGTCCCACAAATAAGTGAACGACTTGTTATCGCTCTTATAACGTGAAGTCTCCTCTGTGGGAGTGGGTTTCCAGTTATACTTGGGGGTAAAGTTGTCTATGAACCAGAATTTGGCATCGTAGCCGAAAGTACTTTTAAACTTAAGCCATTTGGTAAAAGTAAGTTCTGCCGTCAAGTTGGCCAGGAAGTTATATCCATCAGTCTGACTCTTGTTCAGTTCCGTCGGTCCAATGGGGTTGCGCGTGCTGCCATACCATTCCGAGTTACCATCAGGACCACTCCAACTGCCATCTTCATTCTTCACCGGATAAATGGGGAGCGCTTTCAGCGCATCACCTATATTATAGCTGCCCGACTTCTTCGTATCGGCACTGAACGTAATGTTATTGGAGAACTTCAACCATTTCAAGACTTGCGCATCACTGTTGGACTGGAATGTGAAGCGACGGTAATTCACACTCTTCACGATACCGGACTGATCCAGAAAACCACCGGACACATAATAATGGGATTTCTCGTTACCGCCGGAATAACTTACCGTATAGTTCTGCATCACACCCGTACGGAGCAATTCATCCATCCAGTCGGTACCTGCACCCAATTCAGAAGGATTGGCCCATTCCGGATTAGGATTGCGTCCACTGTTCACCATCATGTCATTACTCAACTCGGCATACTGCGCCGCGTTCAATAAAGAAGGTACGTTCGTAGCATTCTGGAAAGAGTAATTGGCAGATACAGCAAGTTTTCCTTTTCCTTCCGTACCGCGTTTGGTGGTAATCATCACAACTCCATTAGCTCCCCGGGAACCGTAGATGGCTGTGGCCGAAGCATCCTTCAATACATCCAAACGTTCCACATCGGCCATATTTAAGGAAGACAAGCCCAAGTCGGTAGGCACTCGTCAATCACGACCAGCGGGTCGCAGTTGTTGATAGAACCCAAACCACGAATCTTGATGGATACATTGTCTCCCGGTTTACCGGCATCTACAATCTGCACACCTGAGATTTTTCCCTGGATGGCTTGTCCCAAATTGGATACGGGGGAATCCTTGATATCCTTGTTACCGATGGAGGACACTGCTCCTGTAAGGTCGCTTTTCTTCATGGTGCATACCCTATCACCACCACTTCATCCAGCATTTCGGCATCTTCAGACAAAACTACCTGAAGCTGTTTCTGTCCCTTCACCTGCACCTCTTGAGTCTTATAGCCTACAAATGAAACGACAAGAGTACCGTTCGGAGACATGTTCAAAGAGAAATCACCGTCAATACCGGTTATTGTCCCATTTGTGGTTCCTTTTTCCATTACACTGGCGCCAATAACCGTTTCACCGGTCTGGTCTTTCACTACACCTTGTACTGTAATTTGCTGTGCGAACATGCACATCGGAAGTAACATTCCTATCAGACAAACCATCATCCGTAGCCTGCTGATTGGCATTTTGTACTTTTGCATAATATAAGAGTTTAAAGTTAGTAATAAAAATATAGATTCACATGCATTTGTCCCCTCTGTGAAGGAACAATGCAAATGTATCAGATAAGAGAAGCCAATAGTGGAGGAAAGAGTAAAAAAGTAGTGGTTTACATCATTCAAAAAGGCTTAAACCACTATATACCAATAATATATAAAATTATTACCCAACTAAAAAAGTAGTGAAAATATAAGCGTAAAAGAGACACTTCCAAGCTTCAAAACCCCTATTCTCAGTTCTTCGACTTGCCAATTGTCATCACTTCCTGTTCCAACAAGTCGCGGTCACCGGCAGCCTTGTTGCGAACCTTCGTACGATAGTTATAAATGGTGGTAACAGAATATCGAAGGAACTGGGCTATCTTCACGCTGTCAGTAATACCCAAACGTATCAATGCAAAGATGCGCAACTCTGTATTCATCCGTTCGCCGGCTTTCAAGGATATTTGCTCATCATCGGCAAGCAGGGCATTGAAGTCTTCTACAAAAGTAGGAAACAGCTGCAGGAAGGTATTATCAAAGTTGGTATAGAATTCCTTTAATTCCCCCTCTATGAATTTAGAAGACTTGATGGTCTTGTAGAGTTCCTCCACATTTCCGGTAGCGGCAATCTTTCCCAGCGACCGGCGGTAATTGTCCATCTTTTCCAAATAGACCGAGCACTGGTCCATATAACGGCCGATATACTCCTCCTTCAGATAGGAGTTTTCGGCAATGCTGTGGTTGGCCTCCTTGAGTTGTGCATTGGAAAGGTGAAGCTCATCATTCAGCTCCTTCAACCGTTTGTTGGCGTCAATCACTTCCCTGCGGGCGGCAGCCACTTTCTTCATCTGCTTGTATACATAAAATATGGCAAGCAACAGAAAAAGTGAAAGCAGGCTGATAGATACCAGTGCCCATTTCATCTGCTCCTGCTGCTTCTCCGTCTTTTGCTGGTAAGCATCATTAATGATAGGAAAGATTTCCAGAATCTCCAGCTTGCGCAACCGGGCATTGCAGGCGGCTGCATCTTCCATACATATCTTTACATAAGAATAGGCACGCTCGATGTCTCCTTCCTGGTAAAGCAGTACGGCGAGCTTGCGTAAAGAGATATATTCACGGACAGCGGTTTTCATATCCGCCATAGCAGAAACAATCAGGTATTCCTTTTCCTTCTCTTTGTCCCCTTTCAGCCGGTAAGACTCTGATAAAGTATAGGCACAAATCGCAACGTCGTGTTCATAGTCCTTCTGCAGCGCCAGATAATCCGTCAGCAAACGGATGGCCTTGTCATATTCATTGCGTACATTATACTGGTCGGACTGAATCAAGGTATGTATCAGAAGATTATCTTTATTGACCAACAGCAACGAATCACGATATTTGTCCGTAAGCTCCGTATAAAGCTTCTTTTCATATGCCGTCACGGCATAATCGGCCATAAGGCCATAGACCGTACGGTAGATATGGTAATAATATGGATGGATATCCACCGGCAACCGGTCTATATGGATATTCCGCATCAAATCCATAACTTCCTTATACATACCGGTCATTCCCAAAACATCTGCTTTATTCATGCGGGCATTGTCTATGTATTCTCGGTTTCCAAGACGTATGGCTATCTGTTCCCTTTCCTCGGCCATGTGCAATGCAGAATCCGTATTGAACGAACGGTACTCATCCAGCAATGTGCCAAGAATGGCAAAACGTTCTTCATCCGGTATCTGCCGATGCAACAGTCTTTTCAGTTCCACCAGTTTCAGCTCTTTCTGCTCCATGTATATGGGACGCTCCTTTATCGCCTGGTCCAGTTTCAGCAGCAAAGAATCCGCCCGGCTGCTGTCTGCAGCATGAAGGCGGCACATACAGATGGTGCAAAGACACAAGAATATGATTATATTTTTCATCCGGCTTTCCGATTAGTTAAAGGCAATACTTTTTGAGAATCCTCATGCAAAAGTAATTAAAATACCATAAAAACCTATTCTACTATCATTAAAAGCTCGAAAGCAGAGTGATAAAAAGGCATACTGCAAGCAAAAGAATCAAAATATTGAATTACCTTTACGGAAAATCCAAAGAAAGACCATATCATAATATCATCCGAGCATCATGAATATACACACATTTATTGCCAATTATCAGGAAGCTTTCGGCCAACACGCCGAACTCCCCATCGCCTTTTGGTATTCAGACCGAATGGGGGCATCTACAGAGAAAGTAACCGGTTGTCTCTTCAAATGCATGAAACAAGTCAGAGACGGCAAAATCGTCAGTCTCAGCAACGAAACAATCACCTGCGGAGGAGGCAAGTTCTATACCGGATTTACTGAAATGCCCGAGCGCGTCCCGGGTTTTGTCTCCTTGAAAGAGAAATACAAGAAGACTCCCGAAATGGTGGTAGATTTTGTCAATGAGCTACAGATTTCCAGAACTGACAAAGCCTATCTGCATTTTGCCCGCATAGACAAGATACCTTCCTTTGATGAAGTGGAAGGACTGCTGTTCCTGCCAACTCCCGACATTCTATCCGGACTGGCGACATGGACCTTCTTCGACAACAATGCATCGGATGCCGTGGCAGCCCCATTGGCTCCGGCTGTTGCTCCGTCATTACCCAAACCATCTTGAAAACCGGAAACAAGGGAAACGTACTTTCCTGGGATTCTTCGACCCCTCCGTCCGCCCATACTTCGAAGCGGACTTATTGAGCTTCACTATCCCCATGTCCCGGTTCAAGGAGATGTATCACACCATGCGCGAAAGCTGTCTGTTCGATACACATGCCTGGGGAAAAATCAAGGAAAGGATACAGCTGTCCCAATCAGGAGACGTACATATCCTCCCCTCTCCCATTTCCTTCCCCATCCTTCCGGACATTTATCTGCAGGAAATCAGAATAGAAGATGCCGCAGCCATCTACCATGCCATCGACACACACCGGGACTACTTAAGAACATGGCTGCCATTTGTGGATAATATGCGCACAATAGCTGATGAAGAAGCTTTTTTACGTCAGGTACTATCTGCTCCTGCCGAACGAAATGAACCTATATTCGGTATTTGGAACCAGCAGCATGAAATCTGCGGACTGATAGGTTTCCATTTCTCCGATTTCGACAACCACCGTACAGAACTCGGCTATTGGCTACTGCCGGAATACCAGCACCGGGGCATCATTACTGAAAGTGTCCGCAAGCTGTGTCTGTGGGCCGTACAAGAAAAAGAGATAAAGCGGATACAAATTCGCTGTGCCGTGGGCAATGCAGCCAGCAACGCAGTACCGGTTCGCCTCGGTTTCATCCATGAGGGAACAGAACGTTGCGGAGAACTGCTGGCTTCTGGAGAATATACAGACATACATATATACAGCATCTTGAAAGAAGAAGTGCTGGCCAACCTCAAACGATAAAATATCAAATTATATATCAACTATTGAAATTATACATGGAACAACAACCTCATCTCAATGACCACAACAAGCAGGAGTACCCTCCTATGCATACAACGGAGCACATCATCAACCAAACCATGGTAAGGTTATTCGGTTGCGGCCGCTCCATATCAGCACACATAGAACGAAAGAAGAGCAAGCTGGACTATCGTCTTGCCGCCTGCCCCACGGAAGAAGAAATAAAGAAGCTGGAAGAGGCCGTAAACGAGGTAATCGCCCGACAGCTGCCCGTCACAACAGAATTCATTACGCAAGAGGAAGCGCAAGGACGTTTCGACTTGGAACGCCTGCCCGATGGTGCTTCGGAAACGGTACGTGTCGTGAAAGTAGGCGATTACGACGAATGCCTCTGCATCGGAGTACATGTGGAGAATACATCAGAAATCGGAACCTTCAAAATCATCAGTCACGATTGGGACGAAGAAGCCAAGCGTTGGAGAATGCGTTTTAAATTAGTCTGAAAATCTATCAATTTTAAATAAATAAGATAGCAAAATGGCATTAAACAAGCAAATAAGTCAGTTTTTCAATGACAAATAGTCAATAAAGTCAGTAAAAACTGGTTGGCATAAGGTTTGCAATATTGTTAGCGAACGACGGTTCAAGAAACGGATGGTGAAAACCCAAAAGGCAGACACCCGAAGACAAAGAACCGGAGTTCAAAACTAAACAGCATGTTTAACTTAAACAATAGGAGACTATAACTATGATGCCTGTAAGAAGAAACCAAAATTGGTTACCGAGTATTTTTAATGATTTCTTTGACAATGATTGGATGGTAAAAGCAAATGCCACCGCCCCTGCCATCAACGTATTCGAAACAGCAAAAGAGTACAAAGTTGAATTGGCTGCTCCCGGTATGACAAAAGAAGACTTCAACGTTCACATCGATGAAGAAAACAATCTGGTCATCAGCATGGAAAAGAAAACAGAAAGCAAGGAAGAGAACAACAAGGACGAAAAGAAGGAAGGCCGCTACTTGCGCCGCGAATTCTCATACACCAAGTTCCAGCAAACCATGATTCTTCCGGACGATGTCGATAAGGAAAAGATTGGCGCCCATGTAGAAAACGGCGTGTTGAACATTACATTGCCTAAGTTTACAGAAGCAGAAAAAGAAAAGGCCAAGAAATTCATCGACGTAAAATAACGCCCGGCCATTAAAAAGAAAATCTCCCGCTGCACAAGATAATGCAACGGGAGATTTTTTATATCCATAGCCATACGGAACTATTTCTTCTTCCCTTTCAGAAAACGGTCTGTCAGCCACTTGCGCACCGGTTCGTCGTATAGTTTCAAACAAGCATAAGCAAGGACAACAGCTCCCACGAAAGTAAGTATCATATAAGGGATACCTTCTGCCATTGTAGCGTTATTGTTGCATACCCAAGCCGTATAAGTGTATACCAGCGGATAATGGGTGATATAAATCGGATAGGAAATATCTCCCAGGAACTTGCATACGGCAGTAGAGCGCTTACCGGTCACCTTGCCGCCGGCTCCCATCGAAACAATGACCGGGAAGATGCAGATAATACAGAAAGCCTCGTAAAGCCCGTTCATCCAGTAACCATCCTCACCTCCGATACGGGGAATGGAAAGAACCACCACAATCAGCAGGCTGCACCACCAGAAAGCACGCTTTTCAAGCCGTATCAGCCAGCCGAGGCGTGACAGAAGCAATCCACCGAAGAACGGATACATCAGCCGGACCATACCCACATACTGCTGTTCCCAGTTCAAGGCCCAACCACCCACAATATCGCCGGCAGGAGCAGTCAGACAACGGTATACCGTAAAACACCCTGCCACAAATACCAGCACCGACAGGGCCACCTTATTGAACTTGCGTACAAACAACGCATACAGGATATTACCGATATATTCATAATAGAGCGACCATGCCGGGCCATTCAACGGATGCATTTCCGTCCAGCCGCGAATGTCGAACTTCAGCGGAAGAGGAATAAGGTACAGCCCAGTAACATTACCAGCAGCATGGTTCCAACGGACGTATTCTCGATAGGCGGAAAACAAGGCGACTCCTGAAAATAGAAAAAGGCAGCGCCCACAATGCTTCCCATAATCACCATAGGATGCAGGCGGATGATACGGCGTTTGAAGAAAGTACCTACGGTCATCCGGTTCCAACGGTCATCATAAGCATAACCGATAACAAAACCGGAGAGCATGAAGAAAAAATCCACTGCCAGATAACCATGATTGATAATTTGAGTAAGATGGCTGCCGCCTGCATGTGCTTCAAAAAGATGGAAGACAATAACCATGACAGCCGCCACGCCACGAAGTCCGTCAAGAATCTCATAATGCGGTTTCGAGGCAGATAAGTAGTGTGTGTATTCATTTTGGTATAAGATATTTATTAATTTGCGCGCAAAGATAAGAGTTTTTTCCAATAAGGGAACTGATAAATATCATATAAACTCTATCAATTAATTAACAAGTATAACAGCTATTAGATATATATCACTACTAGCCCCCTTTCCACACAAAAAACAGCTTTCATTATCCATAATAAAAGGGCTACACCTTTTCCTCCTCATGGTGTAGCCTTAAACACAAAAGGGTGTAGCTATCCAAGGCAAATGGTGTAGCCTTTCTTCAAGAAAAAAAGCCAAATGGGATGCTAATATAGAAAAATCAGTTAACTGCTTTTCCTATAACTTTTTACCGCCCACAGATTGAAGACCAATGCAAAGACCAACAAGGCTCCCAACTGCGGAAACAGTTCGGCAAATCCGCCGCCACGGAGATAGATGGTACGCATCACCTCCACAAAATAGCGCAGCGGATTGATGCGGGTAATCCATTGCGCCCATTCGGGCATACTGTGGATGGGAGTGAAAAGACCGCTCATCAGGATAAGGATAAGCATGAAGAACCACATGACGAACATGGCCTGCTGCAACGTTGCCGAATGATTGGATATGACCAGCCCGAACCCCGACACCACCGGCAGAAACACCAGAGCCATGCCATAGATAGTGAGGAAATGCCCCGCCGGCAGAATGCCGTAAAGCAGCCATGCCAGCACGAAACAGATGGTGAGCACCACCAGGCCTATCAGCCAGTAAGGTATCAGCTTGGCGGCAATGAAGGTGAACTTGCGGACGGGAGTGACATTTATCTGCTCGATGGTGCCCGCCTCCTTCTCGCCCACCACATTGAGGGCGGGGAGAAAACCGCAAATCATGGTCAGCAGCATCACCATAAGGGCGGGAACCATGAAAAGCTTATAGTTCAGAGTGGGATTGTAAAGGTTTTGTGTAGCGATATCCACCCGGGGAAGCGACTTCCCGGCAAGCCCTTGCGAAGACGACTCCGAACCCAGTTCACGGGTATAGTCACTGATGATGGAAGACAAGTAGGAACCTCCCAGACTGCCCTTCGTACCGTTCACGGCATTGGCCGCCACCAGCAGACGGGGCGCCTCTCCCTTCACCCAACCTTTTCGAAATCGCGGGGAATCTCCAGCACGACATCCGCCGAACCGGCTTCAATGGCGAGCAAAGCCTCATCGTATGTATCGGAAAGCGCTGTCAGGCGGAAATAAGTGAATACGCCGATTTTATCTACCAGACGGCGGGACAAGACGCTGTGGTCATTGTCCACTATATTCAGATTGATGTTCTTTATCTCCAGATTGGCGGCCCAGGGCATCAGTATCATAATCATGCACGGGAAAATGAAAATCAGCTTGGGCAGGAAGGAGTTGCGGAACAACTGCTTGAATTCCTTTTCAATGAGAAACTTTATCATAAGACGATATTTTAAAGATTTTAGACATAAGAACAAAAGAACAGATTTCCCGTATCCTTTTGTCCTTATGTTCTTCTGCCTGAATAATTAATATAAAATTCATATCCGCTCTTTACTCAAGCCGATGCTTGAATTTCTTGAAACTCACCGTTATCAGCAATACCGCCATCGTGGCAAGTATGCCGACCTCCATCAGCACAAGCGAAACATCCACTCCCTCAATCATCAGCTTACGCACCGCCTGGATATACCAGCGTGCAGGAAGCACAGCTGAAATGGCCTGCAAGATAACGGGCATACTCTCAATGGGGAATATCATGCCCGAAAGCAACATGGTGGGCATCATCAGCATCAGTCCGGACACCAGCATAGCGGCAACCTGCGTCCGGGTGACCGTGGAAATCAGCAGCCCCAGCGCCAGGGAGACAAAGATGAATAGCAGCGACACCACCACCAGCCAGAACAAGCTGCCCGCCACGGGAACATCGAGCACATAGACCGAAAGCAGAAGAATGGTGGTCAAGTTGACAAACGACAGCACAAAATAGGGCACCGCCTTTGCCAGAATGATGAAAAGCGGTTTGACGGGAGAAACCAGCAGGACCTCCATCGTCCCCGTCTCCTTCTCGCGCACAATGGAGATGGAGGTCATCATGGCGCAAATCAGCATCAGAATAAGCCCCATGACACCCGGCACGAAGTTGTAGGCACTCTTCATCTGCGGATTGTACAGCAGCTTGAGCTGGGGTACGATGGCAGCGGCATGCACTCCCGGCGGAAGCATCTCCTGCCCGGCAGAGGAAATGATGTTTGCGGCATAGCCTGCCTGCATAGTCGCCATATTGGGGTCTGTGGCGTCGGAGACAAGCTGCACGCGCGCCTCGCCGGTATAAAGCTTGTCCGAGAAACGCTCGCTGAAAACAAGCGCCATGTCAATCTCCCCTCTTCCGAAAGAAGCCTCCATATCGGCGGGAGAATGCAGGCGGCAGATGACGGGGGAGGATTTGCTTGCATCCATGCTG
>ERZ860023.638-NODE-638-length-19407-cov-1.717652_pt1 | contig 19407 bp, 25 predicted proteins | sample MGYA00509983_ERZ860023 | MGnify/ENA primary metagenome ERZ860023 (study PRJEB30046, sample SAMN00715180) | human gut metagenome | study: EMG produced TPA metagenomics assembly of the A metagenome-wide association study of gut microbiota in type 2...
GCTTTTAAAGAGGCTTATATAAATCAGTTTGAAGTCATGGAAAATATTCTTAAGGGCAAGCTTATAGAACGAGAAAAGGGGATCGCAGTCAGGCAGTCGCTCACGAAAGCCTTGCAGCAGTCTACTGAAAACGAAAGAATGCACGGTCACGCATATTCGACGTATACAAACTGCATTTACAAGGTTTTGTTCGGCATGAACGCCAATAAGCTGAGAGAGCATTACGGTATTCCCAAAAAAGATAATCTCCGCGATTGTTTTACAGCGGAACAGCTCAGAGATATAGAAAGCATGGAAATGCTCGTGTCGTCTTTGATTAATTGCGGCTGGGGTTACGACCGGATAAAAAGCTTCATAGAAGTAACGAATGTTAAGAAAATAGCTTGTTAAGCGTTTCGGCAATAGCCGGAGCGTTATTTTTATACCTATTTGGGGGTGATAGCATATGAAACGCAAGCTTATAGGCAGACAGTGAAAGGAGGTGATCCGCATATCTCGTCCGAAGCGTACGTCAACGCTCCGCGCCCTGAGCATGGCATAAAACTGCTTAAATATTTTTTGGAGGTGTTAAAATGCATGTAATCAAGAAGGCAAGGAGCATAACAGACGCGGAAATACAGTTTATTTCGCTTGTTGATAAAGCGGCTAATAAAAAGTCGTTCCTTATAACAAAGGAAAACGACGGGCGCGCATCCTTTTCGGCGTATGGAAAAATCATCAAAACGGATGAGGAAAACCATTATGTAACGGGAATCGTATACGAGCCTATGGTAGAGGATTCCCAGGGGGATTTTATGACCGAGGAGGAAATTCAGAAAGCGGCCGTGTGGTTTGCAAAAAACGGAAACGGTATTGACCTGCAACATAATTTTGAAAAATTTGAAAACGCCGTTGTAGTCGAAAGCATGGTCGCTAAATCCGATTCAGCTATCGGTAATGAAAAGATAAAAAAAGGAACATGGCTTATGACAGTCGAAATATCCGATTCTGATGTTTGGTCATCCATAGAAAAGGGAGAAATCACAGGCTTTTCAATGGGCGGAAAGGGAGTGTATAGAGAGGAGGAAACGGAGCCGGAGAGCATAAGTAAATCAGAAGGTAGTAGTCTTATAAAAAAGCTGGCGAAGATGTTCGGCTTTGAGGTAGTAGAGAAGGGCGAAGTTGCGGAAAAATTCAAGCAAAGAGACGTATCAGAAGCATTCTGGGCTGCTTTTTATAGTTTGCAGGAAACGTTGTTTAAGCGCGATGTAGCGACTGGAGAAATCAGAATTGAAACGGATTCTGATAAAATCAAGGAAAGCCTTGCAGATTTTGCCGAGATTGTAAAAGATATTCTTGAAAGCAATTCTGAAATAACAAAATCTGATATATTAAACGGCAATAATATTGAAAAACTCAAAAATATATACAAGAACACTTGCGGCCTGCTTATAAAAGCGGGGGAAATGGAGGAAAGTATGACAAAAGCAGAGGTAGAGGCTCTTATAAAGGAAGCTGTTAATAAGGCTAACAGCGGAAATAACAGCGATGGCGTTGACGATGAGACAAAGAAGTTTATTATTGAAACGGTAAAAAAATTGATTTCAGAACAAAAGAAAGAGGAACCCGTAACAAAAGAAGAAGTAACGGAAATGCTGGCAAAGGCTGTGGAGCCTATATATAAAGCGAGGGGCATTGCTACAAATCTAAATAACGAGCCGGCTCCAGTTGAAAAGGAAGACGATGTATTTTCAGGAATGTTTGTATAAGGAGGATTTTTTATGAATAACAGAAGTATCATAGCTAAAGCGGCAGCCGATACGACCTCATTGGGAACCGGCGGTAAGATGAACGCGGAGCAGTCAAAACAATTTATTACATTTATGAGGGACTATTCGCCTTTTCTTAAAAAGGTTGATTTCATAACCATGGCAAAAACCACAAGAGATCTTGATAGTTTAGAGGTAAATAAGCGAGCCCTCAGGCGTCAGGCGGAAAATTCAGACAATCCGGCTACGGGTGCGGTTACACACAAAAGGCGGACTCTTAAAGCGGTCGGAGTTATAATGCCTTATGATGTTTCATTTCAGTATATGAAAGAAAACATCGAGGGAAAGGGCGTAAACACAACGCTTGCAAGAATGTTTGCACAGCAGTTTGCAAACGATACGGTAGAGCTTGCGTTCTTAGGAGACGAATCAGAATCGGATGACGACTTTATAAGCATTAACGACGGCTGGATAAAAATTGCTAAGAATGACGCGAACGTACATAAATTTGATACGGAAGACAGCGTTGATTATCTTAATACGGTTTTCCCGGGACTTTTAGCCGCTATGCCGAATAAGTATTATTCTCTTTATACCGAAGAGGATAAATCCAAGATAAAGATATTCTGTTCACCGACCGTAAACAGAAAATACAAGCAGCAGCTTCAGGCGAGAAATACCGCGCTTGGCGACGCGCTTATTACGGGCGGTAAGAACGTAAGCTACGATGGCTTTGAGATTGTACCCGTCGCGTTTATCCCCGATAATATTCAGATAGTTACGCCTTATGAAAATTTTGTTTACGGTATCTACGGTCAAAGCCTTGAGGTTTATCATAATGTTGTACCGCGTAAGACAAGACATGAATATACGCTTCTTGCTGACTTCGATATGGAAATTAACAATCCGGACGCGCTTGTAATCGGAGATAATTTCACAAATCCAAGCGAGCCGGGTTCAGGAGAATCTGAAAAAACCGAGTAATGAGGGGGATAAAAATGGCTAAAAAAACAGTTGAAAAAAACCATAGTACTACTGGTCAGGACGTTGATGATCCGATTAAAAACGGAGGGGATTCTTATACGGCGGAAGATGTTGAAAGGGAAAACAGTTCGAAGCGAGAAAATTTAAGAATAAAGCTTGTCAAAGGGGCGTCCTTTACGCGCGGAGGAAAGATATATACAAAAGGTAATCCGGTATATGCGGCGGCAGAAGAGGCTGAAAGGCTTTTAAATACCGGATTTTTTGATAGGGCGTGACGTAATGGCGGTAAGACCGTGGGCAACGCCGGAGGAGGTCAGGGACTATTCTGATATAAAAGCGGTTCAGGAAAGAACAGATGAACGTATTGCCGTTGATATTTCAAGGGCCGAGCAATACGTTATCTCTTATACAAACAACGATTTTTCAGGATATGAGAGAATACCTCAGAATGTTAAAACAGCCGTAATTCTTTTAGCAGAGGCTTACGGCTATAATACGGTTGTTTCATCTAAGGAATTTAAATCGGAAACCTTTGACGATTATAGTTATACCGCCGAAAGCAAAGAAATAAGAGCTGAAAATCTTGACGTAGAACCGCTTCTAAAGGAATACATAAGGGTTAAACCTAAAAATGGAGTAATCATGCGGTTAAGGAGGCTTTGACATGGCTTTAGCTGATTTCTTAGACCATAAATGCGATATATATCATTTGATACAGACTAAAGACTCTCCCGGTTATGGTCTGCCGGATTCTCCGGTTTTTAATTATAATAATAAGCCGGATGAAAAAGAAATACCCTGTCATTTCGGAATCGAATCGCTTGACGCCGAAACCGAGCAGAAACAGCCGCAGAACATTCTAAGGGAAAAAATAAAACTGACGTTGCCGGCCGGGACAAACATTCGTATTAATGACAGGATTGTCGATTGTAATTCAGGACTTGAATATACCGCAGAAAGGCCCAGAAATATTCGTGGGCATCACATTTTCGTATATATAAAGCGAATAAAGGAGCAGGAGGCGCTTTAATGCTTGAAGCGGATGAAATGAAAGAGTTCTTTGAAAAGTGCAGAAGAGCTGGAAACGGTGTGTTTAAACGGGAACTTTCACTGTTTCTTGAAGGTATCGGTCTTGAGTTTCTCCGTATTATCGAGGACGAGATAATACGGCTCAAGGTTATGGATACAAGGCTTTTACTCAATAGTTTTCATAAAGGAAGCAGCGGAACCGTTTGGGAATTGTCTGACAACGGTCTAACTCTTGAGGTTGGAACTAATGTCGAATATGCTTCTTATGTAAACGACGGTCATTGGACCTGTAAAAAGGGCGAGAAAATGAGGTTTGTTCCGGGTGACACCATTCTTGACGAAACAGGAAAAATAATTTCATTTGTTTATAACAAAAATGCAAAATCAGGCATGATGTTGAAACAAAACTGGGTCAAGGGGGCGCATTACTGGGAAAGCGGGCTTAGAATTTTGGATAAAATGCTGCCCGGATTGATTGAAGCTAAGCTTCAGCAATGGATTAACAGTTATTTTGGTTAGGGGGACATATGCTTGAAAAAGAATTTGCAGCGGTGATAAGGGTTATACTTGATTCTGCGGGTAGTCCTGCTCCGTATTATCATAATATTCCGGAAAGCTTTATTGTTCCGTCAGTATTTTTTCCGTCGCCGGAAATAGAGTTTAAACCGGATACACTGAGCTCTTACGGTTCTGAATATATATTGTATGTAAATTTCTTTCACAGTACAACAGAGCTTGCCTATGAGCTTGCAATGCTTGTTTATCATGATATTGTCCGTAGACGTCGACTTATCCCTTTAATTGATTCAAACGGGAAAAAGACCGGCGAATTAATGCGGATAAATAATATAAATATAAAAAAAGTTGACGAATGCGCATATCAGCTTCAGCTTGACTGGATAAGTCGAACACCGTATACGTGTGAAGAGGCGGAGCTGGTGGAGTTGTTCTATATTAACGGAGGTAAATTATGACAAAAAAAGAAGAAGTAAAATCCCAATCTGCGACGGCAGACCCGCCGCAGACTAAGTATTCTATTGAAAAGCTGAGGGAAAATTGCTTGAAGCTTTTCGGAATATCCCAAAGTACTTTTGACGGGGCGTCGTACGGTCTGACTGGAAAATATACCGTCGCAGAAATGAAATCTGTTATAACAAAATGGCAGAACAAGGAGGTAAAATAATGGCGGGAGGAACATTTGATAAATCGGTCGGAAAAATAAGACCGGGAACATACATAAATTTTGAATCTGCAAATCAGCAGTTATTAGGAACATCCGATAGAGGAACAGTATTGATACCTCTTGTTAATCATTCGTACGGTCCCGAAAAGGAGTTTATCACAATATCCGGTGATTCAGCTGATTCTGCTTATGAAAAACTCGGCTACAGCGTTTACGATGATAACCCGTCTATGCTCTTGATTAGGGAAGCGTTTAAGTGCGCGCAGACAGTTATTGTGTATATCGTAAAGGGCGGAGCCAAAGCGTCCGGTTCGGGAGGAGGACTTACTGCGGAGGCAAAATACGGGGGCTCAAGAGGAAATGACATCAGTTATTCGGTAGCAGCTAATCCCGTATCGGGATTTGACGTCACGGTTTACCTCAGCGGCTCGCCTAAAGAACAGTTTGAGGGGATTTCTGAGGCGACGGCTCTTTCAGAAAGCAATTATATTGTTTTTTCAGCAACCGAATCGGCGGAACTCGAATCGGTTGCAGGAGTAACCTTAACCGGAGGAACAGATTCTGTTGCGGCAAATTCCGACATATCTGACTTTCTTGATGATATGGAAAGCGTTAATTTCAATACTCTGGCGTTTCCTGTAACAGAAGAATCGCTGCTTGCGGCTTGTAAAACTAAAATACGGTACCTGCGTGAAAATGTAGGGCGTGGAGTAAAAGCTGTTGTAGCAGATTATAAAGCTGATTATGAGGGTATTATTAACGTAACAAATTCAGTTGCCGTTAACGGGGTAACGCTTACTAATGCTCAGGCTACCGCATGGGTTGCCGGAGCGGACGCTTCTGCCGGCAATACTCAAAGTAATACCCAGAAAATTTATGTCGGAGCTGAAAAGGTTGCCGCTCCGAAAACCCATGAGCAGGCTGTTGCAGCTATTCAAAACGGCGAGTTTTTCTTTTCGTATTCTGAAAGCGGAGATGTCGTTGTGGAATATGATATTAACAGTCTCATTACTTTTACAGAAAAGAAAGATAAATCTTACAGTAAAAACCGAGTGCTGAGGGTATTAGATACATTCGCAGAAAATATTAGAGCGAATTTCCCGCCGAATAAGTATAACAATAATGAAACAGGCTGGGATATTATGGATGGTATGGGTAGAGCCATTCTGAAGCAATTTTATGAAGCCGGCGCAATACAGAACGTTGACTACAGCTCTGACTTTGCGGTTGACAGAGGAATAAGCAAGGGAGACAGTACTTATTTTAACGTTGCGATAGAGCCTGTTGACAGCGCGGAAAAGCTTTATTTTACTATTAAAACAAGATAAGGAGGTATAAATCGTGTCTGATTATAACAAAAACCTATTGTTCTTACAGAAGGAAAAGTATTTATAGACGGCGAGGAAATTTTTGACTGTGTAAAGTGCGAGATTAAATTTACACCGGAGACATATACAGGAAAGGTATTAGGGGAGCGTTCCCCTAGTACAAGATGGAAAGGCTTTACTATAACCGGAACGATAACGCGGAGACGGTCTACTCCATTTTTAAAGGAAATAGTACAGAGATACCAAAAGGACGGAGTGGAGCCGGAGTTTACTATTCAAGGCGTAATGGACGATAAAGGCTCGGACTATTACAGAGATTATGGCTCGGATACAATAACGGCGGTAGGCTGCATATTTACGGGGGACATTATACTTACATCCCTTGACAGTAGCGGGGACGTTGTTGACGATTCGATTTCATTCAATGCTAAGGACATTATAGTTTAAGCATAAATTGACAAAAAAAGACACCCGTGGTATAATAACCGTATGGGTGTCTGCATAAAACGGTAGGCGGTTTCTCCCTGACAAGGGAGGTGATAACAATGACATTATCGGAACTTATCCAGTTCGTAACAATGCTAACTTGTGTTATCACTCTTGTTTATAAGGTCACAAAAGACATTTTTAACAAGAAATAATTTCTTTACATAAAAAAGAAATACCGCCCACTCTTCCAAAGTAACGGTATTTCTTTAATACTAACATTTTGGGATGAACCGCTTATCGCAGACACCCTTTTCATCTATTATTATACCATAATTTTATAAAATGTCAAGCGCTCCTAACGGGGCGCATTTTTATTCCTGCCCGAAACGGTTAAGGCTTAAAACTGTCCCGAAAAAATAATATTATGGAGGTTTTTATTATGACAAAGAATTTAAGCTATTTTATGAGAGAGGAAAAGGAAGAGATTATTACGGCGCCTGCTCCGGAAAGCTTTAAGGATGAAAGCGGTAAGCCGATTCAAATGGAAATTAAAGTATTATCAGGCGAAAGAATAAGAAAAATTACCGACAGTTACCGAAAGAGAAGCGTCGCATTCGATAACAACGGTAAACCGTATATAGAAAACGGAGAGGTTGTTTTCCAGACTGAAAACGATACGCCGAGGGCATTCCGTCATATAATTGCTGAAGCTCTTGTATTTCCGAATCTTTGCGATAAGGAGCTTATGGATTTTTATCGCTGCTATGATAAGACAGAAATGCCGCTTAAGGTTTTTTCAAAGCGCGGCGAGTACGACCAGGTATTCAACACTGTTATGACGGCTCTCGGGCTAATGCAGTCTAAAAAGGAAACCGAAAATAATCTGGTTGAAGAAGCAAAAAACTAATATCCTGCAAGGGAAGCGATTCTTATTGGGCGCATGTTTTATGGCAGCGTCACGGACTGCGTATGGAGGAGTTTGAAAAAATGTCTAAGAGGACCAGGCTCTTCTATATCGCGTCTGAGGTATGCGAATCAGAAAACCCTTGCAGGACTGATATTGAAATTTTTCTTGCTATGCTTAAGAGAGGAGTGAGATTTTGAAGAGTGAGTATACCGCTAAATTTAGAATGGTAGATGAAATGAGCGCAGCTATGGTCAGGTTAGGCGATACCGGAGTTAACGCGATAGTTGATGTGGAAAAGTCAAGCGTTAGGCTTGATTCTGCGCTGCTAAACACATCCAAAAGCTCCGCCGAAGCGGCGGCTTCTCTTTCTAAGCTTTCCGGCAATTCAACGGTGGCCGTTACGCCGTCAAGATTATTAGCAGACGCAATGTCCGATCAGGCGCGCAAACTTGAACAGGCCGCGGAAAAAGCCAGAAATAAGGCAAATATAGACGCACAGGCAGCGGCAGAGGCTAAAAGATTTCATGAAAGCTTAAAAAGTCAGCTAATGACGGTTGATAAAGTGACCGATTCCATGAACGACGAGGTAGTTCAGGCGCAAAAGACTTCTGAAAGTCTTGAAAAAGTTGCCCAGAAGTCGGAAAAAAAGGCGAAAAAAGCGGAGGAAGCCGCAGCGGCGGCGAGAAAAAATGCTTCTGCCACAGAAGCGTCCGCGCAACGGAAGAAAAAATGTATGCGGCTTCCAACAAAGCCGCTAATGCGGAGCAAAAGGTTGCGGACGCGCTTAACAAGTCTGAGCGTGAGGCTAAAGAATACGGCGAAGCGTTGCAAAAGGCATCCGGCGAGAGTGAAACTTTAGGAAACAAAGCCGCTAATGCGGGAGAGCTTATCCAGGACGCTTTTGCAACTATCGGGGCAGTGGCCGCGCTGAACAAAATAAAGGACGGTTTTGTTTCCGCCGCAAGCGCAGCGATAGAGTTTGAAAGCGCCGTAACCGGAGTGTACAAGACGGTTGACGGGACCGAAGAACAGCTCGCTGAAATAAGCAGCGATATAAAGGAAATGTCTCTTGTGATTCCGTCCTCTACTACCGAGATTGCAGGCGTTGCCGAATCAGCGGGGCAGCTTGGAATCGCCACCGAAAATATAACGGACTTTACTGAAGTAATGATAAATCTCGGAGAGTCTACTAATCTGTCATCGGAGCAGGCGGCTTCGTCCCTTGCGAAATTTTCCAATATAACTAATATGTCGGCTGACAATTATGAAAATCTCGGCTCCGCCATAGTTGCGCTCGGCAACAATTTCCCACAACAGAAGCGGATATAGTTGAAATGTCAACAAGAATGGCGTCCGCCGGAACTCTTGCGGGCATGTCGGAATCTGATATTCTCGGACTTTCCGCGGCAATGTCTTCTGTGGGAATCGAGGCTGAAGCGGGCGGCTCCGCTATGTCTAAGCTAATGACGGATATTCAGGTTGCCGTTGAAACAGGAAACAGCAGCTTAGAAGATTTTGCTTCCGTAGCCGGTGTGAGCTGTGAGCAGTTCTCCGACATGTTTGAACACCGTGCTGTCGACGCTCTTTATTCCTTTATAGACGGCTTAAACGACGTTGAAAGAAACGGGGAAACCGCTACCGTAATTCTTGAAAATATGGGCATAAGCGAGGTCAGGCTTTCTAATGCGGTAAAATCCCTTGCGAATAACAGCAGCGGGCTTGCGGGCGCGTAAGTCTTGCGGGGGAAGCCTGGGAAGAAAATACAGCTCTTGCAAATGAAGCGAATACGCGTTACGGCACGCTTAATCGCGTCTTACAATGACGCAGAACGCGGCCAATAATCTTAAAATAGCCATCGCGATACGCTGACTCCCACAATAGGAGCGTTTGCCGATATGGGAACAAGCGCGCTTACATGGATGACGGATTTTGCTGAAAAACACCCCGTCGTCGTAGAGGGAATAACCGGCATAACTGTCGCGGGAGCAGGGTTTATCGGAACGGTTACAGTCGCCGCCGCTGCGGTGAAAGCTTTGAACGTTGTAACTAATACTTTTAATTTAACTTTGTCTAAAACCAAGGTAGGATTAATAATCGGAGGAGTTGCAACAGCCGGAGCGGCTATCGGCGGGGGTTTTCAACATTTTTATTTTGCCGGGGGCGGCGGTGGAAGGATTATACATCATTTTAATTCGGCAGAGGACGCTGTTGAAGATTATAACGGCACGCTTGAGCAATGCAGGATAGAAATTGACAGTACCGAGACTGCTTACGCAAACGTCTGCAAGTTATACGGAGAAAATTCAGAAGCCGCGAAAAGTCTTTCCAAAGAACTTGATACGCTGAACGCTCAGTATGAAAAAGGCGGCGAGTATCTCGGCGAGTTAAGTGAAAAATCATCTGATGCCGCAAACTCGGTTAATGAACTCTATAATTCCGTAAAAGATCAAAATCAATCTATTGATACAATGGAGATAAGCGGGTTTAGAGCCGTTTCAATGTTGGAAAATCTTTCAGAAAAATCGGACATAACCAATGCCGATCTTGATTTGATGGCTAATTACGCTGATTATCTTAATGATACCTTCAATTGTAATATTGAGGTTGATTACGATACCGGCGATTTAACTAACTTTGATCCAACTTCAATGTATGATAAAATTAATTTGCTTAAGGATGAAAAAAGAAAATCAGTGTCAATGGAGGCTTTAACCGATCCTCAGCTTGAAAATGATTTTTTAACTCAATACGAATCCTTACAAAGCGCTCAGAAGGAATTAGATAAATTATATAATTCATACGGGAAAGCCGGTATTGCAGCATATCAATACTATAAAGAATCAGAAGCGGCGGGGCGAAATACAAGGATAATCTTCTCGATTATGAGGAATATGCTGAATCTATGGGATTGTCCGGATGGGGCTGGGGCGATAAATTCAGAGAGTACATTTATGGCGTTGACGAAGCTCAAAAAAAAGTTAATGAAATAAAGTCGGGATTTGATGAAACGTCTCAATTTATATATGAAAACAGTAGCATTATCGGTATATCTGGGAATGAATTAATCGGCAATTGGCTAAACAGCAGTGACGAAATCACAGATGGATTGAAGGAAATCACAAAATCAGCCGAAGAAGCTAATAATGCTATATTAACCCCTCAGGACGCTGCAAGAGACGCTATGTCCGAAGTGGCTGACGAAATATTAGAATTGTCAGAAGCTTACGACGGAGCATATATTTGCGCTCTTGAAAGCTTTCAAGGGCAGTTCGGATTATTCGACGAAGCGCAGGCAAACGCCGATGCTACTGTTTACAGCGCGCAGGCCGCAATGGATTCACAGCTCGAATATTGGAATCAATACGGTGAAAATATTTCATATCTCGCTGATAAGTCTGCGGAAAGCTTGGGAATTACGCAAGAAAATTATGACGCATTGATGTCTTATGTTCAAAGCGGAAGTGAAGAAGCCGCGGGGCTTGCGGACAGTATAGTATATAACATAGAAAATGGAAACAGTGAGGCAGTAGCTAATCTTGCCAATACTATAGGAGAAGTTTCCTCAAAACAAGGGGAAATTGCAGATACCACGGCCGTATGGATTACTGATTATGAACAAAAGCTGGAAGATTATGTCCAAACGGCGGAAGAAAAAATCGCCGAAATGGATTTAACAGACGACGCAAAGACAAGCGCCATTAACACTGTAAATGCCTACGCAAGCGCAATACTTGCGCAAAAAGATTCGGCAGTTTCAGCCGCAAACAGTCTGGTAAGCGAAGTACAAGCTGTTTTTAATAACTCAAAGGTTACATACACTCTGCCGACTCTGCCGGAAGAAAAGGGAGACGTTTCTGTATACGGGCCGCCGAGAGAGGTTATGCCACAGGAACGCTATCGGCTGAACCGGGTATCGCATTGGTCGGAGAAGAAGGGCCGGAGCTTATAAATTTCAGAGGCGGAGAAGCGGTTTATACTACCGACGAGACGGAAAAAATCCTAAACGGTTTTGCAGAACGTTCGCTATATGTTCCGCCTGCAAAATCATTTTCAGCCGAGAAATTTGACGATAACTCTGAAACGGTATCCAAAAAGGAAATATCCCTTGATATAACTGGAAAAGGATCTGTAAATATACAAAGTAACATGAGCAAGGAGCAGGTGGTTTCAATTCTCAGCGATTACATAAAGCCGGTGCTAATGGGTATTGTTGAGCAGGAAATATTTGAAGAGGGGGAATCCTTCTATGAAATCTAACGGATATCAGTTTTGGTTTGAAGCCGACGGCGGCAAGACTAAGCTGCAGCTTCCGGTAAACCCGAAACATTGACCGTTAAACGAACTGCTAATAACAGCAGCGTTACGGTTGCGGGGCTTGGAGAGGTTATTGTTTTAAACGAGCGTTCAGCTATACAGATTTCTTTTTCAAGCGTCTTTCCCGCGCATTACTTTCCCGGGTGCAGCGTTAAAAAGCCCTTGTTTCCGGCCGCATACGCGATGTTTTTTTCAAGTTGGATGTCCAATAAAAAGCCGGTTAGATTTACCGTGGCGAAATGCGGAATAGTTATGTATGTAACTGTCGAAAGCTTTCAGTATTCCGAAAGCGGCGGAGACGTCGGAACCTATGAGTATTCTTTAACGCTTAAGGAGTACCGTGGCGCACGAGTCAGACAGATTAACTTGGATAAAAATAAGAAAAAAGCGTCCGTTGAAAAAAGCAAAAGTACGAGAGTTAATAATAAAAATATACCTAAGACCTATACGGTTAAATCCGGAGATTGCTTATATAATATCGCTAAAAAGTTTTACGGAGACGGTTCTCTGTATACAAAGATTTATAATGCGAATAAAAAGCTTATAGGCTCTAATCCGAATTTGATAAAAGCCGGTCAGGTGCTTACAATACCTTAGAAGGAGGACGGTATGCCGGATATTTCACTGATTTTATATAAAGACGGTCGAGCCTATGACATTTCTGGACTTGCGGAAAGTATAAAGTGGAAAGGGCGGAAAGGCTCGGCGGCGCGTTCTGTAAGTATATCTCTTTTAGACGATAACAGCGGAATGAATAAAGCGGTAAGCGAAATCGACGTGACAAGAGGAAACCACCTTATTTTCAGCTATAAGGGCAAGGAATTGTTTCGCGGTATAATAATGTCGCAGCAGCAGTCCGACAGCCGAAAAATGCCGATAACCGCTTATGACAACGGTATATATCTTTCTAATAATAAGGATACCTTCGTGTACGAAAATAAAACCGTGCACGATATTTTTATAGACGTATGCAAACGCTTCGGTATAAAATATTCCGAGGTTGCTGAAACGAAATATAAGATACCGGAGCTTACCAAGTCAAAAACAACAGCGTGGGACGCTGTTATGGACGCAATAAGTCAGGATTATAAAGCAACCGGAACAAAATACTATGTGCATTCATCCAAAGGCATACTGAGTCTTGTAAAGAGACGTGAAAATATACTTCAATGGGTACTTGAAACAGGCTCTAATATGACTTCATACAGCTATAAGAAAAGTATCGAGGACATCAAAACAAGGCTGAAAATATACTCGGATGAGGATACGGTTTTTGCTGTAAGAAAAAATAAGGATATGGAAAATCTTATAGGTATTTTTCAGGAGATTGAAAAAAAAGACGACGATATGTCGGAGGCAAAGCTGAATCAGCACATAGACGAAACTCTCAAAGAAATCAGCGCGCCGGAAATAAGCCTTGACGTTGAGGCTTTCGGCATTCCGGACGTCATATCGGGACAGGAGTATATGTAATCATAAACGAGCTGGGAATCAAACAGACGTTTTATGTGGACGAAGATACGCACACCTTTAAAGACGGAAGCTACAAAATGAGCCTTAAGCTCAATTCCGTAAACGAATGAGGAGGCATATAATGAATGATTGTACAAGTATAAAGCAGTTGGTACAGCGGCTTATGCCGCGTCAGAACGAAATTGTTATCGGAAAGGTAGTACGGTCAAATCCTTTGCATGTACAGATTTTAAACGACGATAACTTATATTAAGCAAGGGGTTAGTTATTCCCGAGAGGATTCTCGCGGAGAATCTTGTCGTGGGAGAATATGTACATATCTTAACTTTTAATAACGGTAAAAAATATTATGTTTTGGATAAGGCGGTGATTTAAATGCCGGTTGACATTGAAATACCGATTACCGATATCGAGGAGGAGGCGGAAAGACCGTCGAGAACTTACGGCTTGATACAGACAGCGGAAGGATTGCCGGCGCTACCGACGGTCTGGACGCTGTAAACCAGGCTATAAAAAAAGCAATTATAACATCGCGTTTCAGTAATCTTATTTATAACGACGATTACGGAAGCGAGGTCGGCGATATGGTTCATGACAGATCGGTTACTCAAGAACTGATAGAAACGGTAGTTCCGGAGCTTATCAGAGACGCTTTGTCACGGACACAAGAATAATTGACGTATATAATTTTGATATTAGCTTTAAAAATGATGAAGCCTATATCTCATTCAGAGCAGATACAATTTTCGGTGAAACTGAAATAAGCGAGGTGTTTTAATGTTTGAAAGCAACACATACGAAAATCTTCTTAAAGACGTTCTTGATAACGCCCCTGAAGACATAGATACGAGGCAGGGAAGCATATTTTACGACGCTGTTTCGGGAATACTAGTTAAAATAGCAAAACTTTATACTGATCTCGAGCTTATATTTTCTCTTTCTCAGATAGACACAGCTTCGGGGGAATATCTTGATATGAAGGCCTCTGAATACGGGATTGAAAGACATGCCGCGGTTAATGCCGAATATGAAGCTATTCTTATCGGAACTGTAGCAGAAGAAAATGCGCGTTTCTTTTATAACGGTATGTATTTTGTGCTTTCAGGAAATGTTTTTACAGCGGAAGAGCCCGGAGAGAGTTATAACGGCATTTATCCTGGGACAAACGCCGTTCCAGTGGACAGCGCGCCCACCTTGAATAGCGCGGAATTCGGTAATATTATACAATACGGCGCTGATTCGGAAGATGATGAAAGTCTCAGACGCAGATTGAAGGATAAGATATCCGGTACAGGAGAAAACGGAAATAAGCAGCATTACCGCATATGGTGTGAAAGCGTTGACGGTGTGGGCAAGGCAAGAATTTATCCTTTATGGAACGGTCCCAATACCGTCAAGGCCGTATTGATAAGCCCCTCCGGTCTTGATTGTGGAAGCGGCATAGTAAATAAGGTACAGCAATACGTAGATCCAAATACGCAGGGTCTAACTGTACTTGTGGGCGGGACGACGTATAATGTCGGCGATGGGCTCGGCGAGGGCACGGCAGGGATTGGCGCGCATTTCACCGCAGTATCTGCCGTAAGGGAATTTATTGATATAAGCGTTTCTGTAGAAATTAACTCCGAGGTTTCATTGGCGGATATTAAAGCTGAAATTGAAAGCAGGATAGCTGCTTATTTGAAGTCCATTGTTATGGAAACTCCCGACAGTGAGGAGGTTGTTATAAGAACATCAGCAGTCGGCGCCATTATTGCCGGCATTGATAATGTTGTGGATTATAGCAATCTTACCATTAATGCAGGCGACGCTAATATAACAGTTAATAATAATAACGTACCGGTTACGGGGGTGATTGATGTTGAATCTATATAACCGCTATTACCAAAATAATTATGAAGAGCTTATTACATATTACCCGCTATTTTACAGGGAAATTTATGAAATGAAAGAAATTCTAAAGGCGCAGGGAAAATTGGCGGACGATCTTGAAGCTTGTATAGAAAGGATATTGTCTGATTGCTTTATTGATACCGCTGACAGCGGCGTTATAACATCATATGAAAATATTCTCGGTATAAAATCCGATTTAGGAAAACCTTTAGAGGAGAGGCGAAGGCTTGTAAAAGCCTATCTTGTAGGTAGCGGAAAGGCTTCGGCAACCTCTGTATGCGAAATGATAAAGACTTATACAGGCGCCGAAGCTGAATGCAGCTTTTCACCATACGATGAAAAAGGAAACAACGTATTAAATATATTGGCGGAGCACGGAAACAGTCAGCTTATAAATATAAAGGATATTAACGTTTTATTATCGGAAAAGCTTCCTGCCCATATACAATACAATTTGTCTATTAACAGCGTTGTTCCTATTGAATTGATATTCGAGTGCGAATATTACAGTTCAAGAATTCCAGAATGCGGCCGGTTTATATGCGGGCAGTTATTGATGGCTTAGGAGGTTAATTATGTTTTGGAAAGAAAGTTTTTTGTCAACATCCTGTATTCTTATTTCGGATTTGATCAGCAAATTCGAGTATAAAATAGGCGGAGTATGGAAAACGGCAACTATAAAGAGTTCAGCCGTTAACGGCGCCAAGCGCATTTATACAATTGAAATCCCGGTCGGCGAAGGCGGAACAATAACGGCTGTAAGATTAGTTGACAAATACGGTAACACAGCGGGAGAAAAAAGTGAAAATATATTAAAGTCGGCAGGCAATAGTTTTCTTATGAAGATGACTGTTTATCTGCAGGAAGGAATGGTATCATGAGTTATGTAAAAACAAATTGGAAAGATCATGTGCTTTCCAATAATAATTACACCTTAAAAAACAATACGGACGGTACCTATAGTATTAATCCGGCGGGCGAGATTGTTCAGCAGGGAACCCCGATGTCCGCCGATAACTTCAATCATTTAGAGCAGGGCGTTTATGACGCTGATAAAAACGCCGCAGACGCGCTTAGCAAAATAGGCTCTGGAAATGCCGCCGGCAGCACAACACCGGGCGGGGCGGCCGCAAGCGCTGAAAAGCTTGAAACCGCAAGAACAATAAACGGGTTAGCTTTCGACGGAACGTCTTCAATTGTAAATTACGGGGTTTGCTCTACTGGGGGAGGGGTTGCCGCCAAAATAATATCGTGTCCAGGATTTTCGTTAACGGTCGGTTCGACTATAAAGATTAGATTTACATCGACAAATACCGCTGATAGCATATCCTTGAATGTAAACAATACCGGCGATAAACCTGTATGGTATCATGGCGCGGCAATGACATCAAAATCATTGAAAATTTTAGCTAATGACATATATGAATTCACATATGACGGAGTTAATTATAGGTACGCCGGAGACCAGCATAATGTTGGGCAGACTACTACCGAAAGTGTAAATAGCAACTATGGGATTCTGTTTGCAGACAGTCCCGATAACATCGCCGGTGTTGGAGTTACAAGAAAGTCGACCAAGTTTTTTGTTAATCCGTATACCGGTACTTTGACAGCGAAATATTTCAAATCTTCGTCCGGCGGAAATCTGCTGTATTCCGGCGCTATATCTACGGCGGGAGGGTCCGTTACAATACAGGATCTTGCCGACTATTCGGTAGTACTTCTACAGACATACGGCGTCGGAGCCAATGGACTGAACTGCGGTATAACAACTCTTATTCCGATAGCCTACATAAGCAAGGGGAACAGTATTCGGCTTTACGGCGGAATCCCTTCCTCTTCGTATATCACATCGGACGGTCCGCAGGCCGCTAAGGATATGGGAGGCTATATAACGGCTTCTATGACTTCCGATTCCCCATCAATCCTTACGCTTGAACAGTCGGTTGGAATTATAGGAAATATACAGATATATTCAATAATTTAAAGGAGGATTTTTTTAATGAACGATAAGATAAAATACATACTTTCCGTTATCGGAGGGTTTATAGCGACGGCCACAAAGCAATACGGGCTTATACTTCTTTTTGTGGTGATAGGAATAGTATTCGATTTTGTTACGGGACTTGTCAAAAGCAAAATAACGGGCGTACCCTGGTCAAGTAAAAGAGGCTTTATCGGCTTCTGGAAAAAGATATCGCTTCTTGCGGCGTTGTTTTTCGGGGTATTTCTGGACTACTTCATACCCATGTCTCTTGAAAAAATAGTATCTGTCGAAGTACCCTTTGCTTTGCCCTTCGGTTTAATCATCGGAAGCTACATAGCGCTTAACGAATGCATATCTATATGCGAGAATCTCTACGAATGCAACCCGGATATTATTCCGAAATGGATAGCTAATTTATTAAAGAACGCTAAAGGTAAAATTGAGGATAAAAACGGCCAAGACGGTTGACACATACGGTTAATTGTTGTATAATAATAAAAAAGGGGCATACCGATAGACGGTCGCTCCCAATAAGTAAGTTAAGTAAATAACCGTCTTAGTTTGGTAGCTGAGGGCGGTTATTTCCTTTTATTATGAAACACAGTATAAATTAACGCTGTGTATGTAGTCAGAAAGGCCGCAAACTGAAGCAGTTCGCTCCATGACACATAATTCATAATTATCACTCCCTTCCGGGAGCAGGATTGACCGCCTACCGTTTCAGGTATGCCTTGATACAAATTATACAATAATATGTCATAAAAGTCAATATTTTACAAAGCGTTCTGTAAGGGGCGCATTTTTTATGTCCAAATTTAAGAAAAGAGGTTTTATTATGAGTAAAAAAGTATTTATAGGAGTAGGACACGGAGGAAATGATCCAGGAGCAAACTCCGATTATATGACAGAAAAAGAATATAACTTAAAGACTGCTAAGCTTGTAGCCCAGTATCTCAAAGAGGCGGGAGTGGAATATAAGCTGTCGAGAACTGCGGATGTAGATACCGATATGGACAGCAAGGTTGCAATGTGCAACGCGTACAATCCCGATCTTGTAATAGACGTTCATTACAACGCGGGAGGCGGAACGGGCTTTGAAGTGTATTACAGCCGTGTAGGCGGTACTTCAAAAACGCTTGCCGAAAACATAAATACGGAAATGAAAAAGCTTATGAAAAGCAGAGGAGTAAAGACAAAGCTTGATTCTAACGGAAGAGACTACTTCGCAATAATCAGGCTGACCGACGCTCCGGCTGTTTTGCTGGAGGGCGGATTTGTAGATACGAAATCGGACGCAGACTATATCAAGGCAAATTACAGTAAGATAGCGAGAGCTTATGCGGACGGTATTCTGAAAACTCTGGGAATAACGGTTAAGACTGACAGTGTTTCGTCTGCTAAGCCTATACTGGACAAAACGGGCTACAAGAAGGGCGACGGCACTATCGGCGTGCTTTCCCTTAAAGAGCTGCTGCTCCTTGCGAAAAAGGCCGGAATAAATAAGTACGGAATGGATAAAAACATATGGTTTGGAGACGGGACTCTGAACGCTGTAAATTATCTACTGGGGCAATGGGGTTATAAACAGAATGGGATTGCCGGAGTTAATTTTCGCAAACGTCTAATAACGGAGATTGAAAAAAAGATGTAATAAGTTAAATTCCCTCGGACTTAATTGTCTGAGGGGATTTATTGTATAAAGTATATAGTTTAAAACAATGTTGAGCCTCCATCGCTCATAAAACGTCCTCCTTTTCTAAATCTATTAATATTATAATTTTGAGATTCTGTCAAAAAGAGGAGCCCGACTTGTCAAACTCCTCCAAGCGCAGTCCGCAAACATACGCTGTTATCCACTATTATTATAGAATGATTGCGTGTAATCATTATTAAAAATATTATAACCTTTATCGATATAAAATTCATTTCCATCATCGTCTAATAGTAAAAATTTATCAGACTTTACATTTGGCTCTAAAATAATTCCATTTTCCTTACATGCTTTTATAATCATATCAATGCCATTTTTATTAATTTCGAAATTTTTACTCATCTAAATCACCACTTTGTACAATCAAAAAATTGTATCAGCAGTATATAAAACTAACAGTTTAATTATACCACATTTTTTT
>ERZ860023.640-NODE-640-length-19246-cov-1.934761_pt1 | contig 19246 bp, 18 predicted proteins | sample MGYA00509983_ERZ860023 | MGnify/ENA primary metagenome ERZ860023 (study PRJEB30046, sample SAMN00715180) | human gut metagenome | study: EMG produced TPA metagenomics assembly of the A metagenome-wide association study of gut microbiota in type 2...
TCAGCGACGTCATCGCGTTTATGCACGACGGCGGGCGCGGCTGCCGATGCAGCGGATGCTGGAAGGCGTACACGAACGAGTGCGAAGCGATGCGCATTTTCCAGCGCTACAAGGCGTGCCGCGCGGCATACCAGACGCTTTTCCGCGCCGGATGGCCGCTTGAACGGCTGACCGTCCGCGCATAATTTCCTATTTTTTGCGCTCTCCTGAGCCATCTGCTCATCCTCGCTTGAAAATAGGACACATTAAAGGAAGTTTTTCTCATGAGCAAGATTGCGGTTATTTACTGGTCGGGCACGGGCAACACGCAGCAGATGGCGGAAGCCATTGCGGCGGAACTTTCTGCACAAGGCATCAAGAACATCGTGATGCACAATGTGAGCAAGAGCAATCCTTCTTATATCATTGCCGACATATTCAAGTATCGCGGACTTATCATCGGCAGCCCCACCTACAGCAACCAGATTTATCCTGAGATAGAATCCTTGCTCTCCAAGATTCTGGTACGCGAAGTGAAGGGACGTTATCTGGGATACTTCGGCTCCTTCTGCTGGGCGGGTGCCGCCGTGAAGCGCATGGGCGAGTTTGCCGAAAAGAGCAAGTTCGAGATTGTGGGCGACCCGGTAGAGATGAAGCAGGCCATGAAGGACATTACTTACGAACAATGCGAAAACCTGGCACGTGCCATGGCAGAGCGTTTGAAGAAGGATAGGAAGTAGTTGAAAATTACCCCTAATTTATTAACCTAATAAAACAATCACAATGAGACTAATCATTCAACCGGATTATCAATCCGTATCAAAGTGGGCGGCACATTATGTGGCTGCCAAAATCAAGGCCGCTCATCCGACACCTGAAAAACCGTTTGTATTGGGATGCCCCACCGGTTCTTCTCCGTTGGGCATGTACAAGGAACTTATCGACCTGAACAAGAAAGGCATCGTGTCTTTTCAGAACGTAGTGACTTTCAATATGGACGAGTATGTAGGTTTGCCCAAGGAACATCCCGAAAGCTACTATTCCTTTATGTGGAACAACTTCTTCAGCCATATAGACATCAAGCCGGAGAACACCAATATCCTGAACGGCAACGCTGCCGACCTGGATGCCGAGTGTGCACGCTATGAAGAGAAAATCAAGTCCTACGGTGGCATCGACCTCTTCATGGGCGGTATCGGCCCCGACGGACATATCGCTTTCAACGAGCCGGGTTCTTCCCTTTCGTCACGCACCCGCCAGAAGACATTGACTACCGATACCATCATTGCCAACTCCCGTTTCTTTGACAACGACGTGAACAAGGTGCCCAAGACTGCCCTGACCGTCGGTGTCGGTACTGTGCTTAGCGCCCGCGAGGTAATGATTATCGTAAACGGACACAACAAGGCACGTGCCCTCTATCATGCAGTCGAGGGTCCCGTGATGCAGATGTGGACTATCAGCGCCTTGCAGATGCACGAAAAGGGTATCATCGTTTGTGACGATGCGGCTACCGAAGAATTGAAGGTGGGTACTTACCGCTACTTCAAGGATATTGAGGCAGAGCACCTGGATGCGGAAAGCTTGCTGAAATAAGCAAACTAATAAAAGTTTTGCAATTCCACCCTCACCACCCTCACCGCTTGTCTGCATCTGCTTGTTCATCGGTGTTTCAGGGGTGAGTGAGAGCAATTTAAAAGGGTGAGGGCAAATTTTGCCCTCACCCTTTTTGTTCTCCTGATTTTGGTTGACTGTTTTCAGGACAGGGCGTTATGTGATGAAAACGGGCTCTGCTCCGCTGTAAGGCTTTGGGTGCCAATGTTAAAGATACCAAATACTCACTGCAAAACCAGTGCATCGTTTTTGCAGTGCCGCTGCAACATAGATGCAGTGCCACTGCAACTGTTTTGCAGTGCTACTGCAACGCCTTTGCAGTGTTACTGCAAAAGATGTGCAGTAGGTTTGCAGTGAGGGCTTGTGATGAAAAAGCCATGGGCGTGCTTTCTTTTTTGCGGAATATGTGCTATCTTTGTCATACTTGTAATTTAAACAGTAGCAGCTATGGAATTGAGTGGCAGACGCTATCCGATAGGGATACAGAATTTTGAGCAACTGCGTACGCGGAATTGTGTGTATGTGGATAAGACGGAGCTGGTGTACAAATTGGTGAATACAGACCAAATTTATTTCTTCAGCCGCCCCCGTCGGTTTGGCAAAAGCTTGCTCGTGTCTACGCTGGAGGCCTATTTCCAGGGGAAAAAGGAACTTTTCGAAGGGCTGGCTATGGAACGTCTGGAGCAGGAATGGGAGGTTTGCCCGGTGCTGCACGTTGATTTCAGCTTGACGAAATATACTGAGCTGCGTGACTTGACGGGGCAATTGAATTTGTTTTTATCTCGTTGGGAAGAAATTTACGGAAAAAAGGAAGAGGAAGAGGGGGCGGCAGAGCGTCTGCAAGGCATCATCCTGCGTGCCTACGCCAAGACCGGAAAGCCGGTTGTAGTGCTGATTGACGAGTACGATGCTCCTCTGCTTGACAGTAATTCCGATGCCCTTTTGCAACAACAGTTCGCAACGAGATGCGCAAGTTCTTCAGTCCTCTCAAGGGGCTGGGGCAATATCTCCGTTTTCTTTTTATCACGGGTATCAGCAAGTTCAGCCAGCTGGCATCTTCAGCGAACTGAACAATTTGCAAAATATCAGTATGCGCGATGACTTCAGTGCCCTCTGCGGCATCACCGAGGAGGAACTGCTGACGCAGTTGAAACCCGATATTGAGCGGATGGCCGAGGCTAATGATGAGACTTACGAGGAGGCATGCTTGCATTTGAAGCGGCAATATGACGGTTATCATTTCAGTAAGGCTTGTGCGGATATTTACAACCCGTTCAGCCTGTTCAATGCTTTCAATTCCAAAGAATACAAGAACTATTGGTTCTCCACGGGCACGCCTACTTTCCTGATAGATATTCTGCGCCATGCAGACTTCGATGTGCGTGCGCTGGAAGGTGTTGAGGCTACCGATGAGCAGTTTGATGCGCCTACGGAACAGATAACGAGTCCCATCCCGGTGCTCTACCAGAGCGGTTATCTGACCATTAAGGGCTATGACCGTAATTTCCAAATCTATCGTTTGGCCTATCCCAACGGTGAGGTCCGTAAAGGGTTCATTGAATCCCTGCTTCCCTCTTACGTGCACTTGCCTGCCCAGAACAACACCTTCTACGTCGTCTCTTTCCTTCGCGACTTGATGAAGGGTGATGTGGAGAGCTGCCTGGAGCGTACCCGTTCCTTCTTTGCCTCCATTCCCAATGATTTGGAGAACAAGACCGAAAAGCATTATCAGACCATTTTCTATTTGCTGTTCCGGTTGATGGGGCAATATGTGGAGTCGGAAGTGAAGAGTTCCGTAGGCCGTGCGGATGTGGTGGTGCAGTTGCAGGATGTCGTTTATGTCTTCGAGTTCAAATACGACGGTACCCCGGAAGAGGCGTTGGCTCAAATTGACAGCAAGCAGTATGCCATCCCTTACCGGGCGGACGGCAGGCGTGTGGTCAAGATTGGTGTGAATTTTGACAGTGCCACGCGGACGATTGGCGGGTGGAAAATAGCTAAAGCGGATTAGAAGAAGAAATTGTTTTGATTTTATTTCCTTCTTTCTCAAGTCATTTTCTTTTTTCTTTATATTATTGTTTTAACTTTGGCGCTATTAAGCAGATGCCTTTTCGAGTGCATGGGCAGAAATGAATAAGATACAGAAGTGAAAAAGAAGATGAAACGTTGTAATAAGATTACTGTAATATGGACATGTGCCATTGTAGTAGTGGCACTGTTTTGGGGAGTGGCATTGTATAATAATGCCCGGAAGGGACAAACTGTGGTCAAAGAGGTCGCGTTGCAAACTCTGCAGAAGGTTGCGGAGCAGGTGGTGAATCGGGAGTTTGATAAGCTGAGGGTGTATCATGTCTCTTGGGATAATAATGGAACAAAACAGACCAAGAGACAAGTAATAACAGAAGAAGGCGAATTTGAAGTGACGATAGATTCGCTGAAAGAGGCACAAGGGTTATATTTGTTGGAAGTTGTAGGATATAAAGCCGATATTCTGAATTGCTATGGGAAATTTCCATTGGAAAAGATTAGGTCTGAATGGCAAGAGGAAATGGATGCGCGGTACCGTGGCACAGTGTGTGTGCTTTCTTTGAAGATTACCCCATTGGGGAAAGATGTTTTTCAAGAAACATTTGCTGGAAATGAAACAATTTGTACTTCACAAAACAATTTGGGTACCTACTATCTGGACAACATGTATACGATGAGTCTGACTGCATACATGCAACCCGTTTTTTTGTATTGCATTGATTGGAAAGATAATGTACTGCTGATACTATCCTGCTTTTTGTGTATTTTACTGTTCGGATTGTTTTTTTATGTAAGGATTCAACTACATAAAAAGGAAAAGGCAACCGATGTATCGGAGAAGAACATCTACCTAATCGGAGAATCCAGTTTCGATGCCATAAACCATACTCTAACCAATAAAGAAGAAGTGAAATTTTGCCCTCCCCAAGCCGCAAAACTATTGCTTGCTTTTATAGCTACATCCGATTATTTCCTGACGTACGATGAAATAGCTGTAGTTTGCTGTTGGACCTTATCTGATACGGGATTGAAAGAACGTCGCAGAAAAGCAATTAACTCATTGCGCAAACTATTTGAAACGGATAAATCTGTCAAAATACTCGCTGTATCAGAAAAGCAGGGGTATCAAATTGTTATCTCTAAGTAGCTGAAATGTTAACCAAATAGGTGTTAAGGGGCGTGAAATTTTTTTCACGCCCCTTTTTGGTATGTTTGTTTATTATTTAGTTGCTGTTTTCCAATTTTTCCTTTTACCTTTATTGGCATAACAAAAAACAAAAATGCTATGAAACGCAAAATGAAGTTATTGGGAATTTTGGTTGTTAGTGCCATCGCGATTTTAGGTTATGCTGAAACTACTCATTCAGAAAGCTTGGATAATTTATTGTTGGAGAATATAGAGGCATTGGCGGCCGGTGAGACAGGATCTGGTGGTGCGTGTGTCGGAAGAGGTTCAGTTGTTTGTCCGCTTACCAAGGAAGGAGTCGAACATGTGCACATTTATTATAGCATGCCTCATTAGCTTGTCCGCACTATCCCTTTCCTCTTGTACGCAGAAAAAAGTAGCAACTTCTGTTGCCTACATGGATTTTCCGCAAACAATCGAGCTGAAAGCGAGGGTGCAGCCATTGGACACCGCTTTGTTCCGTTATCCGTTCCGCGTTCGGGTGCAGGGTGATAAGGCTGTGGTAATGGATTTGCATGGCACGGACTACTTTTGCCATGTTTTCCACTATCCGGGTTTCCGCTATTTTGCTTCGTTCGGCAAGCGGGGCGAGGCTCCCGAAGAGATGCTTTCTGCTGAAAATATCCGATGGCATGGTCAATCTCTGTGGGGACTTGATGCTGGTAAGTCCGTATTGACCAAGTATGATTTTACTTCGTCGGGTTGCTCAATCGTTCCTCAGAAAGTGATAAATATGGATGCTGACATGCTTCGCGTTTTAGACTTTGTGATGGTTGACGACTTTACCTTCATTGTTCCGGACGGATCTGGCAGTAGCCGCTTTTGCTGGGTAAACTATCAAGGGAAATTATTGCGCAGAACCGGTCAAATACCGTCAGCCAACGCGGAGGCTTTACAGAATGCCCGTCCTGCATTGGCTCAGGCATGGCGTAGCTTCATCGACTATAATCCCCGAAATGGAGTGCTGGCAGCAGTTACCCAGTTGGGCGAAGTACTTGAAGTCTTTAATTTGAAAGATAGTACGCATGTGGTACGCATTGGTCCGCACGGTGAACCGGAGTTTAAGATTTCTCAGGGTTATGGTATTCCTACGGGTATCATGGGATTTAGCGATGTCCAAGTGGCAGACAGTGCTATCTATGCGGTTTTTCATGGGCGCTCTTTTAAGGAAATTGCGCAAAATGTACAGCAAGGTGTCTATTTGCCGGATGGAGGACGGTATATCTATGTTTTTAGTCTGACCGGCGAACCTCTCTGCAGGTATGTGTTAGATCATTATGTTTATGGCATATCGGTAGATGAACAAAAAGGAATAATCTTGGCAACGGATGTGAATAAAGATGATCCGATAATAGAGTATAGTATGAAATAAAGTAAACTATAATATGGATGGAGAGGAACGGACGGTTCACGTTTGGTTGGTGCATCTCGTACCGTCCGTTCCATAACCCACCAAGAAAGGAGGTCGAGGCAAAGATAGTAATTTGAATTGAAAACAGAGTGTGTTTTCTGCCATTTCGATAGGTATGGCAAGAAAAGAGTTCTCCAAGATTTTTATATCTTGATTCTGGTACGCAAGCATTATGCTTGTGGTAAATGATAAAAAAAGAATAATCTTATACTAATAAAACTGAAGAGTAGTATGAAGAAAATGATTAAGATAGCTTTTGTTGCAGCATTTGCAGCGATGCAGGATATGGAGTTTATGCAAATCAGAAAACAGATGTTATGTCTGATTTGGCATTGGCTAATATAGAAGCATTAGCAGATGGTGGTGAAGGTTCTGGTGATTGTTATGGTTGTGCTATATATGCAATTGGTATCTGTAAAGATTGGGGATGGGGTGGATGTAAAGGACAATCGCTTATACACTATGTTTAATTAATAAATATAAATCAAGAAATAGTATGAAAAAAATATTAATATTGTTTGTTGTTCTGTTTTCTTTAATCAGTGTAGAAAGATTGCATACTGTAGAAGATACTGAGCAGATATGTGAGTTGCTGTTAAAGAATGTAGATGCTATGGCGTCTGGTGCAGAGATTATAATAGGTCCATTTTGTATTCAAACAGATCGTACATGTTTTGTAGATTATGATGGCTTTTTTGTAAGAGGGTATCGTCAGTATTTCTAGTAATTCATTTTATTGGATAAATACAGAAAGTAATTCAGGAGAACTCTTCTTTGTTATTCAAAATAAAAGACAACGAAGAAGAGAATTCTCTTGATTATATGTTAATATACTAATATTTTTTTATTCTTTATTATGAAATATTTATTGGTTCTAATTTTAGTAGTTTCATTTTCATCATGTACAAATTATGATGAAAAAATGAGAAAATTTGATGCTTCATTTACAAAGATGCGTAAAATTACTTCTGCGAATGTCTTAAATCATGAATTAATTTTAGGGAGACCATATATTATTCATTATGCTGATTCATCGGTTGTTATCTATGATGATATAAATGATAGTATATTTACATTAATAGATTTAAGAGATAATAATTCTGTATATCATTTTGGAAAAAGAGGGGAAGGTAATAATGAATTCCTTCAGGTTTTTTCTTTGTGCTCTTTGTATGGAGATTCGTTAATTGGGGTATATGATGTTTATAAGCGGAACCTAGTGGAAATGAATCTACGGCAAATTAAACAAGGAAACATTCAATTTCCAGTGTTGATGCAGGATAGTCTGATGAGCTTAAATATATGCCCAACTCAATATGATACATATTTAGGATTAGGGTTTTATGAAAATAATATGTTTAGTCTTACTGGTAAGCATATTGGAAGTAGGTATTACTACGAGTATCCTTATCGTGATAAACAAGAAAAAGAAGTTAAAAATCGTTTAAGAGGAATGGCTTATCAAGGAACGTTATCTTCTAATAAATCATTGAATCGATTTGTCTTTGCTATAGGGTCAGCACCTATATTTTCATTGTATTCTGTAAATAAAGATAATATAGATAAATCATTTGAATTTGTAGGAGGATACCCTGAATATAAAACAGAAGATACAGGTACAACTAGGTCGGCCCCAATGAGTGTAGCTAATAAAATGGCTTTTATTAAAGCTTATGCTACAGAGAAGTATGTTTATCTACTGTATTCAGGAAATAGTTATAAGGAAGTTGGTGTAAAGGCTTTTAATGGAAAAATTATTTATCAGCTAGCTTGGGATGCCACTCCTATATGTAAGTTTGTCTTAGATTTTCCAATTATGAATTTTTGTGTATCAGATTCAGATGATACAATATATGCTTTAATGGATAAAGAGGAAGTAGAATTGGTTAAATATTCGTTGAATTTGTAGTTATGAATCGTATTTTATATATTTCTCTGTCAGTTATACTATTTATTTCTTGTGGAAATAAGGATCGAGAAATACTCGTAAAGTTAATGCAAGAGTGGAAAGGACGTGAAATATTGTATCCTAATGATATGCATTTTTTTATGCAAGGTCGAGATACTTTGAATGCAGATTCCATATGTATGTATAAGATAATAACCTATATAGATTCGATAGGTTGTATGAGTTGTAAATTGGGTTTATCACAATGGCAAGATTTTGCAGTAAATGTTGATTCTATATTTCCGAATACTGTGCATTTTCAGTTTGTTTTTCAGCCATATAAGCTTAATGAAATACGGCTTTTGTTAAAGAGAGAACGGTTTAATCATTCGGTATATATAGATAAAAATAATAAGTTTAATAAATTGAATAAATTTCCTTCTAATATGAATTTTCAAACTTTTTTGTTAGATAGAAATAATAGGGTTATTGCTATTGGTAATCCAATTTATAATCCTAAAGTGAAAGAACTCTATCTGAAGATTATTAAAGGTGAGAAGATAGAACGAAGAGATGAAAGTAAAGTGATAAAAACAGAAGTGGATGCCAGCAATATATCTGTTTCGCTGGGTCGTTTTGATTGGCAGGAGGAACAAAAAGCAACTTTTATATTGAAGAATGTGGGTGACAAACCATTGGTTATACAAGATGTTGCCACTTCTTGTGGTTGTACTACCGTAGCTTATTCAAAGGAACCGGCATTACCGGGTAAGGAAATAGCTTTGGAAGTGGTTTATAAAGCCGAACATCCGGAGCACTTCGACAAGACGATAACGGTATATTGCAATACAGAAAATTCTCCGTTGGTTTTGAAGATTAGTGGGGATGCAAAATAACTGATTGATGGGATGAAGGAGCGGCTGCAATTGAAAAAATGGTTGAATGGAATAACAAACGTATTATTCTGTCTGTGCCTGCTTGTTGTGATACTGATAGTATTGCAGGTGTTTGTGGTGACCTCCTTCAAGATACCGTCGGACTCGATGGAACCGTCGTTGCTGGCGGGTGATTGTATTCTGGTGGATAAATGTTCGGGTGGAGCACGCCTATTCAATGTGCTTGATGCCGTGGAGAAAAAGGAGGTGAAGATACAACGTATGTCCGGATGGAGAAATTATCAGCGGAATGATGTGTTGGTGTTCAATTTTCCTTATCCGGGCAGGTGGGACAGCATTGCGCTGGACGTGATGTTGTATTACGTGAAGCGCTGTATCGCCATGCCGGGGGATACGTTGGAGATAAGGAATACGCATTATCGTGTGTCCGGATTTGATGGTATCGCAGGAAATGTGCAGGCGCAGGAGGAATTGGATGAATTGATATCTTCGGGAATGACGGAGGAGCGGGGCCTTGTTCTTAAGAGCTTTCCCGATGGTGGCTGTAATGGGTGGACTATCAGCGAGTTTGGGCCTCTTTATATACCGGCCAAAGGCAGCGTGGTAGGAATGAATCCGGAAACACGGTTGCTGTATCGGAACGTGATAGAGTGGGAACAGAAAAAGAAACTGACATTGCATGGAGATTCGGTTCTGCTGGGGGACAGTGTGATACACAATTACCGCTTCTGTGAGAACTATTATTTCGTTTCGGGTGACAAGATGGTGAATTCAAAAGATTCCCGCTACTGGGGATTACTGCCGGAACCATTTATAGTGGGAAGGGCATGGCTGGTATGGAAGTCCGTCAGCCCGAATACTGGAAAAATGAGATGGAAACGTATCTTTAAAAGAATAGACTAAGATGAAAGTTCTGTTTAAATTGCTCTGGATATTATTGATTGCCGGGATATTGGAGGCTTGCAATGCTTCCGGCAGATTGGAGTACGCACTGGAGTGTGCTGCAACCAACAAAGGCGAACTGGAAAGGTACTGGAATATTATAAAGATGAGCCTGAAAAATATAAAGCCGCTTGTTTCTTGATAGAAAATATGCCTTATCACTATGCCCTTGAAGGTGAAGAACTGGATTCTTTGAAAACAGTGCTGGCTTCGGCAGATGCTTATGGGGTGATGCTGAAGGATACTGCCGTACCGGATTGGGATTATTATACCCCTTCCGGATTGCAGAGAAAACCGGATGTACTGAATATAAGGGCTGAATTCTTGATAAATAACATTGATTTGGCTTTTGATGGTTGGAAAAAGCGTCCGTGGAATGCTTCCCTTTCTTTTGCAGATTTCTGTGAATGGCTGCTTCCCTATCGTATCGGAAATGAGACTCCGGACAACTGGCGGCAGATATACCATGACCGTTATTCCTTTTTGCTGGACGAGGTTTATACGGGTATCGATGTAGTGGAGGCGATTAGCGTAGTTTGGGAGTATTTGCAGAAGGAAGACCCTTACCGGTTTACATGGGTCTTTAACTATCCGCATTTGGGAGGAGAGTACCTGCTGCATAATCGTATCGGCAAGTGTCAGGATGCTTGTGATTTTATGATTTATGTGATGCGGGCCATCGGCGTCCCGGTAGCCTATGATTTCTATACTTTCAATGCGGAAACACGGAAAGGGCATGTGTGGAATGTGGTGAGGGATGTAACGGGTGTCTGCCTTCCTTTTACTTTCCCTTCCCGGAAGCCGGAACGGGGAAGTTTCTATATTGACAGTCGGCGCCCGAGCGTGGTTTACCGCCGGTGTTTTGGCAGACAATGGGACATGGATGGCGATTTTATGCGGAACCGGTCCGTACCGGCTGCTTTTAAGGATGTGTTTGCAAGAAAGTGTCGGATAATTATTTTGATTCGAATCTGGAACTGCCGGTAGAAGGGATGGACGGGAATTATGTTTATGTGGGGTTGTTCAGTGCTTATGGGTGGCGGGGAATAGATTTTACTAAGGTAGAAGTGGAAAAGCGCTTTTCAGGAATTTGGCTTCGAGGCAGGTTTATATATTGTTGGCATTCGCAAACGGGCAGTATCGCCCTATTGGAAATCCTTTTTATTTTGATGGCAAGGATATACATCCTTATGTTGCAGATACCTCCAAGTGCTATTCTGCTGAATTGTATCGGAAATACCCTCTTTCGGAACGTATCAGGAACTATATGGGAGGGATAAAAGACGGGCATTTTGAGGCGGCTTGTGATAAGGATTTTAAAAATGCGGAGTTGTTGTGTACTGTGAAAGATACGCCCGGTATCAATTATAATCACGTTATTCTTGAGAAACCGGTAAGGGGTCGCTATGCCCGTTTTTGTTCTTCGGCAGAGGGATATGCGGAAGTTGCCGAAATGCATTTTTATAAAGGAGAGGAAGAAATTGTCCCTATAGACAGTTGGGGAGATGCTCCGGCTACAGTGGGTACTTTTGCCCATCAGGTCTATGATAATGAGCCGTTGTCGTATTTCATTTCATCAAAACCCGGTGCAAGTGTAACGGTGGATTTTGGAAAGGTTGTTACTATAGACAATTTTATGTATATGCCCCGTAACGATGATAACTTTGTCAGGATAGGGGATTGTTATGAACTCTTCTATTGGGGAGAGGGCTGTTGGAACTCATTGGGGAAGAAAATGGCAGAAAAACCTTTTCTGCCATATGACGGGATACCATCGGGAGCTTTGCTCTATTTGCATGACAGTACCCGTGGAGAAGAAGAACTGATATTTCATATGGAAGATGGTAAGCAGGTATTTGTATCGGATTGTAAGGATTGATTGGATTGTCTTTCAGATTGGAATAGAAAAAAATGGAATAGTGATATGAAACATTGGTGTGTATGGGTATGGTTTACAGCAGGTCTGTTTATGGCTTGTTCTTCGGAAAATCAGTGGTTGGACACAGCTTTGAATCTTGCCGGTGATAACCGTGCGGAGTTGCAAAAGGTACTGGACCGTTACAAGGAAGAGGACGGTGACAAATATCGTGCTGCTTGTTTTCTGATAGAGAATATGCCTTTTCATGGTGCTTACGAGGGAAAGGCCTTGGAGAATTACAGGAAGTATTTCAGTGAATACGTTTCATTTCCTTATTCCAGGCATGTGCAAGAGTTGATTGATTCCTTGAAAAGAGCAGATGGAGAATTTTCTATAAATCAATTGACTTATAAGAGGGACATTATGACGGTGGATTCCGCTTTTTTGGTCAATCATATAGAATGGGCATTCAAAGTCTGGCGGGAGCAACCTTGGGGAAAGAATGTTGATTTTGAGACTTTTCGCGAATATATATTGCCCTATAGAATAGGGGATGAACCGCTTTCTTTTTGGCGCAAAGAAATTTATGAGTGCTATAGCCCGATTTTGGATGAATTCAGGAAGACAGATGAGGCTGATAATCCTAAGGTTGCCGCCCAGTTGTTGATGGATACGTTGCGGAAAGCGAACTACCGGAATACGGCTCTTTTTCCGGTGGGGCCTCATTTGGGACCGGATGTACTGAAATGGCATACGGGCAGTTGCCGAGAGTTTACGGATGCCATGATATATGTGTTGCGGGCATTGGGCATTCCGTGCGGAGTAGATAGGGTGATGGTATTAGGAGACAACAATGCCTCTCATTTCTGGAATTTTGTTTTGGATAAGGAAGGAAAGACATACATTGCAAATCTTCCTTATGAAGAAGTATGGAGCAAAGCGGAAGAATATAGCATTTCGAGGGGAAAAATGTACCGGGCAACCTATAGTATTGATAAGGAGGCGGTACGGAAACTGGGGAAATATTCCGATGTTTACCCGGCATTCCGACGTCCGTTCTTCCGCGATGTCACTGCACTTTATACCGGTAGCAGGAATTGGACTGTAGCTCTTCCGGATTCTTTGCTTTCCGGACAGTTTCGTGAGGGGGATATGGTGTATTTGTGCCTTGCCAACAGACTACAATGGCAACCTATAGGATATACTTTCTTTAAAAAGCGGGAGGCTCGTTTTGAGGATGTGGGAGGCGGGGCGGTCTTTACGCTGGCTGCCTGGAACGGAAAGGAATACGCTGCAGTATCTTCTCCTTTTCTTCTGGAGCGTGAAACCGGAAAGATACGGTTCATTGTTCCGGAAGCTGAAAAGCAGGAATTGGTCTTGTATAGGAAGTGCCATCTTACTTTGAGTGTTCTTTTCAATGACCGGATGATTGGGGGAGTAGTGGAAGGAAGCGACCGGGCAGACTTTGGGCGAAAGGATACTCTACTTTTGATAAAGGAGGCTCCGTATCGGCTATATACTGTGGCCCGGTTGAAGTCTGATAAACCGTATCGGTATATGCGCTATAAGGGTGCTGACGGATGTTTCTGTAATATCTCGGAACTGGCTTTTTATGAGAATACGGAAGATACCATACCTCTATATGGGGAAATCATAGGTACTCCGGGAAGTTTTGAAGACAATACACATGAATATTTGAACGCATTTGACGGTAATCCGGATACTTCATTTGATTATATACATCCGGATGGAGGATGGACCGGGATGGACTTTGGAAGTCCCCATCGTGTGGAGAAGGTGGTGTATACTCCTCGTAATGAGGTGAATTTTATTTATAAAGGTAATTTGTATGAATTGTTTTATTGGGGTGGAGGAAAATGGAATTCTGTCGGGCGGCAAATGGCTGTGTCAGATTCTATTGTCTATTCAGGGTTTCAAGGTGCTTTATTTTATCTGAAGAATCACACAGCCGGTAAAGATGAACGGATTTTTGAATATAAAGACGGGAAACAAATCTTTTGGTGAATTATAGAATACTATTGAATATTTGATAGATAGAATGAATAATGTACGTAATCTATTGACTGGAAGTTTGGTCTACATTGCTTGTATAGTTTTATTGTCTTTGGCATGTAACGTTTCTTCCGGACTTCCTGCAGCTGATGTTATAGGGCAATGGCTCTATTTCGATAAAAGTGCATTGGTAGTTGCAGGATGTCTGTTGATGGCTGGATTGATGATGGAAAAAAGGTATTTTCTTTTTATACCGGTTTCGTGGGTATTGGTAATGCTGGGGGGCATTGAGGTTGTTTGGGGATTGAGGCAGCTTTATGGTTATGCTGTGTCCAACCATTCCTTGTATGTATTGACAGGTTCTTTCTTCAATCCGGGGCCTTATTCCGGCTATTTGGCCATGATACTTCCGGTCTGTCTGCATCAATGGCTGACCAAGAGGGGGGAGATTCTCTGCTCTGACCGGAATGACGGGAAAGGATGGAAAAAGGTGATGGATAAAGTTGGAGCTATGGTTGCCGGTGGCGTGATGCTGCTTATCTTTTGTGTGCTTCCGGCAGGAATGAGCCGTTCGGCATGGTTGGCGGCAGGAGTTTCCTGTCTGTGTGTATATGCTTGGCATATGGATTGGACGGATAAGTTCAGATTATTATGGCAGCAGCAAAGGCAGCGTGTGGTGATGGTAGTGGTCGGTGGATTCTGTGTCTTGCTATTGGCAGGCTATTTACTGTTTGTCTTGAAACCCGATTCTGCACGTGGCCGTCTTTTCATGTGGAAGATAACTTGTCGTGCCATTGCAGAAAAGCCGTTGACCGGATATGGGATTCATAATTTCGCAGCAGCCTACGGAAATGCGCAGGAAACTTATTTTGCAGCAGGTGATTATGAACCGTGGGAGGAACGTGTGGCGGGAAGTCCGGAATATGCATTCAATGAATATCTGCAGGCTGCGGTCGAACTGGGCATTCCTTTGGCTGTATGTCTATTGGTTGTGGTCGTGCTGTGTTTGTATAGGGGAGTCCGTAAAGGACGTTATGGTATCTGTGGGGCCATTCTTTCTTTGATGATATTCTCTTTTTCCTCCTATCCGCTACAACTTCCGGTATTTATCGTTACATTTGGAGGATTGCTTGTGGCGTGCTTGTCCGGTGCCGACCGTTGGCAATGGTTGGGGCTGGCTGTATCAGTAGGCATCATTGGCGGTTTTCGCCTGAAGAATGACTTGCAAGTGGAGCAGGCCTGTCGGGAGTGGATGAATGCGCGGGTGCTGTATAATGCAGGTGCGTATCAATCGGCAGAGAAAGAGTACGGGCGCCTTTATCCTCTGTTGAGGGACCGGGCATCTTTCTTGTTCGAATATGGGCATGGATTGCACAAGCAGCAGCAGTTCAGTAAATCCAACCGTATTTTGAAAGAAGCTTTACAGCGTAGTTGTGACCCCATGATACTGAATGTGATAGGCAAGAACTATCAGCAGATGGGTGATTGCTTGTCAGCGGAAGACTGGTTTATCCGTTCCACCCATCGTTTGCCGGGACGTATTTATCCCTATTATCTGCTTGCGAAGCTTTATGCGGAACCAAGCTTCAGGCAACCGGACAAGTTTGAAAAAATGAAGTGGATGGTATTGACGAAAGAGCCGAAAGTGCATTCTACGGCAATACGACAGATGAGGGAGGAAATAAAAAAGATTCAGCTTATTTTTGTCCATATCAAAAAAGATGAATAAAAACGGAAAGTGTTAATAATGAGCGAACTAATTGCTAAAGTGCTATGAAAAAAGTGTCCACATGCAAATATCGGTTCGTTTTTTTGAAACGATTAATTTTGTCAATTTATAATTGAGTATGAATATGAAGACACAGAACTATCGATACCTGCTATGCATGGCCGTTGCCCTGCTTGCCGCCTGCTCCGATGCCGGAAAGGGAAAAGAGTCCGAGGAAGGGGTGGCAACCGTCCTGCCAAGTGAAAGCAATGAAGTGACCGTGAAAGTCCTGAAGCGGGCGACCTTTGAGCATGAACTGGTGAGCAACGGAAAAGTAACCGCCGGTGCCATGGCGGATTTGCGTTTTGAGACCACCGGTGTAGTGGCACACATCTACGTGAAGAACGGTGACCCGGTGCGCAAAGGGCAGAAACTTGCCGAACTGGATAAGTTCCGCCTGAAGAACAAGACCGCGCAGGCCAAGGATGCCTTGGAAAAAGCGGAACTTGAGTTGCAGGATGTATTGATAGGGAAGGCTATCCGGTGGGGGATGCCTCCAAAGTACCTGCTGACATCATGAAGCTGGCCCGCGTGAGGAGCGGTTACGACCAGAGCCTCGCCCAGTATGAGCTTGCCGCGTATGAAGAGGAACACGCCACGCTGGTTGCGCCTTTTGACGGGGTAGTGGCGAACCTGTTCTCCAAACCGTTCAACGAGGCAAGTACCTCGGAAGCCTTCTGCTCCATTATCGGCACTCAAGGTATGGAGGTGGACTTCACGGTGCTGGAAAGCGAACTGCCGTTGATAAAGAGTGGCGACAAGGTGATTGTTACCCCTTATTCGGATGCCGGCTTCAGGCAGGAGGGGCGCATCACCCAAATCAATCCTCTGGTGGATGACAAGGGGATGGTTAAGGTGAAGGCTGCCGTCAATGGCAAGGGACGGTTGTTCAGGGGGATGAACGTGAGGGTGAACGTGCACCGCTCTCTGGGCGGACAGCTTGTAATCCCGAAGAGTGCCGTGGTGTTGCGTTCGGGCAAGCAGGTGGTGTTTACCCTGAAAGACGAAAAGGCGCAGTGGAACTATGTGCAGACCGGTCTGGAGAATGCGGAAAGCTATAGTATGGCCGACGATGCCCTGAAAGAAGGCGATACGGTCATTGTGACGGGAAATGTGAATCTGGCACATGAGGCGCCGGTGAAGGTGGTTGATAGATAATGAGTGATAAGTGGTAATTCAAAATTCATAGTTCAATTGATAAAGTTTTTGATACAGCGGCCTATTGCCGTACTGATGGCATTTACAGCATGCTTCATTGTCGGGCTGGTGACTTACTTCACCTTGCCGGTATCCTTGCTGCCCGATATTGCCATCCCGGAAATTACCGTGCAGGTGTCGGCGCAGAATACCTCGGCGCGTGAATTAGAGAATACGGTGTGAAACCTCTGCGGCAGCAGCTCATCCAGGTGGCGAAACTGAAGGACATGGACAGCGAGACGCGCGATGGTGCAGGCATCATCCGCCTGGGCTTCGACTTCGGTACGAATACCGACCTTGCCTTCATAGAAGTGAACGAGAAGATTGACGCCGCCATGAACTATCTGCCCAGGGATGCCGAACGCCCGAAGGTGATAAAGGCAAGTGCGACGGACATTCCTGTCTTCTATCTCAATCTGACCCTAAAAAACGACAGTGCATACGGCAAGGTGGACGAACGCGCGTTTCTTGATTTGTGCGAGTTTGCCGAAAATGTCATAAAGCGTCGCATCGAGCAGTTGGCGGAAGTGGCAATGGTGGATGTCACGGGTTTGGTCGAACGCCAGTTACAGATTGTGCCCCACCCGGATAAGCTTGCTGTGTTGGGGCTCTCCATTGAAGACATAGAAAACGTGCTGGCGCAAAACAACGTGGAGCCGGGCAGCATGACCGTGCGCGACGGCTACTACGAATACAACATTAAGTTCTCCACCCTGCTGCGGACAGAGGAGGACGTGAAGGGCATCCTGCTGCGAAAGGAAGGACGTATCATCCGCTTGGGAGACTTCTGCCGGGTAGAGATTGTTCCTGCCAAGGAGAAAGGTGTCTCCATGAGCAATGGCAAGCGTGCCGTTACCCTTGCCGTCATCAAGCAGGCGGACGAGAATATGGAAGACATGAAGCTTGCCATCAACAGCACGATGGACTACTTCAAGAAAGTATATCCCGACATTGATTTTAGCATCAGCCGTAACCAGACGGAGTTGCTGGACTATACCATCTCCAATCTTCAGCAAAATTTGTCGTTGGGTTTCCTGTTCATCTGCATTGTGGCGGTACTCTTCTTGGGGGATGTCAAGTCGCCGTTCATCATCGGCCTGAGCATGGTGGTGTCCATTGTAATCTGTTTCTTGTTCTTCTATCTGTTCAGGATGTCGCTCAATATCATTTCTCTGTCCGGATTGATTCTGGCGTTGGGTATGATGATTGACAGCAGCATCATTGTCACGGAAAATATTTCGCAGTACCGCGAACGGGGTTATTCGTTGAGGCGGGCTTGCGTGGCGGGAACGAGTGAGGTGATTACGCCCATGCTGAGCTCATCGCTGACCACGGTTGCCGTGTTTGTGCCGCTGATATTTATGAGCGGCATTGCAGGGGCGTTGTTCTATGACCAGGCATTCTCTGTTACGGTAGGGTTGCTGGTTTCCTACTTCACGGGTATCATGCTGCTGCCGGTCCTCTATATGCTGGTCTACCGGACGGGGTTGCGCGGCAGGTCGTGGTTCTCCCGCATCCGTATCAACAATCCGTTGAAGGAACATACGCTGGACCGTTTTTATGATGCGGGCATCGACTGGGTATTCTCCCACAAGACGGTAAGTATCATATTCTGTGTGGTTTCTATTCCTCTTTGTGTCTTTCTGTTCTATTCCGTCGGCAAGGAGCGTATGCCGCAGATAGACCAGAATGAACTGATAGTCCACGTGGAATGGAACGAAAACATACATGTGGACGAGAACCGGCATCGTGTGAATGTGCTGTTCGGCCAGTTGCTGGACAAGACAGTGGAACAGACGGCTGCCATAGGCCAGCAGGACTATCTGCTGAACCGTGAGCAGGCTCTCTCTTCTTCGGAGGCGGAATTGTATTTCAAGACTTCCTCGCCTGACGGGATTGCTCCCTTGCAGAAACAGGCGGGCGAGTGGCTGACACGGGAATATCCGTTGGCGACAGTCTCCTTTTCTCCACCCGAAACCGTGTTCGAGAAGCTTTTCGTGACCGGGGAGGCCGATGTGGTGGCGGAACTTTATGCCCGCAATAAGGAGAAGGCGCCGGCGGCGGAAGAATTGCGCGGACTGGAACAACAGTTTGCGGAGCTTACGGGGACAGCGCCCGTAGGCATCGCTTTCGAGAACCAGCTTGACATAAGCATCCTGCAGGAAAGGCTGTTGCTCTATGACGTTTCGTATGACGAGCTTTACCGTACGCTGCGGACAGCGTTCAAGGAGAACAGCGTAGCTATGCTCCATTCCTACCAGCAATACCTGCCTATCAGCATTGTGGGCGAGGAGCGGACAGTGAACGAGGTGCTGCAGCAGACATTGATACAGACCCGTCCGGACAGTAAGGGCGAAGTGGAGCATATTCCGCTTCGGGAGCTGGTAAAGGTGCGTCCGGCCGAGGATTTGAAAACGATTACGGCAGGGGGCGAAGGGGGATATATAAACATTCGTTTCTTTGGAA
>ERZ860023.643-NODE-643-length-19202-cov-2.058077_pt1 | contig 19202 bp, 10 predicted proteins | sample MGYA00509983_ERZ860023 | MGnify/ENA primary metagenome ERZ860023 (study PRJEB30046, sample SAMN00715180) | human gut metagenome | study: EMG produced TPA metagenomics assembly of the A metagenome-wide association study of gut microbiota in type 2...
CATTTTGGCGTCGGGGAAATTACACTTGGTTGGGAAGCCCGCAGCCACAACTTCTTGGTTGCCATCGACGGCCGTAGCGAGTCCTGCAAAGAAACGACCCAGTTGCACATCTCACGTGCCGACTATAGCATAAAGGTAGTGAAACGGTTCAACCATATTTTCTTTGATACCCTTCGCAATAAACTAATGTGGGGGGCGGACATCAGATAAGCCTATATCACTTCATTCACTCCAGCAGGATAACTTATTTACCTCAGTGGGGAACTCCATTTACCCCAGGATGTAACTACCTTTACCCCGATATGTAACGGCCTTTACCCCGGTGTGTAAAGAGTCTTTCCCCGGCATGTAACGTCTTTTACATAAGGATGTAACAACGCTGTAAATGTAATGTATTGACAATAAGCCCCTAAACCCATCCATCAGTTTACCACTTCTTATACTGCAAATGACTATTTCTGCCATCCTCCTTCATCGTGGAATATAGAATTAAATAATAATCACACAAAGTATATTTTCAGCAAAAAACTTTTAAATAAATAATAAAAACACCACCTTTGTAGTTCATTCTTTCAGAGTCTATGTGGAATAGTACTTTACTATACAAAGACACTACCATTCAGAATGCGTAAATGTAAGATGAATCAATATGCAGAAAGAAAATGATACTTTATTAGTAGCCAAGTTGAGAGAAGGCAATAAATTTGCCTTTGAAGCATTGTACGAAAAATACAGTGCCAGGCTGTACAACACCATCGTCCTTCTCGTATATGACAAATCATTAGCCAAAGACATCACCCAAAGCAGCTTCATGACGATATGGGAAAAACGCAGTAATCTGGATACCGAGAAAAGTTTTCCGGCATATCTATGCACCATCGCACGCAACATGGTATACAAAGAAACCGAACGAAGATTATTACACAACAAATTTGTAGAAAACAAGCTGAAAACAGAAGCAGAGGCTATCGAGGAAGATACGATGGATATGGACGTCTCCATCATTGAAAAACAGATAGAGCAACTTCTGCAAAGCCTGCCAGAAGTTTCACGGGAAGTCTTTCAGCTGAAAAGAGCAGGAAAACTGTCCAACAAGGAAATCGCCTCACAGCTAGATTTGACGGAACGTGCCGTAGAGGCTCATTTCTACCGTACTATGAAACTACTGAAAGAAGAATTACGCAAATTCATCATGCTTTTCCTCTCCTTCTACTTTCTAAATAATTGTTAAAGCACGAAAATCCGTGAGTGTTTTGGCAGGCATACAGATATATACTACAGAACATGGATAAAAAAGACAGTCATATTGAACTTTTGGATCGTTTCTTTCGAGGACTGACCAGCCCTGAAGAAGATGTACAGTTGAAATCATGGATTAAGCAACCGGATTTTCAACAGAAATTTTCCGCATACTATCAGCAATGCTGGGCACTGGCTCCGGACACGATGGACAAAGCCGTACAAAATGAAATGTTCACCGAACTTTTAAGCCAGATAGACGCAAGTTCCACCACGGAAACGAAGGTCCTGAAAACAAGGAACCGTTTCCTGCGTCAGATTGGGCGCTATGCTGCAGTTGCCTGCATCATATTGGCAGTGGGAAGCGGAGCCTATTATGCAGGAGTCAAACGACCGGCCGATGACGCCAATACAGAAGTCACCATGTCCGTATCCAACGGGCAGAAGGCCGACATCATTTTGGCCGACGGCACAAAGGTCTACATCAATTCCGATTCAAGAATTGTATATGACAACACTTACAACAAGAAAACACGTATGGTCTCCCTGGAAGGAGAGGCCTATTTTGAAGTTGCAAAGGACAAGGAAAAGCCTTTCATCGTGAAAGCAAATGGCATCAATGTACAAGCGTTAGGTACAAGCTTCAATATACGTGCACATAAAGACGATAAATCAGTAGCTGTAATCCTGATAAGTGGAAAGGTTAAAGTAGACGACGGCAGACACGAGGCATATATGAAGCCAAACGAAAGGCTCGTTTGCAACCTGACCAATGGACAGTTCGAAAAAAGCGAGCTTCATCCTAATGCAAGTTATTTGCTATGGAGAAGCAATGAACTAGCGTTCTACGGTGAATCTTTTGAAGAAATTTGTACCATGCTTACACGAATGTATAATTGCAAATTTATATTCAAAAACGAGAAAGTAAAACAATATACTTATCACGGCATCATCAAGAATAGCAGTTTGAATAATGTATTAGAATACATCAGCCAAGCTGGCGGCATTAATTACAAAATAAAATCTGATAATACGATCGTAATATATTAGTAGTGTTTAATAAACTCTTTATGTTAACTTAAAAAGGAAAATATGGAATAGATTTTATAAACTTTTTACTTCATCAAACACAACTGCCAGCTTTCGGCAGCAAAATAAAATTCTAGTTTAAACATTCACGAGAAATTCGTCATAAGTTACTCTAATATCTTATTAGAGCAGGTCTTTGGTACGCCTTTCTCAAAATAAAAAACAATTAATCTAATATTATTAGACATGAGACAAAACAAAATGATTATGCGGTCTTTAGTACTGCTGGGTGCACTGTTTTTCTGGGGAAACAGCTTTGCCCAAATCAGTTTATCTGTAAACAAGCAGACCATCAAGCAGATTATACCGCAAATTGAAAAAGCTAGCGGTTATAACGTATTCTACACAGACAAACTTCCCAATCTTGAAACAAAAAAGGATTTAAATATATCAAATGCTTCACTTGAAGCCGTATTGAAAGAATTATTTAAAGGAACGAAAATCTCCTTTGAAATAAAAGCAAACAAGCAGATTTTGCTGTTCCAGCAAACCAACAAATCTGTAGGTGCTAAAAAGAAAGTAACCGGTAGAATCGTAGACGAAAATGATGAGCCGCTTATCGGAGCTTCCGTTATTATCAAAGGCTCTACACAAGGAACAATAACCAACATTGACGGTGAATATACATTGGAAGATGTGCCGGAGAAAGCTACTCTAACCGTTTCTTACGTAGGCTATATACCGGCATCTGTTGCTGTTAACGGTAAAAACGCAATCAATGTAGTGCTGCAAGAAGATTCAAAGACTTTGGAAGAAGTTGTTGTTATCGGTTATGGTACCGTAAAAAAGAAAGACTTGACCGGTGCAGTAGGTTCTGTGGGAGGTGCAGAAGTAGCCGCCCGTAAAACAACTTCCCTTTCCACCGCTTTGCAAGGAACCATCCCAGGGTTAATGGTAACCCGCAACAATAATGCGCCTGGTGCAAATGCAGACAAGATATATGTACGTGGTATCACAACCATCGGGAATTCAGATCCTCTGGTTATCGTTGATGGAGTGCCTGGTGACATCAATTCAGTAAATGCCAACGACGTTGAGAGCATTTCTGTATTGAAAGATGCTGCTTCCGCTGCTATCTATGGTTCTCGTGCCGCTGCTGGCGTTATTCTTGTCACCACCAAAAGAGCCAGTGACAAGGAACTGTCATTGACCTATAACGGTGAATTCGGTTGGGAAATACCTACCGCAGAGCCTGAGGTTGTAGGCGTGCAACGTTTTCTGGAAATGGCTAATGAATTACGATATACAGATAATCCGGACGGTGGCAAATACCAAGCCTATTCAGAAGACCAAGTTAATAACTGGGTGAAAAACAATGCAACCAATCCCAACCAGTATCCTATAACCGACTGGCAAGATCTGATTCTTGAGAAATCCGCAACCCGTCAAAGTCACAGTATCCACCTTTCAGGCGGCAGCAAGGTCGTTAAGACCAAAGCATCCTTGGCGTATGATGAAGTAGGCGGTCTGTACGGTGACCGTTATTTCCAACGCTATACATTACGTGTAAACAATGACTTCAACATTACCCAAAAGTTAAGTGCTACATTGGACTTCAATGTTAAGCGCACTAAACACCACATGCCGCAATTCACTCCATTCGGAATGATGCGCTACATGCCTGCTATTTATGCAGGAGTATGGGATGACGGCCGTATAGCTGAAGGCAAATCGGGAGCCAACCCTTATGGATTGATGAAATTGGGTGGTACAACAGAAAAATGGTACACAGCATTGGGCGGTAAAGCATCTATTGATTTCAAGCCTTTTGACGGATTTAAAATTTCAGCAATCGTTGCTCCCCGCTTTAATTACGACAAGTTCAAAACATTCAAGAAAGCAGCCAGCTATACATTGGCAGATGATCCCAATACAATAGGGGGATACTTAGATAACAGCGGACTATACAACACAACCAAACTCTCAGAAACCCGCAATGACAGCTACAATGTCACTACGCAATTAATAGTAAACTATGCAAAGAAGTTTGCCGGAAAACATGACATCAACCTAATGGCAGGTTACGAAAACTATTACGAATATATTGAAGAATTAGGTGCTGACAGAGACGGATACGTTCTCACGAACTTTCCATACCTCAATAATGGACCTAAAGATTTAATTGGCAACTCTGGAAAAGGAAAAGAGTACGCTTATCGTTCCTACTTCGGACGTGTCATGTACAGCTATGCCGACAGATATTTATTCCAGGCCAATATACGTCATGACGGCTCATCACGTTTTGCAAAGAAACACAGATGGGGTACATTCCCTTCCTTCTCTGCCGGTTGGGTACTCAGCGAAGAAAATTTCATGAAGAATCTTAATTGGGAATGGCTGTCATTCTTGAAGATTAGAGCTACATGGGGAGCATTGGGTAATGAACGTATTGGCGATTTTCCATATATGTCAACCATTGCATTTGGGAACACTATTTTCTATCAAAACAACGGTATTTATTTTGACCAAACTGCATCTCAACAGAAATATGCCATTGAAAATGTAACATGGGAGAAAACTGAATCTACAGACATTGGGTTAGACATTTCTTTCTTGAACAACCGCTTACGTGTGAACGGTGACTATTACTGGAAAAATACTAAAGACATGCTATTAGCAATGGCTATCCCTGATTTTCTAGGATTCTCTGACCCAGACGTCAATGCCGGCAAAATGTCAACCAAAGGTTATGAATTGAATGTCAGCTGGAATGACCACATCGGTGACTTCAGCTACGGAATAGCCATTAACTTCTCTGACTTCACCTCCAAAATGGGGGATTTACAAGGAACCCAATTCCTCGGTGACAAAGTTAAAATGGAAGGCAGTGAATTCAATGAGTGGTATGGCTATGTTAGCGATGGTCTTTTCCTGACAGAAGAAGACTTAAAGAATTCTCCCAAAATCAATGATAAGAACACTCAATTGGGCGATATTAAATACAAAGACATATCTGGTCCTGACGGTGTACCCGACGGAAAGATTTCTCCTGAATATGACCGAGTATTACTAGGCAGCTCATTACCCCATTTCCTATATGGTGGTAATATCAATTTGGGCTACAAAAATTTTGACCTTTCATTGGCATTCCAAGGTGTCGGAAAACAAAATGCACGCTTGGCAAGAGAAATGGTAGAACCATTCCGTAACAATTACGGGAATTTCCCCGCCATCATTGATGGAAACTATTGGAGTCCTTATAATACGGACGAACAAAACGCAGTTGCCAAATATCCTCGTCTAACCCATGTAAACAAAAGTTCCAACTATGCCATGTCAGATTATTGGCTGTTCAACGGAGGTTATTTCCGTCTCAAAAATATAACTTTAGGCTATACATTCCCTAAAGAATGGATGAACGCAATAGGTATCAAAGGTGCACGCATTTATGCCAGTGCTTCCGATCTATTCTGTTTGAGCAAATATCCGAAAGGATGGGACCCTGAAATGGGAGTAAGTGAATATCCTATCACAACATCTATATTGTTAGGCGTATCTGTTAACTTTTAAAAGAAAGAAAAAAAATGAAACATAAATTTATAATATTAGCTTTAGGACTTGGATTTTTAGCAAGTTCCTGCAATGACTTGGACTTAGTTCCATTGTCTGAGGCCTCCACTGAAAACTGGTATTCTTCAGAAGAAGAACTATTGATGGCTGCCAATGAATTCTATAAAATCGGATATTGGAATAAAATGAACCAGGGACTTCTGGAACAAGCCACCGACAACTTCACCTATAGAAATGTGAATCGTTGCAACCTCCTAGACGGTACAGTAAATGGTGATGGTGGAACAGAGAACTGGTATCCAGTAGAGCAATGGCAATCAAACTATAAATGTATAACGATGGCCAATACATTTCTTGAAAAATCTGAGCGCGCCGAAAAGGCTGGTGTCTCTGAAAAAATATTGAATCAATACAGAGGAGAAGCTTACTTTACAAGAGCTTGTAAATATGCAGTACTCGTTTCTTTCTTTGGTGATGTTGTCTGGCTAGATAAGAATATTTACATTGAAGAAGCCTTCCAAAAAGGACGTACTCCAAAAAAAGAGATTATACCTTTAATTTACCAAGACTTCGACAAAGCAATTTCTATGTTACCAGTATCTTATACCGGTAACTCGACACAACGTTTCACAAAAGGTGCTGCATTAGCCATGAAAGCACGTTTTGCCCTTTACATGGGTGATTGGGAACTTGCGGCCGAATCAGCTAAAGCGTGTATGAATTTGCAAGCTTATCAATTACATCCCGACTTCAGCGACTTATTTCTGATGAATACCAAAAATTCCATAGAAAGCATTCTTGTATTCCCACGTTCCGTGCAATACAACATTCTATACGATGCTACTGCCACAAAAAATGAGCTGCCTAGAAATGCTGGAGGATACGGTTCGTATGCACCCTCTTGGGACTTGTTGGCTTCGTTCCTCTGTACAGATGGGTTGCCCATTGACGAGTCACCTCTTTTTGATCCCCACAATCCTTTCAAGAACCGTGACCCCCGTTGTACTGCCACCATTGTAGAATTTGGAACCCGCCATTGTAGCTTTGACTTTGATCCTCATCCCGATGCATTAAAAGTAATGAACTACAAAACCGGTAAAATGGTAACCAACCAAGATACCCGTGCCAATGCGCAATACACCTCATTCAATGCATTGCTATGGAAAAAGGGTATTGACGATTCTTGGGTAGATAACAAACAAAAAGTGGAAAGTGACTATATTGAAATACGTTACGCAGAAGTATTGTTGACTTATGCAGAAGCCATGATTGAACTGAACAAGATTGACGAATCTGTATTAGAAGCCATCAATAGTGTACGTGCCAGAGCATACGGAGTGAAATCTTCTGAAACAGACAAATATCCGGCAGTAACAGCACGTGACCAAAAGTCCTTACGCCAGACAGTCAGACTGGAACGTCGCGTAGAGTTTGCTAAAGAAGGACTCCGCTACATGGACCTCATTCGTTGGAAATTGGCAACCAAAGCTCTGAACACCAAGAACTACGGCATTCTATATCCTGCTGACATATTAAGAGACAAAGTTACATCAAAAGGACTGTGGTTCTGGCCTACGACACCACAGATAGATGAAGATGGAATCGCAGACTTCTCTGCTATGGAAAAAGAAGGCTTAATCCAAGTACTTTCCCAGCGCAAATGGGACGAACGGCAGTATTTATGGCCAATCCCCACATCTGAAATCATTATTAATGAAAACATGAAACAGAATCCAGGGTATTAACGGTTAGACATTATAGGTAAAAAGATTGTGAATAAAAGGATAAACAAACTGTAATGAAAGGACTGCCCCTGCAAATTAGAAATCCAGGGCAGCCCTTTTATACCGTTTCCACAACAAAATAAAGAACCGCATATTTATGAGAAGAATTATATTGATTTTAAGTCTACTGTTCTGTAGCCAGCTTATCACACCTCCAATCTATTGATAGAAGCAGAAAGCTTTGACCAAAAAGGAGGATGGGTAGTAGACCAGCAATTCATGGACCTTATGGGGTCACCCTATCTAATGGCTCATGGAATGGGGGTCCCGGTTGAGGATGCTTCCACTACCATATCTTTTCCCGAGAGCGGTACATATTATGTATATGTACGTACCTATAACTGGACTTCTCCCTGGCATGATGGCAAAGGACCAGGAAAGTTCACTCTAAAAATCGGTAATAAAAAGCTGCCTATAGTTTTAGGGGATGAAGGCAACCAATGGATGTGGCAACCCGCCGGAAAAATTTCAGTAAAGGCTGGGAATAGTAATCTAACATTAAAAGACTTGACCGGTTTCAATGGCCGTTGCGATGCTATTTATTTTACAACAGAAAAAGAGCAACTACCTCCTAACGAAACTGTACAACTGACAGATCTCCGTAAAAAGATGCTGGATATTCCAGCCGAACCGGAGCAATACTCCTATGATGTGATTGTAACTGGTGGCGGTATAGCCGGTATGTGTGCAGCCGCAACCGCTTCCAGATTGGGATGCAAAGTGGCATTAATCAACGACCGCCCAGTACTTGGCGGCAATAATAGCTCTGAAGTCAGGGTTCACTTAGGGGGCAATATCGGAGTAGGCCCCAATTCCGGACTGGGACGTATGATAAGAGAATTCGGACATTCTAAAGAAGGAAATGCCAAACCTGCCGCAAACTATGAAGATGAAAAGAAGGAGCTTTTTATCGCCAATGAAAAGAATATCACCCTTTATGCCAACTACCGTGCCATATCTGTAAAGACCGATGGCAACAGAATAGAATCTGTCATCATCAAGCATATAGAGAATGGAAAAGAAGTGGAACTGAAAGCACCATTGTTCTCCGACTGTACGGAGACGGCACCATCGGGTATCTGGCCGGTGCAGACTACAACATGGGACGCGAATCCCGTGCCGAATACGGAGAAGAGCTGGCACCAATTCAACCGGACAAAATGACAATGGGTTCATCCGTACAATGGTACTCTGCAGACAAAGGTAAACCTACCCGTTTCCCTATTTTCTCGTACGGTCTGCAATTCAATGAAAAAAATTGCGAAAAAGTGACGATGGGTGAATGGAAATGGGAAACCGGCATGAACTTCAATCAAATCGACGACTTCGAACGTATACGTGATTATGGCTTAATGGTCATCTATTCTAATTGGAGTTTTCTGAAAAATGAATTAAAGGACAACAAGAAATATAAGAACCGCGCATTGGACTGGGTAGCCTATATTGCCGGAAAACGCGAGTCACGCCGATTGTTGGGCGATTATATTCTAAAGCAAGATGATATAGATAAAAATGTCTATCACGAAGATGCCTCCTTCGTCACAACCTGGAGCATCGACCTGCATTTCCCGGATTCGCTCAATGCATCACACTTTCCTGATGCGCCTTTCAAAGCAGCAACCAAACACATCCATATATATCCTTATGCAGTGCCCTATCGCTGCCTATATTCCAGAAATATCGAGAATCTTTTTATGGCGGGCCGCAATATCAGTGTTACCCATGTGGCACTGGGCACTGTCCGCGTAATGCGTACCACCGGAATGATGGGCGAAGTTGTCGGGATGGCAGCTTCCTTATGTAAAAAGTACAACACCACTCCGAGAGGAGTATATCAGAAACACCTACCGGAATTGAAAGCACTGATGAAAGAGGGAGTAGGAAAAAAAGAAGGGATTCCCGATAATCAGAAGTTCAATGAACAAAAATTATTAAAAAAGCCTCGTATATTTGCCATTGAAAAAAACAAGAAGTAAGAAACACGTTGATACTACAATTTAAGTATTAATAAAACACGCATATCATGAAAAATATTCTAACATTATTATTTGTCCTTTTCGGAGGATATTCGTTACACGCACAAGATACCTGCTACGGCCTTCTGAGAAATGACACTTTAACCATCGGGAACAATTTGGTCGAACGTACCTTTTTGTGGAACGGGGGAAATATCATAACTTACCGCCTGACCGACAAGAGTAATGGAAAATCATGGAAGAACCACAGCCTTACTCCAGATTTCAGAGTAACGAAAGATTTGCCGCAACCATCAAACGGTTCACTCAAAGTAGTTCCCGTAAAAGAGACTAAAATATTTCCCGCTTATCTGAAAGTAGAAGTTTCTTTCAGCCTGGAGAAGCTAGATATAAAACGGGTATATCGTATTTATGATGATTGTCCAGCCATAGCCTGCGACACCTATTTAAGAGGAACAGTAAACAGTATTTTCGGAGGCAGAGAAGTTAGTGCAGCCGACCGGAAGAATATTGAATTCGCCGAAGACATGAAATCTAAAGAAGTAACCGCTGTACTAGACCAGTTCCATTTCCAAGGACAACATTGGCACGCTCGCAGCGTGGAATTTTCCGATGTTACCGACTGGCACAACAACCTGGTTTTCGAGAAAGAGATTATTTCCTACCGCAAACTGGGATATCGCGGCAATCTGCTGTTTGCCTTTAATGGCGAGGACAACTGTGGCATCTTCTTTTTAAAAGAGGCTCCCTGCTCTTCGGTACAATTAGCCTATCAAGGAAAGGATTTTCTGACTGATTTCGGAAAGTTTACAGTAACCGGTCTGGGCATTACCGAGAAAGACGTGACTCCCGACCGTTGGACCAAAACATACGGATGTGTATTGGGAATATACGGAGAAGATGAACTGAGCCGCCTACAAGCGCTTCGTTCATATCAGAAGAATATACGTACTTACCGGGCCGACCGCGACGAGATGATTATGATGAACACCTGGGGAGACCGTAGTCAGGACTCAAAAGTAAACGAATCCTTCTGTTTGAAAGAACTGGAACGCGCCGCCCGTCTGGGAATCACCCATTTCCAGATTGATGATGGCTGGCAAATAGGTAAAAGTCCTAATTCAGCTGTAGCCCGCGGTTCATTCAAGAACATTTGGGACAATAAAGACTACTGGAAACCCGATCCGCAAAAGTATCCACGTGGTTTGCATCCCATCGTAAAGCGTGGCAAGGAATTAGGTATTGAAATCGGTCTTTGGTTCAATCCCAGCATACAAAATGATTTTGCCGATTGGCAGAAAGATGCGCAAGCACTCATCAGCCTCTATCGCGAATACGGCATCAAAGTATTCAAGATAGACGGGCTCACCATTCCCAGTAAAGAAGCCGAAACAAACCTGCACCGCTTATTCAACAAAGTGCTGGAAGAGACGGACGAGGCAGTGATTTTCAACCTTGATGCGACAGCCAGCCGCCGCGGAGGCTACCACATGTTCAATGAATATGGAAATATCTTTCTGGAAAACCGTTATACCGACTGGCAGAACTACTATCCTTACTGGACTTTGCGTAACCTCTGGATGCTTTCCAAATATGTTCCGGCAGAAAAGCTGCAAATAGAGTTCCTGAACAAATGGAGAAATACGGATAAATATAAAGGAGAAGTCTTCGCTCCAGAAAACTATTCATTTGAATATCTGTTTGCTACGACTTTAGCAGGACAGCCGCTTGCCTGGATGGAAGGTACCAATCTACCCGAGGAAGCATTTACATTACGAGAACATACAGAAGCCTACAAGAAATTTCAGCATGACATGCATTCCGGCACTATCCTACCCATAGGAGATGAACCATCGGGACGCTCTTGGACCGGCTTCCAGTCTCTAAAGAAAGATAGAGGATACTTGATTGTGTACCGTGAAAATCATCCAGAAGGGACTACAGAAGTCGAAACCTGGCTGCCAGAAGGTGTCACAGTAAGATGTATCCCATTGATGGGACACGGCAAAGCGATGACAGCAGTAACCGGAAAGAAAGGAAGGCTGGAAATCTCTCTGCCATCAATCAATGACTATGTTGTCTACAAGTATGAAATTAAAAACAAACGCTAAAATAAAGACTGACATGAAAATCACAAGGAGTATACTCTTAATCGCCTTCTTGATGCTGTTTTACCGAGCCTTCGGACAACCTGCCGAACGGCTGATTCGGATACAGATCACTCCCAATCATACAGACTGGCTATATAAGCCAGGCGAAAAAATAAAATTCAGCATTACGGTACTGAAAAACAACGTACCAATTCCTGACACAGAAATTCGGTACCAGATTTCAGAAGATATGATGAAGCCTCACAAAGAAGGCATATTGCAAGCTGAAAAAGGGACAGCCACGGTGGAAGCCAAAACAATGGAAAAACCTGGCTTTCTCCGTTGCCAAGCCTTTGTTAAATATGGAGGACGTGAATACCAAGGGATAGTAACCGTTGGAATCAATCCTGAAAAATTAAAACCTATCACATCATTGCCCGAAGACTTTCTAAATTTCTGGGAAACAGCAAAACTCCAGGCTCAAAAGACACCAATGGATGTACAAATGACCCTTGTACCCGAACGTTGTACAGAGAAAGTGAATGTATTCCATGTGAATATACAGAATTATGAATCCCATACACGCTTATACGGCATGCTGGCTATGCCTAAAGCAAAAGGTCGATATCCCGCAGTTTTAAAGCTACCAGGTGCAGGAATACGTTCTTATGCCGGAGATGTGGAACATGCTGCCAATGGCTGGATTGTTTTCGAAATAGGAATACACGGTATTCCGGTCAACATGTCAGGACCGGTATATACCAATCTCTATATGGGAGCATTAAAAGGGTACCACACGTTCAATCTGGATAATCGGGATAAATACTATTATAAACGTGTATATCTAGGCTGTGTACGTGCCATTGACTTTATTTATTCCCTACCACAATTCGATGGGAGCAATTTGATAACATTCGGCAGTAGCCAAGGAGGAGGATTGTCCATCGTGACAGCTGGACTTGATTCACGTGTCAAAGGACTGGTAGCCTTTTACCCTGCTCTTTGTGACATGGTCGGCTATATACATAACCGTGCCGGAGGATGGCCACACATGTTTAACAAGCAAGAAAATCAGACTGCAGAAAAGGCAAATACAGCACGTTATTATGACGCAGTTAATTTTGCACGCCAAATAAAAGTTCCCGGATTCTACTCATTCGGATATAATGATATGGTCTGTCCACCCACTACTACCTATTCTGCCTACAATGTAATTCAAGCACCCAAACAAATATTAGTATCCGAAGAAACGGCTCATTATGCCTACCCAGAACAATGGGCAGCCGCATGGAAATGGGTCGCTGATTTCTTTCAACAAAACAAATAAAAACTATAAGAATCATGAGAATACTTTTTTTTATTACAACACTGCTTTTCATCATCCCGAACATGTTCGGACAAAAGGAATATCGTCTGAACTCACCGGACGGCAAGTTGGAGGTTACCTTATATATAGGTGACCGGATCACTTACGAGCTGACGGAAGAAGGGCATACATTGGTAGCCCCCTCTCCCTTATCAGTACATCTGGATAATGGGACAGTCTGGGGTAACGGCTCCCATCTTAAGAGAGTCAGTCATCGCCAGGCAAATGAGGTGATTCCCTCTCCTTTCTACAAACGCAGTGAAGTAAAGGATGTCTATAATGAAATGACGTTAAGTTTCCGGGAACATTTCAACCTCATTTTCAGAATGTACAATGAAGGAATGGCATACCGGTTCGCAGCGACCGGAAACAGACCGTTCAAAGTTACAAACGAAGAAGCCGCCTTCAACTTCAACAAGGACTACAAATCGATTGTTCCTTATGTAAAAGATGGCGATAAACAACCGATAGAAGCCCAGTTCTCCAACTCTTTTGAAAACACCTATACACATATAGAGCTATCCGGACTGAACCCCCAAAGACTGATGTTTACCCCCGTAGTAATAGAGCAGGAAAACGGCCGTAAACTTTGTATTGCCGAATCCGACGTGGAGAGCTATCCGGGCATGTTCCTCATCAACAGAAACGGGGGAACAGCACTCACTTCCGCTTTTGCCGCCGTCCCCAAAACAAAAAAACAAGGCGGGCATAACCAACTGCAAATATTAGTCACAGAGCGTGAAAACTACATTGCTTCCTGCCAGCCAAAGCCAAACTACCCTGGCGCATCATTGTTGTGGCAAGAAATGACAAGGAGCTGGCAGATAACGATATGGTTTATAAGCTGGCTGCTCCATCACGCATGAAAGACATCTCATGGATACGTCCGGGCAAAGTGGCCTGGGAATGGTGGAACCATTGGGGAATCAAAGGCGTGGATTTCGAAGCTGGAATAAACAATGAAACATACATGCACTATATCGACTTCGCCTCCCGGCATGGCATCGAGTATGTGATTCTGGATGAAGGCTGGGCTGTCAACCTCAAGGCTGACCTTTTCCAAATTGTACCGGAAATTGATTTAAAAAAGCTCACGGCCTATGCCAGGCAAAAGAATGTAGGACTCATCCTTTGGGCAGGTTACCATGCCTTTGCCCGCGACATGGAACATGTATGCAAGCACTATTCCGAAATGGGCATCAAAGGATTCAAGATTGACTTTATGGATAGGGATGACCAGGAAATGGTAGACTTCCACTACCGGGCTGCCGAAATTGCCGCTAAATATAAGTTGATGGTAGACTTTCACGGCACGTACAAACCTACCGGGCTGAACCGCACTTATCCCAATGTCATCAACTATGAAGCCGTTCACGGGCTGGAACAGATGAAGTGGAGTGACATCCATATCGACCAGGTAACCTACGATGTCACCATGCCATTTATCCGTATGCTGGCCGGACCGGTGGACTATACACAAGGCGCCATGCACAATGCCAACAAACGGTGTTACCACTCCTCAATGGATACCCCAATGAGCCAGGGAACCCGTTGCCGCCAATTAGCTGAATATGTAGTATTTGAATCACCATTGAACATGTTGTGCGACAGTCCCACCAATTACGACCGTGAAGAAGAATGCACGGAATTCATCGCTACCATCCCTACCGTCTGGGAACAAACAATAGCCATGAACGGAGAAATTGGAAAATACATTACAATGGCGCGCAGGAAAGGAGATGTCTGGTATGTCGGCTCCCTAACCAATTGGGATGCACGTACTCTGACACTGGACCTTTCTTTCCTCGGTGCAGGCAGATGGAAAGCGGAAATGTTTCATGACGGAGTGAATGCCAACCGCCTGGCTTCCGACTACCAAAAGACCGTCACAGACATTCCTGCATCCCGTAAACTGACCGTCAAAATGGCACAAGGAGGCGGATGCGCATTGAAAATATACAAAGAATAATTCATAGGCTTTTTAAACGTTAACTGATACATACGATTTATGAAAATTAAAAGATTAATGATTACTTGTTTGCTCGCAGTGTCTGTACTGGGAGGCAAGTCACAAGCACAAGACTTATTGTCCAATGTTTACGGACGCGATTACCAGCTACTGAATGGGAAGTGGGGAGCCATTGTAGACCTTTATGACCAAGGAGAAAGGATGCAGGTGTACAAAAACAGAAAACCTCAAGACAACAAGCAATTTTATGAATACTCTTTCGACGGAGGTTTGGTCCTGAATGTACCTGCCGATTTCAATTCACAAATGCCCGAGTTGAAATTTTATGAAGGAACAGTATGGTACGGACGCTCTTTCGATACCCCAAAGACTGACGGCAAACGTTTGTTTCTCTATTTCGGTGCGGTAAGTTACCGTAGCAAAATATATCTGAACGGGGAGAAAATAGCCAGTCATGAAGGCGGATTCACTCCCTTCCAGGTGGAAATCACAGATAAGGTAAAGCAAAAGGACAACTTCCTGGTGGTGAAAGTCAACAATACCCGCACCACGGATGCCATCCCTGCCATGTCCTTTGACTGGTGGAATTACGGCGGCATCACACGCGATGTAATGTTGGTAAGCGTTCCACAAAGCTACATCAAAGACCATTTCATCCAGTTGGACAAGGTACAATCCAACCTGATTCGTGCCAAAGTAACCTTATCCGAAGCAAAGCCTGGCATCAACGTACAAGTCGCCATCCCCGAATTGGGCATCAGACAGAACATGACTACCGATGCCAACGGAATTGCCCAGGCCACTATCAAAACCAAAAAACTGCAACGTTGGTCACCGGATGCTCCAAAGCTGTATGATGTAACCATCACTTCGGAAAGTGACCGGCTCAACGAGCAAATTGGTTTCCGTAACCTTTATGTAAAAGGTGAAGATATCTATCTGAACGACCAGCCCATCTTCCTGCGCAGTATCAGCTTCCACGAGGAAATTCCGCAACGCCGCGGGCGTGCCTTCTCTGAAGCGGACGCAACAATGCTGTTGTCCGAAGCCAAAGAGCTGGGTGCCAACATGATTCGTCTGGCACATTATCCACAAAATGAATATACTGTCCGCCTAGCAGAAAGAATGGGATTTCTTTTATGGGAAGAGATACCTATCTGGCAAGGGATTGACTTCAAAAATACCGCTACCCGTGAGAAAGCAGGCAGAATGATTAAAGAGATGGTGATGCGCGACAAAAACCGTTGTTCCGTTGCCTTTTGGGGGATTGCCAATGAAACAGCCACTTCCGCCCCGCGCAATGAATTTCTGAAACACATGAAACAATGTTGCCTGGACATCGACTCAACCCGTCTGATTACGGCCGCCTTCGATTTGGTACGCTTCAACCGCGAAAGCCGGAACTTTGAGATGAATGACTCCATTATCAACATCCTGGACATGGTAGCCATCAACAAATATATGGGATGGTATCATGACTGGCCACTGGCTCCGGACCAGGCTGTCTGGAATGTAGCTCCCGGCAAACCTCTTTTCATTTCCGAGTTCGGAGGCGAAGCGCTCTATGGCAAACATGGCGACGCGGAAGTCAAGAGTTCTTGGAGTGAGGATTATCAGGCACAACTCTACAAGGACAATCTGGAAATGTTTAAGCATATCCCCAACCTGCGCGGAACATCGCCGTGGATTCTTTTTGATTTCCGTTCTCCCTTCCGTTTCCATCCACACCAGGGAGGGGAATGGAACCGTAAAGGACTGGTTTCCGACCAGGGACAACGCAAAAAAGCATGGTACATCATACGTGATTACTATAACCAAAAGAAAACAGAACAATGAAGCACAAAATAAAACACTACATGGCTGCCCTCCTCCTGACCTCTATGGTCTGGAGCGGGCATGCCCAAGAAAAGAATGAAATGGACTTGTCTGGTGAATGGGCATTCCAGACAGATGTCATGGACTTCCGGAGAGGTTCACTGGACGTACGTTACTGCCATCGCCTGCAGGAAAGCATCGTTCTGCCGGGAATTACAGATGACTATAAAATAGGCTACAAATCTCCTTACCGCCACCTGGATAGGCTGACCCGTGTCTACGAATATATGGGCCCCGCATGGTACCAGCGAGAAATAGAAATTCCTGCGGCATGGAAAGGCAAACGCATTTTCCTCTATTTTGAACGTACACACTGGCTCAGTTCGGTATATGTAGGCAAAGAAGAAGTGAGTAAAATAAACTACATCAGTATTCCCCACAACCACGAACTGACCCAATGGCTACATCCAGGCAAAAAAGAACTGATAACTTTCTGTATAGACAACCGCTACCAGTACGATACCCATAAATGGGACCATGCCCACTCCGAATTTACCCAAATAAACTGGAACGGAGTATTGGGCGAAATTAAGCTGGTAGCTGTAGACCCAGTCTATGTAGATGACATGCAGGTCTATCCGGACATCAAGAACAAAAGCATCAAAGTCAAAATGACTGTCCGCAACTGTACAGAACATACCGCCAGCGGCAAAATATCCTTCCACGTGACAGGAAAGGACTATAGACTACAAAAGGAAGTACCAGTAACAGTGACCGATTCCATTACTTATATCGAGGAAGAAATGTTTTTGGGTAAGGATATCCATTTGTGGAATGAGTTCCATCCCAATCTTTATACGTTGGACTGTAAGTTGACTTCCAGTGTAGAGGGCCAATCCTATGCGCATGAGAAAAGCACAACTTTCGGTATGCGCGAAGTAGAGGCTGGTGAGGACCATATCATCCTTAATGGCGAACCCATACACCTGCGCGGTACCGTTGAAAACGCAGTGTTCCCCAAGACCGGCTATGCTCCCGTGGACGATGCCTCTTGGGAACGTGTACTCCGTATCCTAAAAGAATATGGTATGAACCATATGCGCTTCCACTCCTGGTGTCCTCCTGCCGCTGCGTTCCGTATGGCAGACAAGCTGGGTGTCTATCTGGAGGTGGAAATGCCGATGTGGGGTAAAGATGCCCAACCCGATGAGAAGCGCTGGAATTTCTTCCGTCGCGAGCTGCGGGGTATCTTGAAAGAATATGGGAATCACCCTTCCTTCATTCTCTACTGTAACGGAAACGAAATTACCGGCGATTTCAGTTTCATAGAAGAGCTTACCGCCACGGCCCGCCAGTTGGATAACCGCCGTCTATACAGCGGTTCCACAGCCCGCACACGTGTCAAATCAGACCAGTTCTACATTACCCATCAGACTACCAAAGGACACATGGCCATCTACGAAGGACGTCCTTATACAAACTGGGACAAAAACAAGGAACTGGGAGTAGGCCTGCCCATCATCTCGCATGAATCCGGACAGCGGTGCATCTATCCCAATTTCGAGGAAATAAAGAACTTCACCGGCCCCGTACAAGCGCGTAATTTCGAGATATTCCGTGAACTGCTGGACAAAAACCACATGCTCGACCAAGCACATGACTTCTTCCGTGCTTCTGGAGCCTTGACCGCCATAGAGTACAAGGATGTCATAGAAGCCCAGTTGCGCACTTATCTGAAAGGCGGTTTCCAATTACTGTCTCTGAATGATTTTACCGGACAAGGATATGCACCGGTAGGCATTCTCGATCCTTTCTGGAATACCAAAGGGCTCATCACACCGGAAAAGTGGCGCGAGTTCTGTGCACCGACTGTTGTGTTGCTCCGTTTCGACAAACGCGCACTTTACAATGATGAAGTATTTGAAGGAAAAGCGGAAATATACAATTATGGACCTACCCTATTGAAAAACGCAAAAATCAATTGGAGTATCACCGACAGCAACGGTAAAACCCTTAAGAGCGGAAAACTGAAAACACAAACTGTCGGAAAGAACGGGGTATTTCCACTTGGCAGTTTCAGTTATGCATTGAACAATATCACTGAACCACAGAAGCTGACGGTCCATCTTTCTGTTGCACACGTAAAAAACAGCTGGGATATCTGGGTATATCCCCGTCATAGCAACTTAATGCAGTCCACTAGTGAAGTGCTCTACACCACAGTATTCGATGAAAAAGCAAAACAACACCTTGCCGATGGCAAGAAAGTGGTACTCTGCCCCAAACCTTCCAAAGTAAAAGGTCGTAAATCCGTGTTCCACAATCACTTTTGGAATCCGATAATGTTCAAATGGCCTCCTATAG
>ERZ860023.648-NODE-648-length-19131-cov-1.907842_pt1 | contig 19131 bp, 20 predicted proteins | sample MGYA00509983_ERZ860023 | MGnify/ENA primary metagenome ERZ860023 (study PRJEB30046, sample SAMN00715180) | human gut metagenome | study: EMG produced TPA metagenomics assembly of the A metagenome-wide association study of gut microbiota in type 2...
ACGGATGAGAATGTATCGGCCAAGGTTGTGAAGATAATCCAGAGCTATACGGGAGTGGTGAACAAGATGGTCTGGAGAAAATTCTGACTGCTGGGATGAACATTCTTTTTTTGACAATATCCCGTATCAATGGTTTGGAAGAGGTGGCATTTATACGGACCTGATGCGTGAATTTATAAGGAACGGGCATGCCATGTATATAGTATCCCCTTATGAGCGGAGATTCCATCAGCCTACCGGAGTCATGGAGAACGGCTGTGCAAGAATATTGAAGGTAAAGACACTTAATATCCAGAAAACGAATATTGTGGAGAAAGGGATTGCTACTTTGTTGTTGGAAAGCCAGTATCTACATGCTATTAATAAATACTGGTGGGATGTGAAGTTCGACCTTATTCTTTATTCCACTCCTCCCATCACCTTCAATAAGGTAATCCAGACCTTGAAAAAACGCTGGAATGCTAAAACCTATCTGATGCTGAAGGATATTTTTCCGCAGAATGCGGTGGATTTGGGTATGTTCTCCAAGAAAAGCTTTCTTTATAGGATGTTCAAGAGTAAGGAAGAAAAACTTTATGAATTGTCAGACTTTATCGGTTGTATGTCACCTGCCAACTGTGAGTATGTGTTGAAGCATAATCCTGCCATTGATGCGGCAAAGGTGGAAATCTGTCCGAACAGTGTGAAGTTGCAGGAAAGGTTGAAAGGAGATAGGAAAGAGAGTGAACTGCTGAAAGAATTGAATATTCCTGCATCAAAAAGGATTTTCATCTATGGGGGTAATTTGGGAAAGCCCCAGGGGATAGATTTTTTATTGAAAGTGATTGAGGAGAATAAAAAGCGGGATGACTCGTATTTTGTAATTGTAGGTAGTGGTACAGAGTATATGAGGGTTAAATTATGGTTTGATACGCACTTGCCCCAAAACGCTTGTCTTCTTGCTGCATTGCCGAAAGCAAAATATGATGAATTGGTGAGCTTGTGTGATGTAGGCTTGATATTCCTGGACAAGCGGTTTACGATACCCAATTTCCCATCGCGTCTGCTTTCGTATTTGGAATGTAGGATGCCGGTGTTAATGGCTACGGATGTGAATACGGACATCGGACGGATAGCTGAAGAAAGTGGTTTCGGTCTGTGGACAGAGAATGGGAATATAGATACCTTTATGGAGATGATTGATTTTATGGTAGAGGATGATAAACGAATGAAAGAGATGGGAGAAAGGGGGTATAGATTTTTGTGTGAGAATTATACTGTAGATAAGAGCTATAAGGCTATAATGAAGCATTTTTGAGAGTATGTATAAACATGGTTTGAAAAGAGTGATTGATTTCATTCTGGTCTTTATTGTATTGGTTGTTATCTGGCCCATTTTATTACTTATTACTATTTGGTTGCATTTTGCCAATAAAGGTGCAGGAGCATTCTTTACTCAGGAGCGTCCTGGAAAGGATGGAAAAATATTCCGTGTGATAAAGTTTAAAAGTATGACGGATGAGCGGGATGCAGAAGGCAAATTATTGCCGGATGCTAAACGATTGACTCATGTGGGTAAATTTGTTCGTGCCACTAGTATTGATGAGCTTCCGCAATTAATTAATGTTTTGAAAGGGGATATGGCATTGATTGGTCCAAGACCTTTATTGCCGGAATATCTGCCTTTATATAGTGAAGAACAAGCGCGTCGTCACGAGGTTAGACCTGGTATCACAGGATGGGCGCAGTGCCATGGGCGCAATGCTATTAGCTGGACTGAAAAGTTTAAATTAGATGTGTGGTATGTAGATCATTGTTCGCTACTGACTGATTTGAAAATAATTTTTATTACCATTAAATCTGTACTGAAGAGAGAAGGAATTTCATCTGCTACATCGATAACAATGGAGAAATTTAATGGTCACAATTAACAGATAATAAGTCATGAAAGATTTGGGTATATATTGTGCAGGTGGTTTTGGCCGTGAAATATATTGTTTGATTTTTAAGACTCTAAAATCTCCTGATTGGAATTTTGTCGGATTTTTTGATGATGGAGTGGATAAAGGCAAACAACTTCAGTATGGCGATTGCTTGGGAGGTATGAATGAATTAAATTCTTGGAAAACTCCAATAGATATCGTAATTGCTAATGGCAATCCCCAAATGCTAAAGAAAATAAGTGAAGGTATTACCAATCCATTGATAGATTATCCGAATATCATTCATCCTTCTTGTACGTTTGCAGATGACGAGACAATAAGTTTAGGTAAAGGGAATATATTTTGTTTAGATTGTCATCTTAGTTGCAATGTATCTATGGGTAATTTCAATATAATGAATGGACATATCAGCTTCGGGCATGAAGTCATTGTCGGTAACTGTAATGCTTTTATGCCTGGAGCAAGAATTTCTGGTGGTGTTACTGTTGGAGATGGCAACCTTTTTGGAGCCATGTCATTTGTAGTGCAATATAATAGGATTGGTTCAGGCGTTAACTTAGGTCCGGGTGGCATTCTCCTCACAAAACCTAAAAATGAGTCAACCTATATAGGCAATCCTGCAAAATTATTCAAATTTTAAGCACAGATTTATATATGATTCGTATAAGTAAGCCGATTGTTAGAGAAGTGGATAGAAAGGTCTTTTTAGTTTCGTATATGTCTGATAATAAAAGTAAAACGGAAGTAAATCCTAATGGGGAAGAAGTATTCTATGCGACAACCAAAGATTATGGACAGTATCTCACGAATGAATCTTCTGATTGTTTCGTTGTAGGTATCCTACTGATGGCAATTAAATTGGGGCAAGATATTGAGTGCGATACAATTTCTGAAAAACTTTATTATAATCTTGTGCATACAGTAATACCAATATTGGCTCAGATATATGGTGGAAAAGAAATAAAAATTCATTGTAAGCATTTGTCTAATCAAAATTATCAAGCAAAAGCAGTGGCTACCGGTTGCTCACTTGGCGTGGATAGCTTCTCAACTATAATTGACCATATTGGAACTGATTGTTCTCCATCGTATAGGCTTACTCATTTCACCTATTTCAATGTAGGTGCTCACGGAGATAAGAATTTGGATAAAGTAAAAGAGTCGTATGACAATGACTTTAAACTAGTGGACGCATATGCGAAAACGAAGAAAATTCCGGTAGTAGCTGTTGAATCAAATATCTCAAAACTCTATGAAGGCTTTGATTTTAATCAGTGTGCATTGATTAGAAATATGAGTGTGGTTTTGAGTATGCAGAAGCTTTTTCGCAGATACATCTATGCAAGTTCGTTTCATATAAGGGATACGAGTTTTTCGAATAAAGATATGCATTATCAATCGCCATTTTTACTTCCGGCATTATCCACTGAGACAACAGAGTTAATAAATGGTGATCCATGTCTTGATAGAGTAAACAAAACAAGAAAAATTGCAGACTTTGAGGATACTTACAAATATCTCTATGTTTGTTGGAAAGAACTTATTGCTAATGATGGACTTAATGAAGACATTGCAAAAGTGAAAGATGAGTTTTTGAATTGTACTCGATGTGATAAATGCCTGCGTACCATTCTAACGCTTGATATTTTGGGGAAGAAAGAGAAATATCACAATATTTTTGATTTAAAATATTATGATAAATCAAAAGACCTCTATGTAGGAAAAGTGATTGCCTATAAAAGAAGGGAAACCTATTATCAAGAGATATATCAATTGATGAAAGAGACAGATTTCCCCATTACATTAAAAGCCAGAATATATACGTTTATGTGGACTATATATAAAGTAATAGGTTTTGGTGTAAACTACAGATGGTTAAGAAAAATAGTTGGTAAATGTTAGAACATTCAATAATAATCATTCAAAATTGTACCATAATGAAATTAAATGAATTTATCGAGAATTTTGCAAATCAGTTTGACGATACTGATGTAAGTGAAATCACGGCTGCAACAGAATTTAAGGCTCTTGACGAGTGGAGTTCTCTTGTTGCTCTTAGCATCATTGCAATGGTTGATGAGGAGTATGACGTTACCATTAAGGGTGACGATATTCGCAACTCAAAGACCATTGAAGACTTGTTTAATGTAGTCGCAAGTAAGGCTTAGGTCTTATGGCTTATTTGAAAGTAGAGAATGTTAGGATCACTGGCATATCGGCTGGGGTTCCTAAACATGCCGAAGGGTCTGTTTCTACTACTGATAAGTATGGTGCTGAAGACTTCGTACAAACTACTGGTATCAAGGAGAAACGTTATGATGAACGATTGACAACTTCTGACCTTGGCCTCCCTGCTGCTGAAAAGTTGATTGCAGATCTGGGGTGGGACAAGAAAGAAATTGGTGCATTGGTTTTCGTGTCCCAGACTCCTGACTACATTCTTCCTGCAACTGCGTGTATTCTGCAAGCTAAATTGGGATTAGAGCGTAGTTGTATGGCAATGGATATCAATCTTGGTTGTTCTGGCTGGGTGTATGGATTGTCCGTATTATCCAGTTTAATGCAGACAGGGAATATAAAAAAAGCAATCCTGCTGGCTGGTGATGCTCGTAAACAAGCAAAAGAAGAGCTGGATCAACTCTTTGGTTATGCTTGTACAGCTACGGCATTGGAATACAGTAAGGAGGCAAAACCGTTCTATTTTGATTTGGGAACTGATGGTACTGGTTATGATGCGATTATTCGCCCGGGGGGTGGTTGCAGAAACCAGTTTAATGAAGATTCTTTAAAGCTTGAGTTGTGTGAAGATGGGCGTAAGCGCCATGCTATACAGACTCGCATGAAGGGTATGGATGTATTTGCTTTTGGTATTACGACAGCGCCAAAGAGCATAAAGAAGCTGACAGCTAACTATGAGATGGATTACACATCTTTTGATTATGTGATTTTGCATCAAGCTAATTACAAAATGACAGAAACAATCCGTAAAAAGTTGAAATTGGATGCTGAAAAGATGCCATATAGTATGCTCCATTTTGGAAATACATCATCGGCATCGATTCCCTTGACGATTGTTACCCAATTGAAAGGTAAAATTGAAGATAAGCCTACCAAAATAATTGGTTGTGCATTTGGTGTAGGCCTTAGTTGGGGTACGGTTGCTTTTGAGACAGAACATTTATTAATATCTGAATTAGTAGAAGTATAATGGTAGAGTTTAATCCTTTTGCTCTCAAGCGAAAAACAATTTTTGTTGTTGGCGCTTCTTCTGGTATTGGAAGAGAGATAGCTATTGAATGTTCAAAAATGGGCGGTAAGATAGTTGTCTGTGCTCGCAGTGAGGAAAATCTAAAGTCTGTTTTGGATGAGATGGATGGAAACGGTAATACTTATATAACTGCTGATATAACCAATCAGGAAGATTTGACGAAGTTGGTCAGTGATATGCCTGTTATAGATGGTTTAGTAATCTCAGCAGGTATCGGTGGAACTTTGGCTCTTCAATTTGCAACGCGAGAGAAGTTCGATAGAATTTTCAATCTGAATTTTTTTGCAGCGGTAGAACTTACTCGATTGATTTATAAAAAGAAAAAAATCAATAAAGGAGGGAGCATAGTATATATTTCATCCATTGCAGGCAATAATCGAATCACTCCGGGTAATGTAATTTATGGTTGCGCAAAAGCTGCATTGAGTACATACATGCGCTATGCTGCTATTGAATTTGCTGGAAGAAAAGTGAGGGTAAACACCATCAATCCGGGTATGACTAATACAAATCTTATTAATTCCAGTGGGGCGCTCTCTGATGAAGATTATCAAAAAGACATGGAAACCTATCCTTTGAAACGGTATGGTGAAGTGCAGGATATAGCTCCCGCAGCAATATATTTACTGAGTGATGCTTCTTCCTGGGTTACAGGATGCCAATTCGTTATAGATGGTGGAGTAACAACTAAATAAATTATTATGGACTATAAAGAGAGAATTAAAGAAATAATTGCCGATACATTGGGCATTGATATTGAACGAATTACTGATGATTTGGCCGCCGGTGATATTGAGGAGTGGGATTCGGTCGGGAATCTGACTATTATATCAACTATTGAGGAAGAATTGGAAGTTGATATTCCTATTGAGGACCTCTATGAACTCAACAACATAAAAGCAATAGTTGAAGAAATAATAAAACTTAAGAATGAGTGATATTTCGCATAGCTGTTTGTTGCAAGCCATAGTTGAGCATGCGGAACATATGCCTGATAAAATTGCACTGGTATGTGATGCTAAAGAGATTAGCTATAAACAGCTTAAAAATAGCATTTGTCTGGCTTCTGATTATCTTGATACTCTAAGCCTTCGTAAAGGAGACAGTATCATCATTACAGCACGGAAAGAACCAGAGTTTGTTTATCTATATTTCGGTGCCCATTTGAGAGGCATTGTGAATGTGGTGGTTGATCCTGCTTCGACACAAGATAAACTCTTATTCATCTCGAATACTGTAAAGCCAAAGTGCATTTTCGGTCTTCCTAAGTTTGTGTTTGATGGGGCTAAGAATATTGCTATAGATAGTCTGGAACTTTCTGGTGAAGCTAAGGATACTAAGAATCCTTCATTGGATAAGGATGACATAGCGGACATCATGTTCACCACTGGTACGACGAGCGATCCTAAAGCTGTCTGCTTATCGCATTATAACATAGCCTCTTCGGCAAGGAACATTAACGGATTCATTGGCAATAGTGCTGATGAACGTGAAGTATTGGGATTGCCACTGAGCCATTCGTTTGGTCTTGGCCGTCTTCGTTGTTCACTCCTCAAAGGTGCAACCCTGATATTAATAGGGAACTTTGCCAATCTAAAGGTCTTTTTTGAAGCTATGGAAAAGTATAAGGCTACAGGATTCGGCATGGTACCAGCTGTTTGGGAATATATAACTAAGTTGAGTGGAAATCGTATAGCACAGTTTGCTGATAGTCTTCGTTATATCGAGATAGGGAGCGCCCCTATGTCTATCGAGGCAAAGCAACGATTGATTGGCTTGTTCCCCAACACGCGCATCTGTATGCACTATGGATTGACTGAAGCCTCGCGTTCGTTCTTCATGGAATTCCATCAGTACAAGGACAATCTGGATACTATTGGGATGCCTACATCCGAAGAGGTGGAAGCGAAAATTATGAATGATAATGGCACAGAAATGCCTACGGGACAGCAGGGTGAGATTTGCGTAAGGGGTAATATGGTGATGAGCCGTTATTTGCTTGATAAGGACAATGCGGCGGCATTCTTCGGGGATTATTTTCGCACAGGGGACTTTGGTTTCAAAAATGAAAACGGACTCTACTATATGGTTGGTCGCAAAAAAGAATTAATCAACATTGGAGGAAAGAAAATCAGCCCGCTGACTATCGAAGAAGCTATTAAAAGTCTTGGTGTAATAGACTGTGCTGTGGTTCCAGTCAAAGATCCTAAAGGTATTCTTGGCGAAGTGCCTAAAGCTTTTATTCAGAAGATGGGCTGCCAACTCTCCTTTGACGAAATCAGGCACGGTCTTAGCGGATTGCTTGAACCTTATGAAATTCCAACAGAGTATGAATTTATTGCGCGCATTCCGAAGACTGCAACAGGGAAAGTGCAACGATTATCACTCATTAAATAAGATTATGTCTGCATTAACAGTTAATAATGTAAGGGTAGCAGGTTTATCGGCTTGTGTACCTGAGAAGGTTGAAGAAAATCTTACTTTGTCAATTTTTGAAAATGAAGAAGAGGCCAAAAAGATTATTGCGTCAACCGGTATAGAGAGGAAGCATGTGGTTGATTCTGGTACAACGGCATCTGACTTGACAGTTGTAGCTGTTGAGAAGATGATTGCAGAATTGGGTTGGGAAAAAGAAAGTCTTGACTTGTTGGTATATGTTTGCCAATCACGTGACTATATAGCTCCTATGACTTCTTGCATTCTTCAAGATAGATTAGGGTTAAGTAAAGGCTGCTGCGTGATGGATGTACCTCTTGGTTGCTGTGGTTTCGTAAATGGTATGAGTATTGCTGCTTCTATGCTCTCTCATGGCGGTTTAAAACGTGGTTTGATGATAAATGCAGAGACTAACTCTACTAACCGGAATAAAAGGGATAGAACTGTTCGTCCTCTGTTTGCTGATGCTGCAACAGTAACGGCTCTGGAATACGATGTGAATGCAAAGCCCATGAATTTTACATTCGGAGTAGATGGTAGCGGTATTTCTGCCATTTATACCAAGTATGGTGGTATGCGTTATCCTATTACTCCAGAAACATTACAGGAAAAAGAGGTTGAACCTGGCATTATTCGTAAGGGTAATGATATGGTTGTCAATGGCATGGATGTTTTTTCATTTGCTATTAAGGTTCCTCCTCGTGCCCTAAAGGAATGTATTGCTCAGTATAATATCAATGTTGATACTATTGATCTTTTGCTGTTGCATCAGGCAAATAAATTCATTGATGAAAAAATTCGTAAAAGTATAAAAATTCCCGCGGAAAAATGTCCGTATTGCCTAGCGGACTATGGTAACGTTACATGTGCATCAATTCCTCTAACTCTCGTGACTCAGTGTAAGGAACGGCTTCATAACAACGCCAACCATATTCTAGCCTGCGGTTTTGGGGTGGGGCTTCAGTGGGGATGTATGGAATTCAATATTGATAACATTGTTTGTACTGATGTACAAATATATAAGTCAAAATAATCATGTTAGAAAATGCACGTTTCCATCATATAGGCTTTGCCGTAAATGATATAGAAAAAGTTAAGCCAGAGTATGTAGCTGGAGGGTATGTTGTTTCTGAAACTGTAATTGAACCCATCCAGAAAGTTTATGTAGCCTACGCCTGCAGAGAAGGATTTCCTACTGTTGAACTTCTTCAACCGTTGGATGAGACTTCTCCTATAGTGAAAATATTAGCAAAAAATGGTCCTACACCGTATCATATATGCTATGCGGTAGATGATATTGACGAAGCTATGCAAGAACTCCGTGCACGTAAGTTCATGCCTTTGGCGAAACCTATACCTGGTCATGGACTGGATGATGCTTTGATGGTATTTATGTTTAAAAAAAATGTTGGATTGGTGCAGTTGGCACAAATTAAAGAATAGTGTCATGGAAAAATTTATCAATACAAAAAAAGAACAATTCTTAGGCTTTGATTTTTTAAAGAATCATACACTGCCTTCACGTGATGTTTTTGACTATAGAGTACATAAGAAGGAGTATTCTGAGTATTTTGCACAATATGGTTTTCAGGTTTCAATGGTATATGCTGATTTCTATTCAAGGATGTGGTGCTCTGATTATAATGATAGGTATATGTCGGATGATGTGTATTACTATTATGTTATTCCTTGCTTGAATCGTTTCGATTTTATCAATTCCTATATGGATAAAAATGGTTATGACAGACTATTCCCTGATATTAAGAAACCTTCCATTCTGATGAAGAATATTAATGGTAGATTCTTTAGCCCTGATGATATGCCTATTTCTACAGAAGAAGCTGTTAAACTGGTACTTGCAACTGATTTGGATTGTATAATCAAGCCATCCATTGATTCAGGTTCAGGTAAGAATGTGAAATTGGTTCGGAAGGAAGAAATTGATACTGCGAAAGTCAAGGATTTGTTTGAGACATATAAATGGGATTTCAATATTCAGAAACGGCTTGAACAAAGTGCAACATTGAAGAAACTGAACGAGTCGTCACTGAACACGCTTAGAATTTATACTTATCGTACTTTAGCTGGAGAATATGTACTATTGGTATCAGTCGTTCGATTTGGAGGTAAAGGTGCGTTTAATGATAATGCATCGACAGGTGGTGGTTTCTGCCATGTTTATGATGATGGTAGTCTCGATCAGCGTGTTCTTCGCTATCACACACTTGATAAACCTACATTGAAAGAATTCTTAGGATTTGAAAGCCTTACTATACCGAATTATGATAGAGTGATGAAATTCGTGTTTGATTTGCATCGTCGTCTGCCCTATTTCGATTTGGTCGGGTGGGATATTGCACTTGATGTAAATAATGAGCCGGTTTTCATAGAGATGAATCTAACTGCAGAATCAGGATTTGCACAGATGAATGGTGGACCTCTTTTTGGAAAATATTTGGATGAAGTGATGGAGAGAGTCTCTAAAGTTCATAAAACTATCGCAATAGCGTAGAGATGAAATTTGAGAATGGTTCAAGACTTATGATGAAAGTATGATTAAATTGAGTTTTCTTGGAGACATCATGTGTTTGAAAGCACAGAATGATGCCGTAATGAAGAAACATGGTGAGTATAGATATGATGGGTATCTGTCTGGTTTGGCACCTCTGTTGAAGGATTCTAATTATGTGATTGCTAATTTGGAATCACCCATCATGCGTTCCCCTTATACTCAAGATAATATCACTCAATCAGATGTATGCTTTGCTACTCCTTCTTCGTTATTGGATGAGGTGAAAGCGGCTGGTATTGATTTTGTAGCGACCTGCAATAACCATTGTTTGGATAGAGGGGTAGATGGCTTGTCTGAGACATTGCGTTGTATTAAAGCTGCTGGCATTGATTGTTCTGGTAGTTATCTTACAGTAGGAGATAGTGAAAAAGTATTTGTTAAGCAAGTCGGTACTCTGAAGGTAGCTGTTATATGCTGTACTTTTGGAACCAATTCGCAACTGAATGGGGTGTTTCTCAATGAGGATGAACAGTGGAGAATTGATTTGACCAAGAAACAACAGAAATTATTGAAGTTGGAATTTAAAACATCAGGAGAGGGAAAATCTATAGAAAAATATATTTCTGATGATGTCTCACCTGCTGCTATTACCAATTCAAAAAATCAAGTTTTTCTGGAAAGGGTTCTTGAAAAGGTTCATAAAGCAAAAGAAGTGGCAGATATTGTCGTGGCTTATCCTCATGTTGGAGGACAATATAATCCATCTCCAGGTTTCTATACCAGATTTATTATTGATAGTCTAAAAGAGGCCGGTGCTGATATTATTGTAGCTAACCACCCTCATACTTCACTACGCTGTGAACGTTTGGATAATGGTGTATTCTGCGCTTATGCCCTTGGGAATTTAGCATTTACTCCCGATGTCGGCTTCTTTCTTGATAATGTTTTAGCTGAATTTGGTATAGTTCTTCACTCTTATTGGGATGAATCAACTAAACGGCTTATTAAGTTAACTTTCAACGTAACTCGTTGCATGATAGGAGAAGATGGAATCACTCGCGTTGTAGAAGTCTCTGAACTTTACAACCGTTTGACGAATAAATCTGAGCGTGAACGACTCATGATTGATAATGAATCTGTTGTCAACCGTTTTGCTGGATGGGCAAATCGTTTGAACCATATAAAGAATACGTAATATTTTAACTGCATAATTATATGGATATGCAATATGTAAAATTAAATAATGGCATTGAAATGCCGCAAGTTGGTCTAGGAACGTTTCTTATACCGAAGGATAAGCTAGAAGATACTTTGATAAAAGCTTATGATATGGGTTACAGGCAGTTTGATACAGCTTGGAGATATTATAATGAGGCTGATATTGCCCGGATTTTCAAGAAACATGGTATTAAGCGTGAAGATGTGTTTATTACTACAAAAGTAAATATTGATGCGTTTTACTATGGGGGATATAAGTATGGAATTCATAGAATTCTTAACCGAAGAAATAATGTCAGTATCGAACAAGCTATTCTAAAATCTTTTGATAACCTTGATACGGAATATATAGACTTATTTTTGATTCATAATCCTTGGAAAATATTCATGGATATGTGGGAGGTTCTTGAGAAATTCTATAAAGAGGGAAGAATCAGGGCAATTGGAGTTTCCAATTTTCTGCAGCCACATATTGAAGCTTTGAGTGAGATTTCGGATGTTGTTCCTGCTGTAAATCAAATAGAAATTAGTCCATTAAACGCTCAGATTGAATTAACAAAATACTGTCAGGATAGAGGAATTGCAGTTGAAGCTATGTCGACATTCAGTCATTTTCGTTCAGTAGAGCCAAGACTGGAGATTATCGAGCATCCTTTGATTTTGGCAATCGCAAAAAAACATGGTAAGAGCACCGTTCAAATAGTCCTACGGTGGCTTGTCCAAAGAGGTATTATTGTGATTCCTAAGACTTGGAATATGGTTCATTTGAAAGAAAATATTTCGATTTTAGATTTTGAACTAAGTGTTGATGAAATGGCTGAGATAACTTCTTTGAATAAGGGGAGGTATTTGAACTATAATCCATTTGTCGCACAAAGAGGGTTGCCTAAAAAATATAGGAACTGGGAAGGGTTTAAGAATCCTGATAATTTCACGGATATGTTCAATAATTTTCCAGCATGGAGAAAATGGTTATCAATCTATTGATGATATAATTTGAAGGCATTGAAGATTGTGCTGATAATCGGTGATTCAATATTTTTAATATAATGTTAACTGTAAAATCCATTGTCAATACTATTCTAGAATCAAAAACATATATTCTTGAAGTTGATAGATTGGATTTTTGGATTGTGGACCCTGGAGATGTTGAAAAAATTATGGAGATTGTGGATAAAGACAGGGTGCTGAAAGGGATTTTACTGACACATATTCACTACGATCATATCTATGGATTGCCTGCTTTAGTACGGATATTTCCCAGTGCAATAATCTATACTAATGAAGCTGGTATAAAAGCTTTGGCTTCTGTAAAACTGAATCTATCGAAATACTATGGTACCCCAATGGTATATTGGGGAGAAAATATTAAAGTTGTTCGTGAAGAAGATTCCATTACTCTACTAGATGGGATAAATGTAAAGGCAATAGAAACACCGGGGCATAGTCCAACTTGTATTACTTATCTTGTAGGGAACTATGTTTTTTCAGGAGATTCATATATACCGGGATATAATGTTGTAACGAATCTTCCCAATGGTAATAAAAAGGAGGCGGATAAATCGAAAGCACGAATAATTCGATTGGCTGAGTCTCGGATATTATGTCCAGGACATCTTGAGAAAGTAACCCTTGCTAAAAAAGAAGCAATTATATCGTTTTAGATATGAAACGGTTTTGGAAAAAGCTCTGTAAAATCCTTGTTTTTTTGCTAATTCCATATTATGTAAAAAGAGAGATATCTTCATAATATTCATTGCACTTCTTTGAAAAGAAATTCATTTATAACTTTATGGACAAACGAATATATCTTTGCCTCGCCCACATGAGCGGCAAGGAGATAGGCTTCATACAAGAAGCCTTCGATACCAACTGGGTAGTACCCCTCGGTCCTAATGTGAATGCCTTCGAGCAGGATTTGGAACGCTTCGTGGGACAGGATAAAAAGGTAGTGGCCTTGAGTGCAGGTACAGCAGCGGTACACCTGGCCCTGCTCGCTTGCGGAGTTGGTCAGGGTGACGAAGTGATAGTACAAAGCTTTACCTTTTGTGCCTCTTCCCATCCGGTGACCTACCTCGGTGCTACTCCGGTATTCGTGGATTCTGAGGCTGATACATGGAACATGGACCCGGTACTTCTGGAGCAGGCTATCAGGGACCGTATCGACAAGACGGGCCGAAAGCCCAAAGCGATTGTTCCGGTGGCTTTGTATGGGATGCCCTACAAGACAGACCAAATCATGTCAGTGGCAGATAAATATGGTATTCCGGTCATAGAGGATGCCGCCGAAGGCTTTGGAAGCAAGTTTGACGGGCAAGTCCTCGGAACTTTTGGCAAATACGGCGTGCTTTCCTTCAATGGCAACAAGATGATAACCACCAGCGGTGGCGGTGCTTTGATTTGCCCTGATGAGGAGTCTAAGAAAGAGATTATGTTCTATGCTACCCAGGCCCGTGAGTCCTATCCCTACTACCAGCATGAACGTATAGGCTATAATTATAGGATGAGTAATATTTGTGCAGGTATCGGTCGCGGCCAGATGACGGTGGTGGATGAGCACATAGCGCACCATAAGCATCTGTGCGGTCTGTATCGTAAGTTGTTGGCCGATGTGGAGGGAATCACGCTTCATGAGAATCCTTCCGGACGCTACGACAGCAACTATTGGCTGAACACGGTACTGCTTGACGAGAATCTGCATGTGAGAGTGAGGAGGACGCCTACTGTGAGACAGTGAAAGGTGCCGTTGGTGGTGCCGCGGGTGTTACGCATGAGTCAATGAGTGCCCATACTTCTTGTGAGCCTAACCGTAATGTAGAGGCCATGCGTGTTTGTTTGGATAAAGCCGGTATCGAGAGCCGTCCCTTATGGAAGCCCATGCATCTCCAGCCGGTTTATGCGGCTAATCCTGCCTATGTGAATGGTGTCAGTGAGGACTTGTTCGAACGGGTCTTTGCTTGCCGAGCGGTCCTTATGTGACGGATGAGGATGTGAGATACATAGTGAATGAAATGAAGGAGAGTATACTATGAAACTACATAGTATCAATTTTTTATGAACTAATTTCAGAAAACAGCTTCAGTGGGGCTGTTTTCTTTGTTTATAGGCATATTTGAGATAGTTACCGAGAAGTCTTCCCTGACTTCGGGGGATGTCCATAATGTGATCCTCTGTGATAGAGAGTCATAGTTGTGTGTTGCCACTCTTACTTGAATAACCGTTCTTTGGTGGTGAATAATAACCAATAAACGTTTATCAATTATGGCAGTAGTAGCTTATTTAAGAGTAAGTACAGAAAAACAGTTTTTAGAGAATCAGCGCGAGGAAATTATACGCTTCGCGGAGAAGAATGGTTTGAGTATCGACAGATGGTACATGGAGACGGTCAGCGGAAAAGTGAGTAGCAAAGAGCGTAAACTGGCGGGCTTGTTGGACCGGATGAAACCGGGAGACTCCTTGATTATAACGGAGATTTCACGGCTTAGCCGGACACTGCTGGAGATAATGACCATTCTTAACTCCTGCATCAAAAGGGGAGTGGTGCTGTACAGTACCAAAGAGGGGTATGTGTTTCAGAATGACATCAACAGCAAAGTGCTGGGTTTTGCTTTTGGACTGATGGCCGAGATAGAGCGTAATCTGATTTCCATGCGCACCAAAGAAGCCTTGGAACGACGGAAGAAAGAAGGAAAACATCTGGGCAGGAAGAAAGGGGACACACCCAAGATGAAGATACTCTATGCGAACAAGAGGAAACTTGTAAGGGAGCACCAAAGAGGAGAGTCGTGTGCCGAACTTGCCCGGCAGATGGGAGTGTCACGGACTACGATGTTCCGTTTTCTGAGACGTTATTGAGCAATTCGGCTAAACGAAGGTGTCAAAGGTGGGATTCCTTTTGACACGCTTCGTGTGGGCTACTTATTCGGCCGATACTTCTTTCTCTTTCTTTTCCTTCCACTCTTTCCCGCGCTTGTGCAGGTTTTTCAGCTCGAATGACAGCATGATACGGAAGAAACCTATAATCAGGAATGCAAACGAAATCATGTACACGGCGTAAAGGGCGCCTACTGCCGGTTGCCACAAGATGATGAGCGAGCAGATGACGGCAAGAATACCGAAAGCAACATACCATCCCCAGTCTCTTGTCCCGTATCTTTTGAGGTCCATGGCATAGCCTACGGATGAGAAGCCGCGGAACATCAGCCAGAAGGCAATGATGAATGGAATGACTTCCATGCTGAGCATTGGGTAGGTTATCAGGTAGAATCCCAGAATCATGTCGATGATACCTCCAGCCAGATACCATCCCCAACTGGATACCCTTCTACGGTTACTTACTGCAAAGGATATTTCCAGCAGACCGCTGAACAACATGGAGACGCTGAACAGAATGCTCAATACCGCATACCCGCTGAGAGGGGAGAACATCAGGCTTATAGCCACTATTACATAAAGAATACCAAGAATGAGTGAAATCCACCAATTCTTTACTTCCTGCTGAAGTTCGTCAAAAATAGTTTTCATGTGAATTTAATTTTTAAGTGATTATCATTAATTCGTCCGTAGAATAACAGTTTATCCGGAAAAAAGTTTCGGGTGAACTTTTTCTGTATGTAATTTGTTATGTATACATATAATTTGATAAAACTATGGCTACAACAAAATTTAAAGGACAACCGGTAAAGGTTATCGGTGAATTTATAAAGGTGGGCTCTGTTGCCCCCGATTTCGAATTGGTAAAAACAGATTTGTCTTCATTCTCTTTGAAGGAACTGAACGGGAAGAATGTTATTTTGAATATTTTCCCCAGCCTTGACACTGGTGTGTGCGCTACTTCTGTACGTAAGTTCAACAAACTGGCTGCCGGCCTGCCCGATACGGTAGTGTTGGCAATCTCCAAGGATTTGCCTTTTGCACATGCACGTTTCTGTACAACGGAGGGTATTGAGAATGTGATTCCTTTGTCTGATTTCCGTTTTTCCGATTTTGATGAAAACTACGGGGTACGCATGGCCGACGGACCGCTTGCAGGTCTACTGGCGCGTTCGGTAGTGGTTATCGGCAAAGATGGTAAGATTGCCTATACGGAATTGGTACCTGAAATTACGCAAGAACCTGACTATGATAAAGCTATTGCAGCTGTAAAGTAGAAAGTTTGGATTTGGGATAAGCAATAAAAAGCGGTGGACAGAATTTATCATGCTGTCCACCGCTTTTTTATTATCATACCGTTTTCTTTTTTATTTCTTCTTCATGCCTTTATAGATGAAGAATGCCACGATGAGTACGCCGATGCCGATAAATACATAACCTATCTCATGGCTGTATTCCGTTACTTTGGCAAGCAGCTGTTCCTCGTTCTCAATGCCGGGTACTGTGGACAAGTAATAGCCGATAAAAGCCAGGATGGAATTCCAAAGGCCTGCACCCAAGGTGGTGTACACAAGAAAGTTCCCAGCTTCATGCGTGCCAGACCGGCAGGGATGGATATCAACTGGCGAACAGCAGGTATCAGGCGGCCGACAAAGGTTGATACGGCTCCATGCTTGTCAAAGTATTCCTCCGCATGCTGCACTTTGGCTTCGTCGATGAGGCACATGTGCCCGAAACGGCTGTTGGCAAACTTGTAAATGATGGGGCGTCCCAGCCATTTTGCCAGATAGTAGTTTATCAAGGCTCCGATATTTGCCCCTATGGTTGCAAACAATACCACCAGATATATATTCATGTTGTCATTGTTGGCGGCTTTCCAAGCGGCAGGAGGGACTACAACTTCCGAAGGGAAGGGAATAAACGAACTTTCAATGGCCATCAATAAAGTGATGGTCCAGTAATTGAGGTGGTCGAGACACCATTGGATAAAGGCTACTGATTCCATTTGCTAGATTAGTGGTATATAATTACTGTTATTGTAATGCATTGAAAATATTCTTCATTACTAGGGCCAGCTCTTCCTGATTATCTTCTTGTAGTATCTGTTGCAATTTGTCCAGCTCTTCCAGCCTGAACGGATGTTCGCACAGCTGGTTGTACTTCATGAAGTTCTCTTTGTCTTTGAGCAGCATATACAGAGAGGTCAGCCTTTCGTTGATACCTTCAAAGTCCGGCTCCATCTCTTTGACATGTTCAAAGGCCAGCTTGGCATAGCTCAGTTGTCCTATTTCCATGCTACACATGCCTATTTCGTGCCAGGTATCCGCATAGGGGGCATACTCTAAGGCTTTGGCCCATCTCTTCACACCTTTCTCATACTCACCTTCTTCCATGTAGATGCGCCCCTCAATCAGATACGGGTCTATCTCTTCGGGTGCCAGGTCGTATGCTTTTTTACAATACTGGTGTGCTTTGCGTTTCTTTCCCATCTTGTGCAGGCATAGGGCTGCATTGGCATAAAGAGAAGGCAAGGCGAAGTCATGGCTGTCTTCGGCCGTTATGGCTTTTTCCAGATAGTCGTATCCTTCTTTCCATTCTCCTTTGGAGGCTTTGTTCAGACCGATGAAGGTGTTGATGAAACCGTGGGAGACAAGATGGAATTTTTCGGCCTGCAGGTAGTTCTCCATGGCACTTTCCTCATTTCCCAATTGGAAGAAGGAATGTCCTTTCATCAGGTAGGCATCGGCAAACTCGTCATCGGCCACCGTGGCATAGTCGCATGCTTCGATTGCTTTGTCGAACATCTGCTGGTCAAAGTAGCAACGGGCCAGTCCAAACCAGTAAGGAGCCGAATACGGATTCTTGTCAATCAGCTTATTGAAGAAGAAGGTGGCTTTTTCAAACAGTCCCTGGGCATAGTAACAATCGCCGGTGACGGCAAGGTAGGCTTCTTCTTCGGCATATTTTTCGAGTCCGCGCGTCAGCCATGTCAATGCTTTTTCCGGGAATCCCATGTCGATGTACATATAGGATACATCAACGATATTGGCCAGGTCGTCCTTATCGTCTATGCTGTCGAGTATCGCTTCCGCTTCTTCTTCTTTGCCTTCGCCCAACAGTAGGTTGGCTTTCAGCACTTTCACTTCGGAAGATTCTTCGGCAATCCGTTCCAATATATCTTTGGCTTGCTCTTTATGCTGGGTGTCGAGGAACAAGTATGCCTGTTCCACCAGCAGAGCCGTATTATTCGGATGTATTCCCAAGCCATACTCTACGACCTCGGTAGCCATGGCATATTTATGATGCACGGCATACCAGTCTGCGAGGTCGGCTAAGTCGTCTGCGTCCAGATAGATGGTTCTGTTCTCTGCTTTGGCAGCTTCATATTGTTCTGCCATTTCTTGCAGTTCTTTGTCTCTTCCGGACAGCAGGTTTTTTTTACTCATATTCTTATTTATTGATTTTACCCCAAACGTCTTTTAGACCTACAGTACGGTTGAATACCATTTTTTCTGGCGTAGAATCTTTGTCAACATTAAAATAACCGATACGTTGGAACTGCAGGTAGGAGAGGGGCTGCATGCCGGCAGCGTACTTCTCGATGTAGCAGCAGGGCAGCACATTCAGGGAGTCGGGGTTGATCATTTCTTTCATGGCTGTCAGTGCGTCGCAGTTCTTCGCTTCGCGGATGGCGGCAAGCTCGTCGCGCGGGTTCTCCACTTTCCACAGACGGTCGTAGAGGCGTACTTCGGCTTCAAGACAATGGTCGCAGCTGACCCAATGCAAGGTACCTTTCACCTTACGGTTTGCTTCGGGCATACCGCTCTTGGTGTTCGGGTCGTATTCGCAATATACTTCGACTATTTCTCCGGCTTCATTTTTCTTGCAACCGGTGCACTTTA
>ERZ860023.651-NODE-651-length-19095-cov-1.624317_pt1 | contig 19095 bp, 17 predicted proteins | sample MGYA00509983_ERZ860023 | MGnify/ENA primary metagenome ERZ860023 (study PRJEB30046, sample SAMN00715180) | human gut metagenome | study: EMG produced TPA metagenomics assembly of the A metagenome-wide association study of gut microbiota in type 2...
GCCGGGAACAAGCAGGAAATCATCATAAAAGAAAACCTCGCCCGGTGCTTCGCCCCAATCCTGCTCCAGGCGTTGCTGTACCTTTTCCGGCAGGGTCTTATAATAATCGCGGTATGCACTGACGAGGAGCTTGGCATCGGCATTATCAATCTGCTTTTCGCTCATATAGTCCCTGTCATTCGTCGCACCGGCAATCAGCTCGTCAATAAACTCCTGCCTGTCTGCCGGAATATGGTCAACGACATAACCTGCATCCCGCAAATCTTGCAGCAGCAGGCGCCGCTTTCAATACTGTCTATCGCCGAACAGCTGCCAATGTTGGAATTGGTCGACGGATGGTTGTGAAAAACAATGGCGATTTTCTTTTCGGCATTAGGCTTAATACGCAGCAGCGCCAGCTTTTTCGCCTTCCGCACCAGCATATTCATGCGCTCTGCAATCTCCTGCGTAACCTGCTTGCCCTCAGCATCACGCTCCATCGTCGTCACAGGGCAGCTATGGATAATACCATCAAATTCCGGCAGACTCACACTGTACGCCACCTCTACGGCATTCATGCCGTCAAAGTTTTCATACCATTCCTGATATGAACGATACAAGGTATAGGCCTGCAGTACCGTGATATTGAGCTTGGTCAAATCATCAAGTGCGCAGGCACGGATGCTAAACAGTGAAAATTTTATAGTGTTGATGAAAACATCGGCATAGCATTTGCCGTCCGCGCAAACATACTTGCTTAAGGCTTCTTTAAAGCCGCCGCAGCCGCTTACGGCGTCAGGCGAGCTTGTGGAGAAGAAGCATAAGGCGTTGCACCCCAGCGCTTCAATCTCTCTGACTACCGCATCTGCAAAAACAGTATTGCCCCACAGCCAGTCACTGCGGAAGAAAACAACAGCCAGCGTAGGTCTGTCCGCCTTGCAAAAATCACGGCGATATTCCTCCACATCATGATAAACTTTGGCTGCTTGCGGATGATAAATACCATCCCACGGCAAAAGCTCGGGAGCAGGCACATTACATCCTGCCTGCAAAAACTGCTGCGCCAACCACAGCCACAAATTTGTCCAGTTCTGCAAACCTCCGAATTTATAATAATCATTTATCCGCTTCAGCTCCTCCTCAGACAGACCGCCGTGCAGTATATCCTCCGGATTACCGGTCATCAGATAGACGTGCTTCTTTTTGTTGGCCAGCAGATAGGATGAAGATTCCGACAGAAACTTAGTGCTCAGGCCAGTTCCCATCCAAGGGAAAATGACAACCTCCGCCTGCTGCAGCTGCTTTTCCATATCCCTCGTCCATTCTGTATCGCTTGGGACATACAGCACCTGTCCTGCTACAGCTTTCTGCGTCTGCTGCGCCAGCTTCAATGCATCCTGCAGATAGGCTGCAGTCTGCTCCATATTGGTGAGAAATAAAATTTTCGACATTCTTTCACCTCATTTTCCTTTTATATGAAAAAGCAGGACGGAATAAATCCGCCCCACTTTTTTAGGAATGTGAATTATGAAAAAGGTTAAGTTTTATAAAATATGCTTAGAATGCATATTCCATGCCTACCAGGAAGGAACGGCCGGGAGCACGCCACCATTGTCCGTCAGGATCTGCACTCCAGTTATAACGGGCATTAGAATGCTCTGCATAGAATTTATCGAAGATATTATTGACTTTGAAATAAATCTTCGCATTCTTATTAACATTGTAGTTCATAGATGCATCCCAAACAAAGTAGGTTGTTGCCGGGAAGAAAGCATCAGCAGCGTCTGCAGACTGAGGTCCCATACGGTCAATAACGCCCTTACCAATCAGGCTGGCATTAAAGTCCTTGTTGTCATAATCCAGGCCGATATCCCAAGCGCCTTTCGGTACATAGCCATCAACATTTTTTGCGCGTTGAGCAGTCGCATCAATAACTGAATGTGTATAGCCGACATAAGTAGAGAATTGCGGTGTAAATTGTTTTTTCAGTTGGATATCCCAACCGCGCGCTTTTTCATCACCAACATTCGTATACTTAGGATATACATAACCAATTCTATTCTCAGAATAACGTTTAAATGCATGTGCAGATAATACAAAGGTATCATCAAATTTATGGTTAATGCCTATTTCCTTAGTATTACCGGTTTCCGGCTTGATATTCGGATTACCGTATGCTGCACTGTAAAGGTTGCTTGGAGAAGGCGGAATAAAATACTCGCTGTAGCTTACATAGACATTAGTTCTGTCTTTATTAAAGGTATAACCCAGGTTAGCACTAGGAGTAGTGTGCTTGCCAAAGCCGGAGTTATTATCATGACGCACACCGGCAGTCAGCTTCAGCTGGTCGGTAATATCAAACTGATCCTGCAGGAAGAAGGCTCTGTTCATCATCTTCTTGCCATTAAATGTAATAACCTTATCATGGCTGAACTCAAAGCCTGCAGTCAGTAAATGATTGCCTAACTGTGTAGACAGTTGGTCAGTAATACGTTTGGTATTGGTTTTTGTCTTATAGCCATTGAAATCAGTATCATTATCCAGATTTACGAAAGATAAAACATTCGTAGTATTGCCATCAAAATCACTGTTCAAAATAAATTTATAGTTTTGATTGTCTACTTTACCATTCTTCAAAGCAGGCTCCCACAAAGCAGTATATTTATAATCTGCTTTATAAGAATCATAAGTAGCTGTCAGCTCATGCTTATCGCTCAGCTTTTTAGTGATTTTGAAATTAGTGCTGGTAGACTTGGAAGAAGACGGAGTGGTTATACCATCGCCATCTTTGAAATCTCCACTGAGGTTTCTGCTGACGTTAGCATCCCATGACCAGTCTTTTTCTTTGCCGGACTGACCCATATAGTAGTTGGTTATGCTATTGCTGCCGCCGTCTACACGGAAATAAGTAGAAATTTTTTCCGGTTTTTTGGTAATAATATTGATAACACCGCCCTTAGCATCGGAACCGTAAAGAGTAGAAGCAGAACCTTTCAGAACCTCAATACGTTCAACATTATCCATGTTCTTGAGCATTACCGCAGAAACACGATTGCTTACATTGTTAATCTTAACGCCATCTACCAATACAACAATTTCATCAGCACCGTTGATTTTCAAAGCATTGCTGTTATCATAGCCGGCAGGAGCATAGTTGCCGATATAGACACCGGGAACCATGCGCAGTGCTTCGGATAAATCACTATAATGTCTTTCCTTAATTTCCTTACTTGTGATAACACTTACATTTGCATTAGCTTTAAATGCTTCTACCGGAGTTCTTGTTGCCGTAACAACCATCGTATCCAAAAAATATTCCGGAGTGTTTTCAGCAGCAAAAGCTGTTGTACCCCATACTACACTTGTACTCATAAGTGCAGACATCAATACCGCGTTACTCAATACCTTGACTTTGTTCATTGTTGATTTTCAATCCTTTCATAATCATCGGTTTAGTTTTTGTTCACGTACAAACACAGCTAGTCTTTCATAGTCCTGCGCTATCTATTGAACCATGAGTTATCATAAACGATATAGCAATCATATAGTCAAGTGTTTTTATTTTAGCTTCTCCACTTTTTGAGAATTATTCCGTTCTTGTGTAAAAAAGTCGGCAAGCAGTATTTCACCGCTCACCGACGTCATTGATAATTTTATTTACTATATACAGCGTCTGCCAAATCCTCTACAGCGTTGACAATATACTGCGACACGCACAATACATGCTTAGCCGGCACCGTATAGACCTTTCTGTTTTTCACTGCGTCCGTAGTCAGATAGCCGGGATTATTCAACAGATCTTCCTCCATCTGCTTCGGATCATGCTGACCGTCATAATTCCAGCTGCGAGTAAAAACACCTCTGGATTGAGCTGAACCACGGCCTCCTGATTGACGATACCAGGCTTATCATAATGCAGCTCCTCCAAGGCATTGCGCACCTGCGCATATCTGCAGACATCGTTAAACGAAGCCTCCGGACTGTAATAAGCACCGTTACTGCGCATAAAAACAATGCGCTTCTGTTTTTCCTTGGGAATGTTGCCAATCTTATCCTGCACCTTCTTCAGATGCTCATTCATCGCGGTAACCATCATTTCGCCGCGTTCCTTTTCGCCCACAGCCTCGCCCAAAAAGCGTATGCACTCACGTACATCTTCAAAGCTTTTGGGAGTTTTATAAACATAAACCTGCAGGTTCATATCGCGTAGCGACTGAATAACCTCCGGCTTAACAAAATCCGGTATCAATATCAAATCAGGGTGCAATGCCATAATTGCCTCCGAGCTTTGGCCATCTACTCTGCTGCCCACACTCTGCGCCCGCTCTACAATATTGGATATCCCCGGGTCGTCCACCAGACGTGAGAAGGCAGCAATGCGACTGCTTGGTACAAGGTCAATGAGGATTTCATCAGTGCTTATAGACATAGATATAATGCGCTGGGGTTTTTCTTTAAAATACAGCTTATGCCCCTGCGAATCCGTAACAGTATAGGCTGCAGTACTGTTCGATTTTTGCGCACTATCACTGCTACAGCCTGCAACTATTAAAAGTATACTCAGACACAGCAACAGTGCTGTTATGAACTTTTGATATTTTTGTTTCGGCATATTTTCTTCATCCTTTATTTTTCTTCAGTATAGCTATTATAGCACGAACATCAGCTTTCGACATAAGCAAGTTATAGCAGTTTGGCATATGAAAAAGGCAGAACAGATTTTGCTCTGCTCCGCCTTTCTCAAAGGAGTTAAGTGTATATGAATAAGGTTAGGGGCTGATTAGAAGGTGTATTCTACGCCAACCTCAAAGTTTCTGCCCGGTGCAGAATACCAAGAAGTGCCGGTTTCAGGCAGCAAGCAGGCTCTTTGCTCAGTATAAAGTCTGTCAAAGACGTTATTGCATTTTGCATAAATATTGATAACCTTAGACGGTTTATAGTTCATGCCTAAATCAAATACCCAATAGGTATGATAGGAGCTTGCTTCTGCAGAGGTATTATCACCATAGGTTTTGGCAAAACCACCTTGCTTTGCAATGGTACCACGAGCAGCCAGATTAGCACTAAATTTTTCCAGATCATAGCTTATGCCAATGTTCCACGCACTACGCGGAACTCTGCCATCGCTGTTCGGGTTTTTATTAGGAGCAGTCGGTTTAATATAAGTATAGGTATAACCAACATTAGTAGACAGATGGCTGTCAAAGGCCTTGCGTACCTGAACATCAAAACCAGTAGCAACTTCCTCACCAGAGTTCAAATATTTCTTAGTGCCAGAATCATAATTAATGGTATCCTTCATATCACGTCTGAAAACATGCACACTGCTTACAAATGTCGGATCAAAGCGATAATTTACACCACCCTCAAATGCAGAACCAGTTTCCGGATTCAAATCAGGTGTACCATATTGACCATACAATTGAGACGGATAAGGAGCTACAAAGAATTTTTTAAAGCCCAAATAATAATTTAGCTTATCATTCGGAGTATTACCTAAAACAATGCTTGGCAACCATTTAGAACCATAATTGGAATCGTCATTATAACGCAAACCATAGGACAAACTCCATGTATCAGTTAAAGCAAAATCGTCATTAATATAGATTGCTTTATTAGTTGTGCTCTTATCGCTGTATTTACTGGAAGCACTAGTCATGTAATTGTCAACCTTGTCTTTATACCATTCAAAACCACCAACAAGAGTATGTTTATCATCAGCCTTCACAGTAACTTGATCACTCAAACCCATAGAACTGTAGTGATAAATATAAGGTTGAGTTGTTGCATTAGTTTTACCAGGATTCTTCCAAGTAATTTCATCAGAAACATGTTTATTTCTGTATAATGCCAGCTGATTAGTAACCTTGTCGCTCATTTTTTGAGTATATACGATATTCAGCTTGCTGTTATCTTTACTACCTGTATTGAACTGATTATTTGCCTTATTTGAAGCAACCACATTCCAGCCACCAGTAGGACGCAGATAATCAGCCTTATAAGTCTGATAGGTTACGTTAATATCGGCATTATCATCAAATTTCTTACCAATCTTGATCATATTGTTTTCGGAATTCAAATGCTCAGGAATTTCTCTGTTCCAACCATCTTTAAAATTTCCGGAAATCTTCTTTTGTAACGCCAAGTCCCAATAGAAGCCATCCACATTGCCTCTATGAGTCAAGTTGTAGCGTTCCTTACCATAACTGCCGGTTGCTGCTGCCAATTTGGTAGATACACCATTTTCAGTAGCTTTTCTTGTAATAATGTTAATAACACCGCCAGCTGCATCAGCGCCATACAAAGTAGAGGCAGAGCTTTTTAAAACCTCAATACGCTCAATAGAATCCATATTGGATAATTCAGATGTAGCCATTTTTCCATATGTGCTAGAACTGCCATTGATATTTGCACGCACACCATCAATCAAAACTACAACCTTATCACTGCCATTTAAGATTAAGCTGTTTGAACTATATACTTCACCAGTATTACCATACCCAGAAATGGTAACACCAGGAATATCTCTCAATGCATCTTGAACATTAGAATAATGATTTTTCTCAATAGTATCTCTAGTAACTACACTAATATTAGCATTAGCCTTGAACTCTTCTACCGGTGTTCTGGTTGCAGTTACAACTAATTCTCCCAGCATATACTCCGGTGTTTCATCAGCATAAACCGCTGATGCACTACCCAAAAGCAGTGTCAAAAGCACCGCGCTGCTCAAACCCTTAACAACCTTCATAAATTTGCACATCCTTTACTCATACTTTATTTGCAGGTAATTCTTTAGATTAAAAAATTCTATTTGCAAATCATTTTCATCAAATAGCATATATAAGTATAAACTATATACCGTTCATACAGTCAAGGGAAAATTTATTCTCCTCGTTCCTCCAATTCCCCCTCCATCGACAGAAACAACTCTTGCAAGGCCTGCTTTGTTCCCGGCTTCCCCTGCCACATACCACGCTGCTCCGCCTCCAGCAAAACTTCCGTAATACGGTGCAACGCCCACGGATTTACCTCCTGCATCCATTGCTGCATATCCTTATCCAAGGCATACTTTGCCGCATATTTTTCATACATCCAGTTTTCCATAATATCGCTGGTTGCATCCCACTGATAGCTTACCGCAACATATGTCGCCAAATCGCCGGCGCCCTTATAGCCATGCTTCTTCATACCTGCAATATATTTAGGATTCATTGCTTCGCCACGGAACCAACGCTTCAGCTCTTCCGTAAGGCTGCGCAGCTGTACCTTGCTCCGGTCAGAGCTGTCGCTGACATAATTTCGCGGCATACTTCCTTTGCAGCTTCGAACCGCTGCAATCATACCACCGCGATAATTATTATAATCATCGCCGCTGAGCATAGAAGATTCCCTGTGGTCAACATTTTGCACCGTGATATCTATCTGCGCCATACGCTTTTTAAAGACCTCCGGCATATAGGTGCCTTCACTGCCCTTACCATAAGCATGTGCGCCCCATCTGGTATATACTGAGCAATATCATCAATCGTTTCCCAATTTTTAGCCTCTAAAACAGCTCCTGTACCAGCGCCATGGGCTCCGGGCGGATCACCAAATACGCGATACGAAGCCTGCCTCCAGGCAGCACTCTTATCCATACCGGCTTTTTCAAGTTCTCCGGCTTCCTCCAATACATGCTTACGCACAAAGTTCAATTCCGTCGGTTCATCTAACGCGGCAACCCTCTGCGCAGCATCATCAAGCCAAATAACGCTTCCTGGCATACTGTCTCTGAACAAACCGCTAATACGTCCTGTTACATCTACACGCGGACGCTGCAGCTCCTCCAAAGGAATCACCTCTAAGTCAACAACGCGTTGGCTTCCCGGTTGCCACACTGGACGTAATCCCATCAGATATAAGAATTCGGCAACGCATTGTCCGTGATTACGCAAATTACTCGTAGCCCACAAAATTATACCGACGCTTTCCGGATAACGTCCTTCTTCTTCGATAAATCTGCCGATAACATCCTCGGCCATCTGCTTACCTATTTCCCAGGCAGGCTTCGTCGGCAGGCATCGTGGGTCGATACTATAAAAGTTGCGTCCCGTAGGCAGCAAATCAGCTCCGCCGCTTGTAGGCGCACCGCTGGGACAAGGGTCAATATATTTGCCGTTTAATGCGTTTAAAGTATTTTGCTGCTCCAAGGCAGTCATAAGCAGACTTGGGGCAATATGCTCGCAGATATACGTCAGAGATTGCAGCAGCTTATCCCGCATTCCACCCTGTAAATCCTTCGCCCAGGATAAGATAAATACTTCTTCAATTTTAGCAGCATCAAAAGAATTCTTTTGCAAAATCAAGATAGCTTCTTTTGCCTGCTCGCGTATTTTGTCCAAAAGCATACCATAGGTCATGCTGCCATCAGCCAGCATCTGCTCACTATGCTCCATCAGCTCATAATACTCATGCCCATGCATATCAGCAAGGTTTTTCATCAATGACGGTACCTTGCCGTTATCCAGCTTCGTCAACGCCAGCAGATATTCTACCAGCTCTTCTCCCTCCGGAGGCACGCCCAAAACGTGCAGGCCTGTACTGATCTGCATATTCTTTAAATCCGTAATAAAGTTGTGCAGCTTACCGATATAATCATCAAAATCCTCAGCTTCGCTTTCCGGAACATCCTCGTCAAGATTACACTCTGCAGCTTTACTGCGAATCATTTCCTTTATGCTGTCCATACCCGCAGCGGCAGATCGTCATTTTTGAAATGGCAATATTCCTCCAACAGGTTTTCCAAATCTGCTAATTCTTCGTAGGTACCGGAAACACTCATCGGCGCGGACAAATAGCTTATCAGGCAGGCAGCACTGCGGCGCTTGGCCTGAATTCCTTCACCGGTACAGGTAATCCAATAGGGATAGATGTTAGGGATATCACCTGTACAGATATCAGGATAGCAGGCATTGCTCATAGCATTGCCTTTTCCCGGCAACCATTCCAAATTACCGTGCGTTCCCACGTGATCATGGCATCCGCCCCCCAGATATCACGCAGCCAATGATAAAAGCCAAGATAATGATGTGTCGGTGCGCAATCCGGCGAATGGTATATCTTACCGGGGTCATCGCCAAAACCGCGCGGAGGCTGAACCGTAATAAAAACATTGCCGTTGAGCATACCGGGAACAATCAACACATCGCCGTAGCGAAAAACTTCCCCCGGTGCTTCGCCCCAGTCGCGTAAAAGCTGTTCCTGTGTTTTTTTAGGAAGCTGCTCATAAAAGCTCGCATAATCCAGTTTTTCCAGCTTACCATCAGCTGTTTCCAATAACGCCTCCGAAATGAAGCGTCTGTCATTAGTAGCATGTGCCGTAATATCTTTTACAAAGGCCTGACTGTCTGTCGGTATATTATCCAGCCTGTATCCCTGCTTTTGCATTTCTTCCAACAGCAGGCGTACGCTTTCAATCGAATCCAGACTGGCAGCGCTGCCGATATTGGAATTGGTCGGCGGATAATTATGAAAAACTATCGCTATTTTTTTATCACAAGGCTTTTTATAACGCAACGAGGCCAGCTTGCGCGCCTTTCTTGCCAGCATATCAATGCGGTCTGCAAGCGGCATGCGGTAATGTGTACCGTCCTCACGTTCCTCATTGGTGGAAACCGGCACAGAATGCAGAGCTCCGTCAAATTCAGGCATGCACACAGCATAGGAAACCTCATTCGGAGTTAGGCCAATCATGCTCTGCTGCCACCATTTAGAAGGCATATAGGTATTTACTACCTGTAGCACAGGAACTCCCAGCTGCTGCAAATCCCGCAGCTTTAAAAAACCTGTTACTGTCAACGAAAAAACAAACGGATTTATCAGAACATCAATACAAGGCAGGCCGTTTTTATAGAAAAATCTTTCAAATGCTGTTGCCAAACTTACCGCACCGGTCTTTTCGTTCGGCATCGTGGTACTGAACACAGCAATAACATTACAGTTTTGTGCTTCTATCGCCTTGATAATCTCATTTTGATATGCAAGGCGTTGCCAAAGCCAATCCTCACGCGAAAAGATAAAACCCACAGTAGGCTTGCTGCTGTCATAATTCTTTGCCAGATAAGCATCAAGCTCGACGAACTCATGCTTAAATTCCGGATGATAGATTCCGCACCACGGCAGATGCTCCGGCAGCTTATAAGCTCCCTTTTGCTGCGTAAAGGCAGCAACAAGATATAAGCACAGATTCTGATAATTCTTCAGACCACCACAGGCCAGATATTCCTTCAGCAGGCTCTTTTGCTCCTCCTGCAGGCCGTAATCCATCTTATCATCACCTGGGTCAATGATATCAAAAAGATGACACAGCTTCTTTTGCTGTAAAAAGGCAGAAGCTTTTTTCAGATAATCACAGCTCAAACCTGTACCCATCCAGGTACAAAAGAAAAATTTTGCCCCCTGCAGCTTTTGCTTCCAATAGCCGTTCCACTGCTCACTGTCGTTGATTTGGATTACTTCTACAGCATTGCTGATTTCTTTGTCCTCTATGGCATTTAAGGCATCACGCATCCCAACATAATGGGGTTCCATGTTGGTCACAAAAATAATTTCTGCCATCTCCCTGCTCCTCTCAGCTTACTTAAAATATTCAGGATACACCAGCTTATCAATAGCCAAAACACTGTCGGCAACATATTGGCTCACACAATACATATCCTGACCGGACAGCGTTACCAAATTTTTATTTTGAATTGCTTTTACGCTTTGTAAAGACTGGTCATTGAGCAATTCCTTTTCTGTTTCCAGAGTATGAGTGGGCGCACCGTTCCACCCCGGCATAATAATGACATCAGGATTGCACTGAACGATAAATTCCTTGGAGACCGTGGTATTCTGCCCTGTCTGCAATTGCTCCATACAATTATCAACCTGCGCATATTTGCAGATATCGGCAAAAAGCGAACCTTTAGTCCCAATCACACCATGACCTGACATCACAACAATCTTTTTCTGCTGTTTGATGTTGGCAGCCTTGATAACTGCTTGGGCCTTGGCGATTTTGGCATCATATTCCTTAATCACCGCTTCACCCTGCTGCTTAGCGTCAACGACATCGGCAATCTCACGAATCGCTTTTTTTATATCCGCCACCGTATATGGTGTTTTATAAACATAGACGCTAATACCCATATCGCGGATAGTCTGAATGCTGTCTGGCGTCCACCAGTCTCCCAAAATGACAAGGTCCGGTTTTAAGGCCATGATGCGCTCTACGCTCGGCGTTCCTTTAATGCGCTCTTTAACAGCCTTGCTTTTTTCCACGACATGCGAAATTCCTGCATCATCACAAAGATAGCTTACAGAAGCTATACGCTCCGGCTCCACTAAACCAAGCAAAATTTCATCACAGCTGATAGAAAAGGAAACTATCCGCATAGGATGTGCAGGTACCTTTACCTCATAGCCCTTGGCGTCCTTGACAACTCTCGTTCCGTTGTTTTCCGGCTTATCATTGCCGCATCCTAGGCAAGAACAACATGCTATAATTACACAAATAAAAAATACTGCTAATTTTTTCACTGTTATTCACCTTAAATATCCGTCGAATTTATTGTTACAAATTCTGTAGACAAAACCTGTTTCTTTTCTTCATCAAAATCTATAATCAGCACTGCCTCGCGTCCTTCATAAGTAAAAAGCACTTCACCATTGCAAAGGGCAGCACTTTGCGCACGGCTGCAATCCATGCCTTCCGTACCCGTCTGATTACAGATAAGCACAGGAATACCATTTGCCGAACGGCTCAAACGCTTCCACGCCTCCTCCGGAGGTCCTGCATGTCCTCCAGGCGGCCAGGCAGCAACAACTACAGCAAGCTCTGCTCCCTGCTCGGCAATTCTTTCTCCGTGCTCGGCAAAATATGCATCCGCACAGACCATAACACCTGTATTGATACCTTCTAAATTCCAAACCTCAAATTTTTCTCCGGGATGTGCCCAGTTTTCCGTTATCCACGGCACAACCTTCGTTTTATCGTGACGATTATAATATGTTCCGTCCGGCGAAATAATTGCGCAGCTGTTACGCGGCGTTTTTTCGTCGACAAAACCACAGCCCAAAAATAACCTTTGCTTGTATTGGCTGCATGCCTCCATAAAGTCCTGCAAAAGATTATTCTGCAGCGATGCAAGCTGAAACTGCTTATCGCCGCGCATCATATAATAACCCTGCAAAGCCATTTCCGGTGTAAGCACCCAGCTTGCTCCCTTTTGTGCCGCCAGCTTCATTCCCTGTAAAATTTTCTTTGCATTATCAGCTTGCGGTCCGCAGCAATATGCAAAATGCAAAAAGGCTATTTTCAAAATTCAGCACCTCGCTCTAAAAACATCTATATATGAGTGTGGTGGCATAAGCTTTTATGTGCCTATGCCACCACTGGTGTATGAGAAATAAGATTATAAGCTATTAGAAGGTGTATTCTACGCCTGCAACAAAGTTACGTCCAGGCTGTGAATACCAGCCAACTCCGCCAGGATTACGCATATCATATGTCATATCAGTATACATGCGGTCAAAGAGATTGTTTAACTTAAAGAACACATTCATACCCTTAACAGGCTTGTAGTTCAAAGCAATATTAGCAGTCCAAACACTCTTATATGTATCTAATACCTGAGCTTCATTAGCTTTACTGCCGGGGCGGTCTACGATACCCTTAATATTCAAGCTGCCATTGAATTTTGCTTCGTCATAGTTAAATGTCAAATCATATTGTCCTTTAGGGATGTAGCCATTGCGGTTAGGATTAACAGCTGAAGAAGTTGCAGGAATATATGTATGTGTATAAGCTGCAGTTGCGCTGAAGTGATCATCAAAAGCCTTAGTCAGTTGAACATCCCAGCCTTTAATAGTTTCTGCGCCTGCGTTGTAATACTTCCAGTTAGCACTGTTGAAACCAATAAGATTGTCAGACTCTGTACGGAAATAATGGGCAGAGAAGGTTGTCTTATCATCAATGCGTGTGTTAAGACCAATTTCTTTAGTTTCGCCTTCTTCAGGATTCAGCTTCTCACTGCCATAGAACGGATTGTACAGCTCATACATGTACGGAGCACGGAAGAATTCCTTATAAGATACATACATGTTGGTCAGATCATTAAATTTATAGGAAAGCACGCCGCTGCCTGTGGTTTTGTTGCCATATTCCGAATGCTTGGAGAAGCGCACACCGGGAGTAAAGCCCCAAGCACCAAACTGCATCTGGTCCTGAATAAAGAATGCCTTATTATCAACAGTACCGGTCATGCTAGGTGTGTACTGATCGTGATATTTGTTCATGGCATCTTTATAATAATCATAACCACCGATGATAGTATGATTGCCATCCTGATATGTCAGCTGCTCCGAGAAGCCCCAGGTTTTTTCACGCATCTGCCACAGTGTTGCAGGATGTCTTGTATCATCGTCCAAATCCGCTGTACGGGAGAAGTAAGTCAATCTATTGCTAAGCTTATCATTAAATTTATAGTCAAACGCAACAGTATACTTAGTATTATCCTTCTTGCCTTCTGTCATACCACCGGTAAAAACAGTCGGTCCCATCATAGAAGCATCTGTTTCCGGTCTGCCGTAATCCAGCTTATAGCGTGAATAGGATACATTGACATCTGCTTTATCACCAAACTTTTGTCCCAGCTTTACACCATAGCTCTTACTGTCAATTTTATTAACTGTTGCGTTGCCATGGCCATCCTTATATTCTCCCATTTTATCGGTCTGACCATTTACAGTCCAATAGAAGCCGGACTTTGTCATGCCTTCATTAAAAATATTATAGGTTTTCTTATCATAGCTACCCCAAGCGCCGGAAATTTTAGTAGTGCTTTCTCCGGCCTCCGGCTTGCGGGTGATAATGTTGATTACACCGCCAACAGCATCACTGCCGTAAAGAGTTGACGCAGAGCCCTTCAGTACCTCAATACGTTCAATATTGTCCATATTGCTTACTTCAGAAGGCTGGAATACACTGGATACGGAACCGTTGGTGTTGGCTCTTTGACCATCAACCAAAACTAAAACATGACTGGTACCGTTTACATACAAATAATCGGCAGAATAATTGGCACCTGTAGCACTGTAGTTTTGAATAGCAACACCAGGAACTGCACGCAAAGCTTCACTTACAGTCTGATAATGCTTTTCTTCAATATCCTTACGGGTAACAACGTTTACGTTAGCATTTGCTTCAAAATTGCTTTCTGCAATTCTGCTGGCAGTAACAACCATCTGATCAAGGTTAAATTCGCTGATTTTTTCTTCAGCAAACGCACCTTGTGCATTGCCGGCACAAATACCGGTTATCAGCATACACATTAATAAACTCTTAGAGCTTTTCTTCACAATAACACCTCATCTTCATAAACTACAGAACAACTCTTGACAAATGCTACGTTAAGTATTTTAATAATATATAGAATAAAAATCCTAATTGTTCTGCTTATCATTAAGAAGAATTTTAAAGTATCTACCTATAGTATAGTCAAGCATTATTTTCACAGGAGATTTATGAATAAATTATCAGAAAAATATTTTACAATCGGAGAATTTGCCTCTCTGTTCAAGCTATCGAAGCAAACATTATTCTATTATGAACGCAATAATATTCTTAGGCCTGCTTATATTGATGAAAACGGTTATCGCTATTACTCTTTAGAACAGTATTTTATCTTTGATATTATTATCAATATGCGTAAGCTAGGAATTCCTCTGAAAGATATTGCTGCCTATTTACAAACCCGTGATATTAATGCTCTACAGCTTTTTTATAAGCGCAAGCAGACAGAATTTCAGCTGCAAATTGACATTATGCAGCGCAACATTGCTAATTTACAGACTAAAATAAATCGTTTAGAAAAAGCCAAAAGCATTACCACTGACAAAATCACTTTAGAAGAACAATCAGATGAATATTATATAGCAACTCCTTTCTCTGCTACGGAATTTCGCTAAAAGAAAAAATAAAGCTGGTTGCCAAGCACAACTATCCTTTCGCCAGCAGTGAACTATTAAATGAATATCTGATGGGATACATCCTGCCCAAGGATGCTCTGCAGCAAGGCAATTTTTTAGCAATGTCACATCTTTATACCCGTATCTCCCATCCTGATGAATACACCGACGTGCAAATAAAAAAAGCAGGCCTATACGCCTCCATTTATACTCCCAACGGTTTCCATACACAATACGAATACTCTTTCAAAAAGCTTTTGGCATTCATTGAACGTAACGCTTTAACAATAATCGGCGATGTGTATATTGAACAATTAAGGAATTATTGGTCTACTGCTGATTATACAAAATATATTGTAAAAATAATGATACCTGTAGATTATCTCTAAAAAACAAGCCCCTAAAGCAATCTTTTAATTACTTTAGGGGCTTATTCGTCATTATTTTGCTTCGCTTAACACTTTTTGAAACAGCTCATGCACTTCTTTATCGGATTTTCCTTCAGCCATAGCAGCTTTGGCCTGTTCGACGGCATTTTTATAATTTTTGTGCGCTGCATCATCAGGAAGATTATCGATATCATAATTCATGACACTATTGAAAATCTCATGAATTTCTTCTACTGATTTCCCTGCAGCTTTTGCAGCCTCAACATGCTTCATGGCCATTTTATAGCGATAGCCTGCGTGGGGTGTATTAGGTAAAACATATTCCGGGTGTGACATATCTTATCCTCTCCTCTGTATTTATTTTTTGGACAAGTATATTCTACGGTATATACTCATAGTAGAGTAAAGCACTTTTTTCATAAAACTATTTTGGATAATATTGAGTCAAAATTGCGAAAAGCAAAGCCTCTCTTTTCTCTCCAACTTCACTATCTGACTAATAAATGTTATAATAAACATAACTATTACGCAACGTATTGTGTTAAAGAACCAAGGTGATACTTTATGAGCAAAAATTCTAACCTTTACTATACAGCAGGCGAGCTGGCAGACCTTTTTGAGCTACCTAAGCAGACCTTGCTCTACTACGATAAAATGGGAATTCTGTCGCCAGAATTCATTTCTGAAAACAACTACCGCCATTACTCTCTCAAACAGTATTTGATTTTAGAGGTCATTTTGAACATGCGCAAGCTGGGAATACCTATATCTAAAATCAAGGAATATCTGGAAGAACGCAGCATTGACAGCCTGCAGGCTCTCTTACAAGCTAAAGACCGTGAATGTGAAGAAATTATTGCACATAACGAAAAAATACGCAAAAATATTCACGTTGTTTTTCAGCAGCTGGATAAAATCCGCGAAAGCCGGCTTGATCAGATAACCGTCACCTTCCGCCGTAGCAAGCGATTCCTGCTCAGTCCTGTGCCGCCGGAATGCAGCGGCGACGAAAGTATTAAAATTCTTGCCAGACATAACTTGAATGTTTTTTCCAAAGAGCATTTCAAGGAAAAGGCTGTCGGCTGGCTGGCAGACAAAGATTGCTTTCTGGCAGGTGAATACAGCCGACCGCTGGCCTATTTTTCCAGTGTTAATCCTGATTACCATGGCAAAATAGAATGTTACACTCGCCCCGCAGGACTCTATATGACGCAACGCTTTCAGGGTACCTTCCGTGACCATGTACAGGAGCTGGCGGAGCTTTTTAAGGCTTATATGCAGCGTAATAAGCTGTACGCCGTAGACAATCTTTATATTATGCCGCTGAAAAATCATTGGATGACACCGAAGCCAGAAGAATATATCTACCAGATTTCCCTACGGGTTGAGCCTGATGAAAATTAAAAGCTGCACTAGCCAGCATCTTATTTGATGCTGATTGGTGCAGTTTTTTAATCTTACGCTATTTACTTCACCCGCAAATGCTGCATTCCCTGTATAGCAAAGGCTTCGCCATAGGCAGCATGGGCGATTTCCTGTACGCCGAAAACAACGTCCTGCGAGCAGTTGTAGATATAGCCTTCATTGGGATAAAAAAGCTGCTTGCTTTTGATGGCGCGCATGGTCTGCAGCGACGGGTCCTCCAAAAATTCGCGATTATATTTCTTGATATCAAAATTGCCATGGTCGTTATACACCGGCATTATCAGTAAATCTGGATCAATCTTCACCAGCATTTCCTTAGTAATCTGCTGGCCGTTTTTGATTTCTGCAGCCGAAACGCCGTTGATAACGCCTGCTTCCTTACACATATCGTCAAAAATGCAGCCCTTGCCGCCGTAGGAGCTCATCAGCGAAACAAGGACGATTTTCTTCGGCTGCTGCAGCCTGAGCGCCGCTACCTGCTGCTTCATCTGCGCCAGTCTGCTGTCCATCAGCTTTACCAGCTCTTCTCCCTTACTGTCGGCGTGCATGGCTTTGGCGATAGTGCGCACGTTTTGCCTGATATCATCAATAGTTGCTGGTCCCTTCAAAACAATGACGTTCATGCCCAGATTGCGCAAATTTTCGACACGGTTCATGTCGCTCCAATCGTAAGCAAAGACTACGTCCGGCTTCAGCGCCAGCACCTCTTCTGCCGAAGGGTTTTTGATTTTGTGCTGAATTTTTTTAGCCTGCTCTACAAGGTTGGAGCTTACCGGGTCATCGGCAAGATAATTGACGGCAACCAATTTATCTTCCATACCCAGGCCCATGATTATGCCATCGCTGCTGAGTGCCAGCGTCAGTACCTTTTGCGGTGCCTGCTTGAACGTAGTCACTGTTCCATGCTCGTCTGTCACAGTATAGCTGCCGCCTGCGGCAGCGTCTTTACCGCCGCTGCCTTGTCCGCAGCCTGTGACTAAAAGCAGCAGCAACAGCAATAAACAAAAAATTTTCTTCATGCTTTATGCCTCTATTCTCATCGTTTTATTTCAACGGTATTGACTTATATGCGGCAATACCGACAATACTGAATTTATATTATAAAGTATATAGCGCTATGATAGTCAAGAGTAAAGAAAAGCAAAAGAGAAAATAAACACTTGTTTTTATTTCATTTGTATGTTATAATTATTTCAGTTGCATGGGTAGCCGTTTTCCAACGGAGGTCATGCCTGGTTGTGAGAACCAGTGGCGTTTGTCGAGCTTTCGGCAAACGCCTTTTTTTATATCTCTTCCTATTGCAAATTAAGCCAGTCCTACCATCTTATATATTTTTCATTACTTGTGTGTTATAATTAAAGGAGGAAAGTATGAGTTCCAAACAATACCCAGAAAGCCTCATCCGCAATCGCGAAAGGCTTATTGAAAAAGCCAAACAACTGAACCTATTCAGTGATGCAATGGCTAAAATGGTCTTTACTGATTCAGGTGCCTGCGAACATGTTTTACGTATCCTTTCCGGCATCGATTCACTGGTCATTAAGGAAAATCGTACTCAAATGGTCATTAACAAATTTGCATCCAAGGATATGATTATGGATGTTCTTGTAGAAGATGCAAACAATACGCTCTATGAAATGGAAATTCAAAAAAGCGATGGTAAAATTGACCATGCTAGACGCATGCTGTACTATTCTTCGAGCATCATTGGTAGCTATTTGCCAAAGGGCAAGGACAAAAAATATAAAAGCGTTCCCGATTTATATATGTTTTACATAACCGAGCCTGATATTTGGCATTTAGGTTGTACCTGTTACTGTGTAAACAAACGCCTTAACAATTTACCAATGAAATACGATGATGGTCTGCATATGTATTACATTAACGCAGAAGTTAATGATGGCTCTTCAATTGCAAAATTAATGCAGTATTTTAAAACAGCAGAAGCAGATGACTTGAGTCAAGGGAAATTATCTAAACATGTCAATTACCTAAAGGCTACGAAGGAGGGGAAAGCCGCCATGTGTGAATTTACTGAAAAAATTTATAGTGAAGGTAAAGCTGAAGGCGAAGCTATTGCCAACTACGCTGCAGCAAAACGTATGCTTTTAAAAGGAAATAATTCGCTTCAAGATATTGCGGAATTTACTAACCTGCCTATGAGCAAGATTTTGGAACTGCAAGCAGAGCTTAATAATGCTTAAACATTAAATATACATTTACCTTCACTGCCGGCGCTAAAGCGCACGGTTTTTTCTTTTGCATTCCCCTCCCACACGTCAAAAAGGCGGCGCAGTGCGCCGCCTTAATA
>ERZ860023.654-NODE-654-length-19033-cov-1.346085_pt1 | contig 19033 bp, 29 predicted proteins | sample MGYA00509983_ERZ860023 | MGnify/ENA primary metagenome ERZ860023 (study PRJEB30046, sample SAMN00715180) | human gut metagenome | study: EMG produced TPA metagenomics assembly of the A metagenome-wide association study of gut microbiota in type 2...
TGAGATTTGTATATGATGGAAGTTTTCTCTTTTAGGGTAAAGGTCATTGTAACACATCCAAAAAGAAATGTGAAATTGATAATAATAAAAAAAATCATTTTGCTATTTTAATCGCGGCTCGTAATGAGGAAACTGTTATTAAAAATTTAATTAATAGTTTGAAAAAACAAAATTATCCTAGTAATAAGTATGATGTATATGTTATTGTTAATAATTGTACTGATAATACTTTAGAAGTGGCAAAAAATGCGGGAGCAAAAATTATAGAATGTAAGCAAAAGGTCAAATCAAAGGGAGAAGTGCTTAAATATACTTTTAATAAATTAAAAAGTAATGATGAAATAGATGCTTATGTCATTTTTGATGCCGATAATGTGGTTCATAGGGAATTCCTGAATAAAATGAATGATTCTATTAATTGTGGTTATGAAGTTGTTCAAGGTTTTAGAGTACGAAAAATATATGTGATAATTGGCTTAGTACAAGTTATGCTATTTTATATTATATCCAAAGTTTATTTATAAATAAATCAAGATTTAATTTTGGTATGAGTTCTTTTTTAAATGGTACTGGATTTATGGTAAAAAAAGAAACTATTGATCGGTACGGATATGATCCTAAAACTATTACTGAGGATATTGAATATACTGCTATATGTGCTATTAATGGTATTAAAATTGCCTTTAATGAAAATGCTATTACTTATGATGAACAAGTTACTGACTTTAAAAGTTCTCTTAAGCAAAGAAAGAGATGGTCCTTTGGTGCTATTCAGTGCTTAAAAAATTATACGTGTTCTCTTATAAAAGAAGGAATCAAAAATAAAAGATTTGAATGTTTTGATGTAATTATATTTTACTTTGGCATTATATTTCATGTTTTGTTTACAATAGTTTCTTTAATTGGATCTTTTATAATGTATTTTATCTAAATGACTTTAATAGTATGGATGTTGTTATTTATTTTATTATGTTTCTGATTAATTATTTTATAGGGGTTATTTTTAGAATGATTGTGATAAAAAAATGTAATAAAAGCATTAAAGAAAATATATGGGGAATTTTACTTTTTGATTTATTTGTTTTGAGTTGGTTTCCTATTAATTTTATATGCTTATTTATCAAAGATTGTAATTGGGATCATATTAAACATGATAGAAATGTTGACACATTAAATATTTAAAAGATAATAGAGTAATTTTATTGTCTTTTTTTTAATTATTATGTTATAATTTATTTAATAGGAGAGTGATATATATGAAAAATATTTTGAGATTATCTTTACTTTTTATATGTTTAATTGTTATGGTTGGATGTGGAAAGAAAGATGATAACAAACTTGTTATGGTAACTGAAGCAGGTTTTGCACCTTATGAGTATTATGAAAATGGTGAAATTGTTGGTGTTGATGTAGATATAGCCAGAGAAATAGCAAAAGAATTGGGAAAAGAACTTGTTATTAAGGATATAGCTTTTGATTCTATTATTAATGAAGTAAGAACAGGAAAAGCTGATATTGGTGCTGCTGGTATAAGCTATAGTGATGAAAGGGCAAAAAAAGTAGATTTTTCTATTAATTATTCTGTTAGTAAGCAAGTTGTTATTGTTAAAAACGATAGTTTTATTAATAGTATAAAAGATATAAATGATAAAAAGATAGCAGTACAACTTGGTAGTGTTGCAGATACTTATGTTACGGAAAATTATAAAAATGCTGAGATTGTTAGACAAAAGAAATATTTGGCCGCTATTGAAGATTTAAAAGTTGGTAAAGTTGATTTAGTGGTTATGGATGAATTACCTGCTAAAGAAATTATTGAAAAAAATAGTGGTATTAAAATATTAGATGGTGAACTTACTAGCGATAGTTATGGTATGATTGTTAAAAAGGGAAATACTGAATTATTAGAAACTGTTAATAAAGTACTTAATAGGCTTTCTAGTGATGGATCTATTGATAATTTTATTATTAAACATACTGAGGAGTAAATTTGATATGAATGAATATATGCGATTTTTTGATAACTTTTTTGGCTTTTTTAAAAATATAGGTATTAGTTTTTATGATAGTGTTATTTATGATGATCGATATAAGTATATATTAGACGGATTATTTCATACTATATTAATTGCTCTATTTGCTGTTATTATTGGTATTGTACTTGGAATAGTTATAGCACTTATTAGACATAATCATGATATTAATGGTAAAATGAGATTAGGTAATAAGGTTGCTACTTTATATGTCAATATTATTAGAGGTACACCAGTGTTATTGCAATTAATGATTATTTATTATGTTATTTTTAAATCTGTCAATATTAATATAATTATAGTTGGTATATTGGCATTTGGTTTAAATTCTGCTGCCATGTTTCGGAAATAATTAGATCGGGCTTATTTCTATTGACAAAGGACAAATGGAAGCTGGTTTATCTTTAGGTCTTAGCTATGGTAAAACAATGAGATATATTATTTTACCACAGGCTATTAAAAATGTTTTACCGGCATTAGGAAATGAATTTATTACATTACTTAAAGAGACTTCGGCAGGTGCTTATATTGGAATATTAGAACTTACTAAGGCTTCAGATATTATTGCATCTAGAACTTATGATTATTTCTTTCCTCTTGTTATAACTGCCATTATATATTTGATTATGACGTTAGGATTATCTAAGTTGGTTAATGTTATGGAAAGGAGATTATCTAATGCTAGAAGTTAAAAAATTAAAAAAGAGATTTGGTAGTAATGTTGTTCTTAATGATATTAGTTTTAATGTTTCAAAGGGAGATATTATTTCTATTGTTGGTCCTTCTGGTAGTGGTAAATCAACATTACTTAGATGTCTTAATTTAATAGAGAAACCTAGTTCTGGAGATATTATTTTTGAAGGTACATCTTTAGTTGGTAAAAAAGCTGATTTATCTTTACTTAGGCAAAAGATGGGAATGGTTTTTCAACAATTTAATTTATTTCCACATCTTACTGTTATTGATAATATTACGTTAGCTCCGGTTAAATTAAAACTAATGAATGAAGTAACTGCTAGAAAAAAAGCACTTGAATTACTTAATACTATTAATTTAAAAGATAAGGCGGAACATTATCCTAATGAACTTTCTGGAGGTCAGAAACAAAGAGTTGCTATAATTAGAACACTTATTATGGAACCGGATATTATATTGTTTGATGAGCCAACAAGTGCATTAGATCCTGAAATGATTGGAGAAGTTTTAGATCTTATTAAAAAAGTTGCAGATACTGGTAAAACAATGGTTATTGTATCTCATGAGATGAACTTTGTTAAAAAAGTTTCTAATAGGGTTTTATTTATTGATGGTGGCAAAGTTATATTTGATGGAAAAACTAAAGACTTCTTTTCAAGTGAAAATATCAGAATAAAGGAATTTTTAGATAAAATAAAGAAATAAATTGTAAAAAATGAGAAAATCTGCTATACTTAAATAGTAGAGTACTACAATGAATTAGAATAGAAGGGAGAAAAAATATGAATGCAATTAATGTTAAAAGTGAAATTGGCCCATTAAAAAAGGTATTATTACATAGACCTGGTAGTGAACTTCTTAATTTAACACCAGATTCTTTAAGTAGATTACTATTTGATGATATTCCTTTTTTACCCGAGGCTCAAAAAGAGCATGATGAATTTGCTCGTATATTAAAAGAAAATAATATTGAGGTTGTTTATCTTGAGGATTTAATGGCTGAAGTATTAGAACTTAGCGATGATATTGAAAATAAATTTATTAGACAGTTTATTTTTGAAGCAGGAATCAAAACTCCTAAATACAGAAATTTAGTTTTTGACTATTTAAAGAGTTTGTTAATAAGAAAGAGCTTGTTCTTAAAACTATGCAAGGTATTAAACTAGAGGAGATTAGTAGAGCAAAAAGAGATTATGAACAGTCTTTAGTGGATTTAGTAAGTGAGGAGTCTGATTTTCTAGCAGATCCTATGCCTAACTTATACTTTACTAGAGATCCTTTTGCTAGTGCTGGTAATGGTATTATTTTAAATAAAATGTATTCTGTTACTAGAAATAGGGAAACTATTTATGCTGAATATATATTTAACTATCATCCTGATTATAAAGGACAAGTTAATAAATATTATGATAGATATTTACCATACCATATTGAAGGTGGTGATGTTCTTAATCTTAATAATCATATATTAGCAGTAGGTATTTCACAAAGAACTGAGGCTGGTGCTATTGATGAACTTGCTAAGAATTTATTTAGAAATCCTGATTGTGAAATTGATACAATATTAGCGTTTAATATTCCTGTATCAAGGGCATTTATGCACTTGGATACGGTATTTACACAAATTGATTTTGATAAGTTTACTTATCATCCTGGTATTATGGATACTTTACAAGTATTTGAAATTACAGAGGGAGACATTCCTGACAGTGATGAAGATTTAAATGTTAAAGAGGTTAATGGTTCTTTAGAAGAAATATTAGAAAAATATTTGGGTAGAAAAATTACTTTAATTCCTTGTGCTGGTGGTGAGAAAATTTCTTCAGAAAGAGAACAATGGAATGATGGTACTAATACTTTATGTATTGCTCCTGGTGTTGTTGTTGTATACGACAGAAATAATATTACTAATAATATTTTGAGAGAGCATGGTATTAAAGTGTTTGAAATGTCTAGTGCTGAACTTTCTAGAGGTCGTGGAGGTCCTAGATGTATGAGTATGCCTCTTGTTAGAGAAGATATTTATACTGAAAGTGGTGCTGTTAAAAAAGAAAATATTTCTTCAGCTAAACATGATGAAGTTAAAAAAGTAAATAATGAGAATTTTAATTTTAAGGGTAGAAACTTTTTAACTTTACTTGATTATACGCCTGAAGAAATTAGATATTTACTTGATTTATCTAAAGATTTAAAGGATAAAAAACATAGAGGTATTGAACATAGATATTTAAATGGTAAGAATATTGTACTTTTATTTGAAAAGACTTCAACTAGAACAAGATGTGCTTTTGAAGTTGCTGGTCTTGATTTAGGCATGGGAGTTACTTACTTAGATCCAGGTAGTTCACAAATGGGTAAGAAAGAAAGTATTGCTGATACTGCTAAAGTACTTGGTAGAATGTATGATGGTATTGAATATAGAGGATACGATCAAAAAATAGTTGAAGAACTTGCTAAGAATGCAGGTGTTCCAGTATGGAATGGTCTTACTACTGAGTTTCATCCTACACAGATGTTAGCAGATGTTATGACTGTTGAAGAAAATTTTGGTCATTTAGATGGCATTAAACTTGTATTTATGGGTGATGCTAGAAATAATGTGCTAATTCTTTAATGGTTGTATGTGCTAAGTGGGTATGCATTTTGTATCTTGTGGTCCTAAAGATTTATGGCCTGATAAAAAATTAATTGAAAAATGTAAAGAAATTGCCAAAGAAACTGGTGGAAGTATCGAAATGACAGAAGATGTTATGGAAGCTTCTAAAGGAGCAGATGTTATTTATACTGATGTTTGGGTTTCTAGGGTGAACCTGATGAAGTTTGGGCTGAAAGAATTAAATTACTTAGTCCATATCAGGTTGATATGAATGTTATGAACAATGCTAATTCTAATGCTATATTCTTACATTGTCTTCCATCATTCCATGATTTAAATACTTCTATTGGTAAAGATATTTATGAGAAGTTTGGTCTTAAGGAAATGGAAGTTACTGATGAGGTATTTAATAGTTCTAAGTCTAAAGTATTTGATGAGGCTGAGAATAGATTACATACTATTAAAGCAGTTGTATATGCTACAATGAGGGATGAATAATGAGTAAAATTGTTATTGCTTTAGGTGGAAATGCTTTAGGTAAAAATCCGAGTGAACAGTTATCTTTACTTAAAGATGTTGCTAAGATAATTGTTGATTTAGTTAAAGATGGAAATAAAATTATTCTGACACATGGAAATGGTCCGCAGGTGGGACAGATTGCTCTTGCTATGGAGTATGCTTCTAATGAGGAAGCTGGTACTCCTATGATGCCTTTTCCTGAGTGTGGAAGTATGAGTCAAGGTTATATTGGTTACCAATTGCAACAATGTATTCAAAATGAACTTAAAAAACAGAATATTAGTAAAAATTGTGTAACTTTGATAACACAAGTCCTAGTAGATTCTAAGGATAGTGCTTTTCAAAATCCTAGTAAGCCTATTGGTATGTTTTATACTAAAGAAGAGGCTTTGGATATTGAAAAAGAAAAAGGGTATACTATGATAGAAGATGCTGGGCGAGGTTATAGGGAGTTGTACCATCTCCGATGCCTATTGATATTGTTGAAAAGAATACGATAAAGATGCTTTTTGACAATAATAATATTGTAATTGCTTCTGGTGGTGGAGGAATTCCTGTTATTATGGAAAATGGAGCATATAAAGGAGTAGAAGCTGTTATTGATAAAGATAGAACTGCTGCTTTACTTGCTAAACTTACTATGGCAGTACTTTAATGATTTTGACTGCGGTTGAAAAGGTTTCTTTAAATTATAATACTGAAAATCAAGTCGATTTAGATGTTATTACTATTAAAGATGCTAATAAATACATTAGTGAAAATCAATTTGCTAAAGGTAGTATGCTTCCTAAGGTTGAAGCTTCTATGTCTTTTGTAGAAGATTCTGATGACAGAAAAGCAATTATTAGTTCTCTTGAAAAGGCTAATCTAGCCATTAAGGGAAAAACTGGTACTATTATAAAGAGGAGGTAGAAAGAAATGGCTAAGAAAAAGGCTAAGGTAATGTTATCGTCTTTTTCGATTATTCTAATTCTAATTTTTGGTCTTGGAATATTATCACATGTACTTCCAAATGCACAATTTGTTGGTGAAGAAATTGTTAATGGAAGTGGAACTGTTGGTGCTACTTTATCACAGGTTTTGATGGCACCTATACAGGGATTTGAAAATGCTATTGATGTTGGTATTTTCATTATGATGCTTGGTGGATTGCTTGCTGTTATTAATAAAACTGGAGCATTAGAAACTGGTATCAAAGTTTTAGTTCATAAACTAAAAGGTAGAGAAATTTTATTAATTCCTATATTAATGCTTATTTTCTCTATATGTGGAACTACTTATGGTATGCTTGAAGAGACAGTTGGATTTTATGTTTTATTAGCTGCTACTATGATGGCTGCTGGTATGGATCCTCTTGTTGGTTCTGCGGTGTTCTTCTTGGTGCAGGTAGTGGATGTTTAGGTTCTACTATTAATCCTTTTGCTACTGGTGTTGCTATTAGTGCATTACCAGAAGGTGTTGCTTGTAATCAAGGACTTGTTATTTTAATAGCAGTATTTATTTGGCTTACTACTTTAATTGTTTCTATATTATTTGTAATGAGCTATGCTAAGAAGGTTCAAAAGGATAAAGGTTCTACATTCTTATCACTTAGAGAACAAAAACAAGCTGAAAAGAGATTTGGTCAATTTGAAGATAAGGACAAAAAGGATGTTAAATTAAGTACTAAACAAAAAGTTACTCTTATTCTATTTGGTCTTACATTCCTAGTTATGATTATTGGGTTTGTTCCATGGGGTGAGTTTGGTATTACTTTCTTTGATAGCTTTACTGGTTGGCTTACTGGGTCTTCACTTGTAACTGGTGGTTCTATGAGGCTGCTTTATGGTTCTTAATTATGTCTATTATTATTGCAATTATTAATAGATTTGGTGAGAAAAATTTTGTTGATACTTTTGTTGATGGTGCTGACGATATGATTGGTGTTATATTAGTTATTGCTATTGCAAGAGGTGCTAGTGTACTTATGGGTGAAACATATCTAGATAATTATATTATTTATAATGCTGCTGATATGCTTGCTAAGTTACCTGAACTTGCATTTGTACCACTTAACTATATTTTACACATTGTATTATCTATTTTAGTTCCATCATCATCTGGATTAGCAACTTTATCTACTCCTATTATCGCTCCTATTGCTGCTCAACTTGGTTATAGTGTAGAAGTTACTATTATGACTTTAGTTGCTGCTAATGGACTTGTTAATTTGATAACTCCAACATGTGGTGCTATAATGGGTGGACTTGCTCTTGCTAAAGTAGAATATTCTACTTGGTTTAGATGGGCATTTAAGGTAGTTCTTACTATTATGCTTGTAAATATCTTTGTATTATGTTTATTTACTTTAATTGTATAGTTAGAATAATTATAATGTATTTAAAGAACAACTGTTTTGGTTGTTCTTTATTTATTTGTGTGCTATACTATGTTTATAGGGAGGTTTGTTATTATGTTTAAAAAGAGAACTAGTTATGAAGTTAATGTACAGGGTATTACTTTTTGGAGAAAAATAATTAATGAAGATAATACTGAAGTGTTTGTTAAGAGTTCTTTAAATGAGCCATTTATGATTTATATAGATAAGGTAAAAGGTAATAAATATCTTGATTGGGTTACGGGAAGACCTTTTGATATGGAAGATATGGGAAAAGATTTTCTTTTTGGCTTAGTAATATAAGGATATCTAAAAATAATGTAAATTTATGTGGTGATGTGGTTTGTAAGGCTGTATATATATTAGACGATAAAGATAAGGAAGAAGAATATACTAATATATCAGAAGTATTCTTTATGATAGTTATTTTTGCGATATTATTTCTTTTAAATATGGTTTAGATGCTATTCCTGCTAATTTTGTATATGAAGAAATTAGAAGAGTTAGAAAGGTATATAAGGTTAATAATGATAAGGATAATATTAAGTGTAAATCTTTAAAGAGAAAAAGAAAATAATATTTTAAAGACTTATTTATAAGGCTTTAAAAATTCTAGTTAAAGACTTATGGCTTTAACTAGCAGTGAATAGCGAAGCATGAACTGTTAAGACTAGAACTAATAAAAGTATTTAGTTCTTTTTATTTGTGTGGTAAAATATTAGTAGAGCAGGTGATTAATATGTATTATAAAATTAGTCATGGTAGTGTTACTCTTGGTAATAATATGGTTCTTGAAGATATTAATTTTTGTGTTAAGGATAACGAGAAAATTGGTATTGTAGGTAGAAATGGCTCAGGTAAAACGACTTTACTTAAGGCTATTGCTTCAGAGTATGAAATTAATAGTGGTTATGAAGAAGTAGATATTGTTTCTTCAGGAGACTTTAATATTGGTTATGTTAAACAGAATGATGGTTATAGTCTTGATATGAAGATGATAGATTATATTAGGAGTTCTTTTAAGGATATTCTTGATATTGAAAGGAAACTTAATATTTTAGAGGATGAAATGAGTACTCATTATGATGAAAAGATAGTAAGTAAATATAATGATCTTTTATCTAGATATGAATATATGGGTGGTTATAAATATAAGAAGGAGATAGAAGTTATTTTAAGTAAGTTTGATTTTAGTGATAATGATAAAGATAAGTATTTGAATGAATTTTCTGGTGGCCAAATTACAAAGTTATCTTTGATTAGGCTTCTGTTATCGAAGCCTGATTTACTTATTTTGGATGAACCTACTAATCACTTGGATATTAAAGCTATAGAATGGCTTGAGGATTACTTAAAGGAATATAAAGGCTCTATTATTTTGGTTAGTCATGATAGAATGTTTTTGGATAATGTTTGTAATGTGATATATGATGTTGAGTATGGTTCTTTAACTAGATATAGTGGTAATTATTCTTATTTTGTTAAGAAGAAGGAAGAGGATTATATAAGAAATCTTAAAGATTATGAAAGACAACAAAGGGAGATTAAAAGACTTCAAGATATTGCAGATAGATTTAGGTATAAGCCTACTAAAGCTGGCATGGCAATGTCAAAATTAAAGCAAATTGAGAGAATGGTATTAATAGATAAACCTGATAAGTCTAATACGAAGTCTTTTAAGATTAATTTTAGTCCGGATATGAATAGTTATAGAGATGTTCTTAAGGTTAAGAATCTTTCTATTGGTTATGATAGAGAGTTATGTAAGTTATCTTTTGAGGTGGAAAGAGGAGACAGACTTGGTATTATTGGTGAGAATGGTATTGGTAAAAGTACGTTTCTTAAGACTATTATGGGTGATGTTCCAGCACTTGGTGGTAAGTTTGTTTTTGGAGATAGGGTTAATATTGGTTACTTTTCACAAGCATTAGATAATCTTAATTATGATAATTCTATTTATGATGAGATTGACAAAGAATTTCCTAGACTTACACCTAATGAGATTAGAACTCTTCTTGGGGCTTTTGAATTTAGTGGGGAAGATGTCTTTAAAAAAATTAAGGATTTATCTGGTGGTGAAAAGGTTAGAGTTAGTTTGTGTAAGATTTTGAATAAAAAACCTAATGTTCTTATCTTAGATGAACCGACGAATCACTTGGATATTATTGGTAAAGATACTATTGAGAAAATGCTTACTAGTTATAAGGGTACTATTATTATGGTTAGTCATGATAGATATCTTATTAAGAATGTCTGTGATAGGCTTCTTGTTATGGAAGATGGCAGAAGTACTTTATATAATTATGGTTATAGTGAGTATTTGGAGAAGACTAGGTTTAATAATATAAGTAATGATAATGGGGTTAAGATAGAAAAGAAGAAGAGTACTGATAAAAAGGTAGATACTTTTGATAGGAATAAAATGATTAAGAAAATAGAAAGGGATATTTTTGAATTAGAGGAGAGACTTAGTAATCTTAATAATGAGCTTTTGAAGGAAGATGTTTATATGGATATTAATAAGGCTAATTTGATTAAGTTAGAGATTGATATTGTAAATGGTGATATTGAGAAGAAAACATTAGAGTGGGATGAGATTACGAAGGATATATAATCTTGGTATTATTAATTATTTGTTTATGTTACTTTTACATATAATGTTTTAAATGTGAGGTGATAATAATGAATGATAATATTAAGGTTATACTTGAAGGTCAAAGAATTAGGGAAAGACTTAGGAGGGCTGGTATTTATCCAATGGTTGGTCCTAGAGGTCCAAAAGGGGACAAGGGGGATGGTATTAGTATACTAGGTGATTATGATAGTTATGAGGAGTTAATTAATAATCATCCTTTTGGTAATAGGGTGACTGCTACTTAGTTAGTGGTAATTTATATGTTTGGAATAGTGAAAAATCTATTTGGGATAATGTTGGTAATATAGAGGGGCCTCCAGGGAAGAGTGAGAAGATTAGTGTTGGAAAAGTAAGTAGTGGTAGTGAGGCTGCTATTGTTGATAATTTTGATGGTGAAGTTCATACTTTGGATTTTGTTATTCCGAGGGGTCAAAAAGGTGATAAAGGTGACACTGGTTTAAAAGGCGATAAAGGAGAAAAAGGTGATATTGGTCTTCAGGGAGAAAAGGGAGAAGCTGGTCCTATTGGTCCTCAAGGAAAACAAGGTATCGCAGGTCCTCCTGGCATAGAGGGAAAAATTGGCCCGACGGGACCGCAGGGACCTCAAGGTACACTTGGGCCTACTTCTTATAATGCTGTTTGTTTTTCTAGTTTTAAAGATACTACTAATGCTGGTACAATGACTGTTACTACTACTAGAATTATTCCAGGTAACTCTGATATTATTTCTATTTCTGGTAATCAAATAAAGGTATCGAAAACTAGTGTATTTGAGGTTACTTTGTGTGGGAGAATATCAGGTGTTACTAATGATACTGGTGGTAAGTTTTATTTATATAATGCTACTACTAATGAAAAAATTAGTGATATGGAGTTTGTTCTTGATAAGGGTACTACTAGTGACATGGATTTTTCAGAAGTTAATTTTGTTGATGTTTATGCTGGTGGTAATCTTGAAATAAGAACTGAAGTTATTGGTAATGATACTGGTAATATTTCTTTTTCTATGGTTAATGTTATTCTTAAACGTTATAATTTATAAATAGGGAAATACTGATCTTTGTGGTTGGTATTTTTTTATTCACTACAAGCCTAACTTTATTAGTCTTGTTAGTGCTATTTAGAGCCAATATTTAGTATATTGTCTCTAAATAGGTATCATCCATACTTATTATATATTAGTTATTATTATATGAGTATGAAATATGATATATATGATCTTGTTTTATCTAAAAGATGCTTATATTTTACTTCTCCTTATATTGCCTGTATGATGTTAGGCCCAAAGAAAAGAGATATAGATGGTACCTCTAATAACAGAGGTGATAGATATGTTGTATGTGCTAGATGAAATAATTTGAGAGAAGATATTGTTAGTTTTAAAAATAGTAATGATTAATTTATATATTTTGTATTTTATATTTGCGACAATTATTATAACTATTCAAAAGTTGCACTTGATTTTTTAATTAATAAATACTTGTTTAGATTTTTAAGAATTAAAATTTTCAATAATTGGCAGATAGTGTAACTTTTTATCGAATTAAATTTAAAAATGGTAAAAATTGACCACTGTTATATATGGTTGGTAAATTAGAATTAAGCTTATCAAATAAAGAAAAGTTTAATTCTTTTTCATTATAAATATAATCTTTATTGTTGTATGCTTTTAAATATAAATCATAGATGTTAATACCATTTAAAAGATATTCTTGTAATTTTAAATACTTTGATATTGTATTTTTAGAATATCCTTTAGGTCTTGAACCAAAATATTCTGCTATACAATGTGATATATGACTTTCCATAGATAATTTATATTCACAATTTTTCATATTAAGAATTGTCTTCCAATACTTTATTATATAGTATTTATATTCCTCTTTTTGTACATTGCTATTTTCTCTTTTTTTGTACATTTTAATATTAACATTTACAATCATATAGTTTTTTTCTTTGTTCTGTATTCCTTGTACTTCTGTTAATTTTTTGTTACACTAAGCATATGAAAGAACTTCTTTACTATTTTTGTTATTATTTAGTAATTATAACACGAGTTCTTTCTTTTTTTATTGATTTCCGAAACTTTTTTACACTCAAAATTTCTATATTATGGACTTTTTGTTAAAAAATTGGTATAATTATACTATATGAAATTGGAGGTTAGTATTATATGGATATAAATACAAGATTGGAAAATGAAGTTTTATTTGATTCTCAAAGTTCAAAAGGTAAAAATAGAATTATAGCATTAAATGAGCGTGGAATGTTTACAGTAGAAGATTTTATAAATTGTGATATTAATAATATAACAAAAACTTCTTATATTAGAAGCCATTACATAGCAATTCAATATGCTTTAAAATATAAATATAAAGGCGAACCTTTAGTGACGGATGTATTATTAGATAGAAATTTTAGAGTTCCCCGCAGTAAAATTACTTTGGGTAGTCATCACGATTTTTATATTCGTAATATGACAAAATTAGGATTTGAAAATTATTCGACGTCGCAGATTGGAAAAAAAATATTAGTAAATAAAATGAAAGAAAATGATGATTATTATCAACACAGAATAGCAGCAAACGGAGGCATTAAACAAGAATATTATAATGTATCAATGATGGAAATTTTAAAAGTTAAAGCACAATCTGGAGATAAGCTAGCTCAATTTTATGTCGATTATCAAGAACAGAAGAGTCTTGAAGAAGGACAACAAAAATCCAATGCTGAAATATTAGAAAAATTAAAAAATGAAATAGTTTCATTAACAACTCAAAGAGATAAGCTCGATGATAAAATTCGTCAACTTACAGAACAAGTACAAAAACTCGAAGGAGGAAATATTTCTAATGGAAGAAAATAATGTTGATATTGAGAAAGTAAAGCAAATAATTCAAAAATTGAAAATTGAAATTCTTGAAAAGGAAGATAAAATTAATGAATTATTAAAAATAATCAATGATGAGGGCAATGATGAATTGGAAGAAATTTAAAGTTGTTAAATTAGTGGCATTACAAATAAATATAGTACAATTATAGTGTGTTTAATTGGAGAAAATAATAATGTATGAGAAAGACAATTAATATCACAATTTTTAAGTACATATACCCCACAAGAACAAGCTGAATCACATAAGAAAAAATAAATATTAAAAATTAAGGAGGTTGATTTTATGTTTAAAATAGCAAAATTAGAAAAAGTTAATAATGAAAAAGTTATTATTAATTTAGCTACACAAGAACAAAGACAATATGAAAATGGCAAAAAAGTATCATTTGAGAAATTTAATACCTTAACTTTTGATGTTTCTGGAGATGATTATTCATTTGGATTTGATTTGAATTGTAAATTGGAAAAGTTATTAGAAATACCAATGAATAAAACTATAGATTTTAAAGATTATATTTTTTGTGGTGAAACTTGGTTAAATGTTAAAGGGTTAAATGGTGTTGAGCCGGAAATGGATATTAAAATAACTAGATATTTAAAAAATAGATTTATTATCTTTTTAACATTTTATACTGATTATAGTTATGACGAAAATGACTATTCTGGAATGGTTGAATTTACATTTAATTTAGATGATTATTTAGGCGGTGAAAATAAATGCGTTTAGTTAACAATGAAGGATTAAAAAAATTAACAAACACAACAAATGGAAGTATAAATAAACAAGTTGTTGATTTCGCTAAAAACATTTTATTTTCACAATTAAAAAGTTATATTTCAGATGAAAAGCAATATAAAATAATTAATGATAAAATATCAAATATGAAAATAGAGTTATTATCAAGTCCTGATTTTAAAGATAAGTATTATGAAAGTAATGGCAAAGGTTTTTTACCAGCTGCTTTTGTATATGGAGGTATTATTTATTTCAGAAATGATATAAATTTTGATATTAATGATTTTCATAAATTAATTCACGAAATGCTACACATTATATCTGATAATGGCGAAAAAGAAGGATTATTACAACATAACAAAGAAAAAAATTATATGTATGGTAGAGGATTAAATGAAGCTTTTACAGAATATCTAACATCATTAATATTGGAGGATAATTTTAGAGGTTATTCAAAAGATTTTGAATATATAATTCAGTTATTTATGATTTTAATAAATTTAGATATAAAGGATTTATTTAGTTTATATGTTTCAAAAGAAGAATGGCTAACTGATGAGATAATAAATACATTTAATCCTAATGATAATGAATTGGTTGGATTAATAATTGAATATGATAATATGTTGAATCCAAACAAAAAGCTTAATCCTAATAATGTATTACATTTTTTATTTAATTCAATTAAAATAAAGATTAATAACAATGGGAAGTTGAATACAGAAAAACTGGAAGAATTATTAAAGAAATACTATCATTATTATTGCAATGAAGATCGAGATTTAGATGTATCTACTAGGACAGGTATGGCTGAACTATTAGACATTTTAGGTCCTTATAAACATAAGATGAGCCGCTAATATTGTAAAAAGATGTAAAATAATTTATAATATATATGAGGAGGTATCGTTTATGTATGAATCAGAATTGGTTGATATTTTAGTTGGCATTAGTGAAGGCAATTATATAGTAGAACAAAGACAAGTTCAAAAAGGCAGTAAGCAAGCCGAAGAAGCTAAACAAGTTATGGCAGTATTAGCTTATAGAGGAATGAAAGAAGGAAGTGCTATTTATAGAAAAGTTGGAAAAAATTTTATGCAATTACACCCTGAAGTTGATTATCCAATGATATTAGAATTAGTAAAAACTTTTCAAGCTGAAGAAAGTCATTCCAGATCAAAATAAAGAAAGGAGGATATTATTGTGGAAAATGAAAATCAAAAGTTAAAAGAAGAAATATTAGATAAAGTGGAAGACATTGATTATAATAAGGTTAGTCCATTTACTAGAGATACAACAATACAAAGAAAAGCTAGTGAAATTCAAAAAAAGATAAAAGCAGAACAACAAACACGAAATTATACAGATGATAAATTTGAAAGAGTTTCTGATAGAAGGTTTTACGAAGAAAATCATTTACCAATTCCAGATAGTTTAAAAAAAGCTGAAGAAAGAGTTCAACAAAAGAAAGAACTTGAAGCATTAAAGAAAAAAATTGAATCAAAACTTGTTGAAAACAGTTCATTAAGTCAAGGCAAAGGTCGTTAGAATATTGACACAATTTGACAAAACCCCTTAAATATGCTATAATTTAACTAGTTGTGAAACAATGGGGGTTGCAGAATAACTAAATAGGCATAATAGTAATCTCATTGTATCTACAATGAGATTTTTTTAGGGGGAATTTAAAATGGAAGGAAGAACAAAATTTAACTATGGTTATAATAGTGGATTAATTACTATGAAGGATATTAATTATATGTTTAATATAATTAATTCCAATTTAAGTGAAGAAGAAAAAGCTATAAAATTATATTCTTTTTGTAATCTACATAGTTTGATAAGTAATAGAGATCTTTATAATACTTTGGAATTGGAACAAGTAGAAAAATTTAAAGAATTAATAAGAGTTTATAGAGACTATGAAACTAAGGTTTATTTAAAAGTGCTAAAAATCCTTATAAATGTACTTTAGAAGAAATTGCATTAAGATTAAAAAAAATAAATTCAGTATTTGAAATTATGAATTCTGAAGCTAAAGATTATGCTAAAGTAGAACAATTATTATCACTATTTAAAAGTGCTGAAGAATTTAGAAAATCTTATGCCTTATTTAATAAATATGGTAAAAAAGATGAACGTTTAAGTTCGGCCAGAATTGCACTTGAAACTTCGATTTATTATATGCTAAATTTAAAGAATATGAAGATAAAGGTATTATTGATAATGTTAGATATGTATTAAGTATTCAAAACTATTTACAAAATTATGAGTATGCAAAATTTGCAATAGGACACTATATTGAATCATCAGAAAGTTATAAAGAAAGTGAATTTTTATCAGAATTAGGATTAGATAAGGATACATTTGATTTTTGTGTTTCTACGATAGAAGAATTAGATATTGATTTATATAAACAATTTTTAGAAAAAAAAGAACTTAATAATAAAATTCGTTGTATAAAAAATGCAGAAACAATTACTAATCTTGCAAATGGTATTAATACTGGAATTTTATTTGATGGAACACAATTTGATTTATTAGAATTTACAAAAAGAATACCATTTAAGAAAAGTAATAATTTTACTCTTACTTTAATAGATTTTATGAAAAGAAACAATCCCGAAGATAAGGATACAATCATAAAATACATATATAGTAATGGCCTAAATAAGCCATCAGCTTTTGCACCTTTAGACCTCAAAGAAATTTATACTACTAAAACAATTATAAATGGTGCAGAAATTACAAATGCTGATAATGATATTATTATAGACTATTTAAGAGTTAATAATATACCATTAATTCATAAAACTTATGTATTAGAAGAACAAAGTATTTGAATGGTGAAATTACAGCTGAAATGGTACAAGAACAAAAAGAACAACTAAAATCAGGTAAAAAATTGGTAAAGATATTAATACCAAATAAAAAATAAATTTAATAGGAGGATAAAAAATGGAAAAATATTTAAGTTTATTAATAGAACAATTTAAACAAGCTAATAACATTAAAAATGTTGACATTAATTCTCAAGCTTTTTTATCAGAGTTTTCAGAGTGGATCAAATTGAGACAAGATGTAAGTAAAAACTATTTAGCATTATTAGAGTATATGGAATTATCAAAGTTTGCTGACTGTGATACTGCTGAAGTTGGTAAAGGTAGATATGATACTATTGTAAAACCGTTTAATACTACAATTATTACACCGCATATATCAGGATTGGAAATATTAGGAAATGAACGCCTAATAAATGCTGAACTTGTAGTTATGGGTGAAACACCTGTTTTATTTGGCACTAATAAAAATGGTAAACTAATATCATCAGCATCTAATTTAACATTTATGACCCAGAACCCTTATACACCTATTGAAATAAGAAACTGGGAAGATTTACATAATAGTGGTGAAAGTGATATTATTGTAGGTGTTTATGGTAGTATATATGATAAAGATATAGAATCAAAATTAAAACAAATACAAGAATTAGAAGAAAAATTAAACGGATCATATATAAGAGAAGACGCTGTTATTGGTGATACTTATTCTTATGCTATTGCTAGTAAAAGAAAAGTGAAAACACTTGTTAAGACTCATATACATACGAGGTAATTAATTATTATGGATAGATTTTCAAAAGTAATTACGACTAATGAGATGAGTATTAAAGATGAACTTCCCCTACCTAATAGACCAAAATATTCAAGATTAGATATTTCTTTTGATAAGTTTAATGAATTTATTAATAGATATTTATCAGGAGGTATTAGATTGCCATTACTACAAGCTACTATCTATGATGAAGATGTTATTACATCACAAGAAGATATTAATTTAAGATACCAATTTTTAAGAAAAATAAATGAATTAAATTTTAAAAAAATATCATTTAGATTATCAGATAGTACAATGCCAATTTATAATGTAATTATGGAAAAAATTGGTTGGAAACATACGGATAAGACTGAATATTTATGGGTATTGATCGTAATCCTAAAGAAAGAAAAGATTTAAGACTACAATCTGCTCAAGGTAAAATAATGATGCCTGAAGAAAGTCTAATCTGGGTACCAGCTACAATAATTCATAAACTAGAGGGTAAAGTTGATGAAGAAACGCTAAAAAAAGCAATAAAATTAAAAGAAATAGTTTTTCAATATTACATGAGATTAAATAGTTTATATCATACAGAGAACTTTACCGAATTTGATAAAATTTGGTTAGCTTATGATTTTATAAAAAGACATATAAGTTTTGCAAATGAAGCTACAAGATATGAAAATGGAAGACAAGCTTTATATAATCCAAATAATAGATACGACTTTGTATCAGAACCATTAGGCACCTATCAACATAAAAAAGGTGTTTGTGAAGGGCAAGCAAGATTTATGCAAGCACTTTTAAATAATCAATATTTCAGAAGTGATACAGTAGCAATTAATGGTGTGTGTCCTTTAGGTAATCACGTATGGGTAGGATCGGTTGTTAATAACCAATTATATCAAACTTGTTTAACTATGGCTGGTCCATTTAAAAAATTTGAGC
>ERZ860023.659-NODE-659-length-18879-cov-1.689014_pt1 | contig 18879 bp, 21 predicted proteins | sample MGYA00509983_ERZ860023 | MGnify/ENA primary metagenome ERZ860023 (study PRJEB30046, sample SAMN00715180) | human gut metagenome | study: EMG produced TPA metagenomics assembly of the A metagenome-wide association study of gut microbiota in type 2...
TAGCGTTTCTAGAGGCTCGGGAACAAACGGTAAGCGAATAGCCGTAAGCTTTGTGCATAAAGCCGGAGGAAAATTATTTCATATTAGTCCGGAATTGAAAAAAAGACTGGATATGTGGTATGAATATATAGATATACTTATGAAAAAGGCACGGGAAAATATATACTTTTTCCGGTTTGAAGAAGTAACCGGCGAATGCGGCGGATTGTTTTTTATCCATGTAAGCGGATATGATGAAATCGGCGAAATAAAGAATCTGAGTATCGGAGCTGTGGATAACAGCAATGAACCGTCCTATTCCTTCGGTAAGGTAGAAAGATTTGAAAAAGGAACGCTTTACGTCAGGACCGATAGACTTCCCGGCAGTCTTGTAAGCAGACAAACCAAATTGGCCGTTTTTGACGCCGCCGCTTTGATTACCTGCAAAAGAATGAAAACGGGACTTGATAAATTGTGCAGGGGGGAGGCGGTAAACAAGCGGCTTACTGAATTTCTTTTTGATCCGTCAAGGGCCAATATGGAAAGAGGAGACAATATTTCCCTTCAGCCGGAAGATCTGCTTATGAAAAATATGAATATCGAACAGCTTTCAGCAGTGGAGGGAGCGCTCAACGCGGAGGATCTTTATCTTATACAAGGCCCTCCCGGAACAGGAAAGACTACGGTAATTGCGGAAATATGCTATCAGAATGCTGTAAGAGGACTTAAAACGCTTGTTGTATCGCAATCCAATCTTGCGGTTGACAACGCTATATCAAGAGTAATGAATCACAATGACGTAAGAGTGCTCCGTAAGGGAGATTCTTCAAGGGTTGAAGACGAGGGACTTCCCTTTGTTGAGGATAACGTTGTCCGCACATGGATAGGATGCGTTTCTGAATCGGCAGGTAAAATGGCTCTTGATTTAAATAACCGGCTTAATAAGCTTAAAAAGGAAAAAAGCAGACTTCCGGACGTTTTGAACGCCGCTGAGGAAGCCGCGGCAAATTACAGGATTAGGAACGACCTTGAAACGCAGGCTTTTTTTTATAAAAACGTACTTGAGGAGGCAGATTCAAAAAGAGATGTCTTTCTTGAGCTTGTAGGGGCCGCCTATGAAAAGGAGGATATAGAGGACGCTTTCGCAGCCAGAAAATTTTATCCTTCCGATTTCAGAGTTCCGAATAATATTTATAATGAAATATCGCTGAAATTTGCAGATATTGAATCCGATGTAAAAAAAATCCGCGAGCTGGAAGACGAGCTTGAATTTTTCAGCGAGTATACCTCGAAATTTACGCGTCAGTTCGCATTTATTGAAAAGCATACGTCCAAAAGAAGAATGGAGAATACGGCGTACGAGGGAGTTTTTTATTATGCTGACAGGGATATTATCATCAATCTTTACCGGGAAGGAGAAAGAATAATTAAATCCATTCCCTTTGGAATGAAATCGCTGTTTTTCCGCCCTAAATGGGGGAAAGTAGCGGCAATTTATTATAGACGCGCTGAAAGTCTTATGATGAGTATTCAGCTTAAAACCATAAAGCTGGCTGACAGAATATATTCTATAAAAAATAACGAAGAATACCGTTTTAATACAGACGCTTTCCGTTTGAGCCTTGACGCATTATGCGAGGACTTTGATTCTCAGTATTTTTCTGTGAAGATTAAGTATAACGACGTTTTGAAGGAACTGCGCGGCGCTATCAGGGAACATGAATATTCCGTTAATTTATTCAGCGAACAGATTTCGGATAAATTCTATGCTAATGCGCTTGACGGTGTATGCGCTGAAAATCCTCCGTTAGATGAAATAGAAAATTCTGTTAATCTTTATTACGCCAATTTAGCGTCCCGTTATATTAAATGGCAAAAGCTGTTATCGGAATGGAGGGACAGAATAAACGGCGAAGGCGTCAGCTACAGCGCGTTGAAACAGCTTTATATAGATAACGCAAACGTATAGGCATAACCTGTATACAAAGCGGCACGGCGGATTTTGAAAACAATTATCCGTCGTTTGACGTTGTAATAATAGACGAATCCAGCAAAAGCACGCCTCCGGACATTATACTTCCTATGCTTAAGGGAAAGAAAATAGTTCTTGTAGGGGATCATAAGCAGCTTCCTCCGTATATTGACAGTAAGGCCTATGACGAAACGGGCGCTGAAGATTCGGACGACAGAATTCATAGCCTGATGAAAATTAGCCTTTTTGAAGAGCTTTATGAATCGGCGCCTGACGGTATGAAGACTATGCTTTTCCGGCAGTACCGTATGCACAGGGATATAGCCGGACTTATAAACCGCTTTTATATCAACACAGACGCAGGAAGGCTTGAGTCTCCGTCTGTGGAACCTAAGGATCACGGCTGCCGATGCAACGATATCGGGACCGATAATCATGTTATATGGTATGTAACTGAAAACAGGGAAGATTATTTTGAAGCAAGGCGAAATAAAAGCTATTATAATATATATGAAGCCGAATATATAAAAAGAATATTATTTATGATTAATCAAAATCTTTTGCAAAGCGGCAACAGACGCAGCGTAGGGGTTATAACATTTTATGACGCGCAGGTAAAGCTGCTTGAAGATAAGCTCATAGGAAGCGGTTTTTTCGGCGGATTGTCCAATATAGATCTGCGTATTGGTTCGGTGGACCGTTTTCAGGGAATGGAGGAGGATATTGTAATTATCAGCTTTGTCAGAAATAATAATTTACATAATATAGGCTTTGCGAAAGATTGCCGAAGAATAAACGTAGCGCTTTCAAGAGCCAAACAGCTTCTTGTTATTGTCGGCTGTCCTGAAAACTTTACGGGCTCGAAGGACGAGGAGGCAAGGGAAATGTTTACGGATATTTATTCGCATGTAAAGAAGCTGAACGGAATAAGAAATCCCGCAAATCTTCCTGAAGCGTCTGTTACGGCGAAGTATGATAAAGAATACAGAGAAACAGCAGATTTTCAGGCGTCTGTATTCGGCGATAAACCGGCAGAAGAATCTGCGGACGGGATCAATATACTGGATTATTTTATTTTAAAAGCCGCTTACGAATTTAAGGGAAACCGCCTTACTGTAGGAAATATTTCGAACGTATTGTGCATTGCCCAGATATTTGTCAAAAGCAGAATTTCATTTCTTGTAGCTCAGGGATATATATCCTGTGTCCGCGGAGTAGTAAATATTCTTGACGAGGGCGAAAAAGCAGTTCAAAGTTTAAATAATAGTTTTAGTTGAAATATGTAATAATATAAAGTAAAAAAAGGAAAAATAAATTTTTTAGTTGATTTTTAAACGGATTTAATGTATAATAAAAGAAATATAAAAAGTGTGAATTGATTTAATATTTTAACGGGGGCTTGGTAATATGTATCTGGATTCACTGGCTTTCAAAGCGATGGAATGCGGCTTGAAGCAGCTTAATATCAAACAGCAGATTCATACACAGAATATAGCAAATATTGACACGCCTGATTACAAATATAAATATGTCACTTTTGAAAATACTCTTGATGAAAAGATTGACGGCGGAAGAAAATATAATTTCAGGGCGAAGGTTTCGGAGGTTGAGGATACGGAAGTACTTGTAGACGGAAACAATGTCGACGTTGATAAGGAGAATCTGGAACTCTACAGCACATATCTTCAGTCGTCCGCCATTATAAGAAAAATGAATTCGTCTATCGCGGACCTTCGGTATGTTCTGACAAACACCAATTTCAGATAAAATTAAATGCAAAAGCATGAAAGGAAAATTTTTATGGCTTTTTTAAATTCTATTAATATTGTAGGCTCCGCGCTTACCGCCGAACGTTTCAAAACAAATATTATTTTACAGAATATAGCAAATCAGACTACTACCAGAACTGAAAGCGGCGAGCCTTACAGAAGAAAGCAGGTAGTATTCCAGACAAGAACGCAAACCTTCGACGAAACCCTCAATAACGTTATGGGCGGAGGGGTAAGAGTTGCGGAGGTAGTTGAAAGTCAGGAGGACTTTAATCCTGTCTATGACCCTGACAATCCGGACGCGGACGAGGAAGGATATGTTTATTACCCGAATGTGAATAATACGGAGGAGCAGGTCGATCTGATGGAAGCTTCAAGGGTTTACGAGGCTAATGTCAGCGCGCTTTCAGTCGTTAAAGCTATGGCTTCTAAAGCGCTTGAAATCGGCAGAAATGTATAATATAAAAAATTATTAAAATATGCCGGATTTTACGGCGGAACGGAGAATAGCTTATGTTTATAGTGCCGTTAACCTCAATGCCTTCTATTGAGGCTTTGAATACTATTGATAAAAATGATCGGACAGAAGAAAAAGACGGTTCCGGTTCTTTCGGAGATATACTTAAGCAGAAAATTCAGAGCGTCAAGGATCTTGAGATGCAGTCGCTTCAGGCGCTTATGATATATCGACAGGAGCGTCGAGCGATATTGAGTCTGCAATGATCGACGCTACAAAGGCTTCTACCGCGATTGAAACTACTGTTCAGCTTACAACAAGAGCGGTGAACGCGTATAAGGAAATCATGTCTATGCAGGTTTGATTTTAAAAAATAATACGGGAAGTTTGGTTTGTAAATGAAGGAAAAATTCAATTCAGTAAAGGAAAAGCTTAAAACTGTTTGGGGAGGACTTGCAAAGGCTGCAAAGATACTTATTATTTCAGCGCTGATCGTTATTATTGTCGGTTCGGTAGGGCTTACGGTTTTTCTGAATAAGAAATCGTCTTCCGATTGGATAGTCTTGTTTCCTGATATGTCTCAGGAGGAATCCACCGAGGTTTACTTGGAGCTTCAGAACAGAGGCGTTGATACGAAAATAAATTCAGACGGCGAAATTGAAGTCAAGCGCGGAGAATGGGATAGTCTTGTATTTGAAATGGCGGAGCTGGGATATCCTCAGTCGGCGCCGTCGTATGGTACTTTTTTTGACAATCTTGGCATGACTATGACGGAATTTGAAAAAAACAGACGCTTAGATTTGAGCTTCAGGATAGATTGCAGACAACACTTAAAAGGATAGACGGCGTTGTCGGAGCTATTGTAACTATAAATGTTCCGGAAAAGGACGGTTATGCATGGACTGAATCTAGTGACAAGGCTTCCGCCAGCGTTACCCTGACGTTATCAAACAGCGCGGGATTTACTCCTGCAAACGTATCGGCAGTTAAAAAGCTTGTTGCTTACAGCGCGCAGAAAATGGAGCCTGAGGACGTAACGGTAATTGACAGTACAAGCGGCAGAGAGCTTCAGTCTCAGGAAGAGGCAGACGCTGTCGCGAGTAATACGGTCGATATGGAAACCAAAATGGAATATACAAATACGTTTAAGAGCATGTACGAGGCGAATGCAAAGGAAATACTCCAGAATATTTATCCTGAGGGCGTCGACGCCGTAGCGGCCGTTGAGCTTGACTATGATAAGATCGTAGAGGAACGACGCGAACTGCTGACTGATGAAAATGGCGAAAGTGTAAAGAGCAAGGAGCATGTTTCATACGATACTGAAAACACGCCTGTGGACGAGGGAGGAGTAACCGGAGAGGAAAATAATTCCGATATTCCGAATTATCAAAACAATGCCGAGGACGAACTCAACAGCGATAATACCCCGCATTACGACAGAGAAACGGAATGGATAGATCCGGGCTATGTGCTTACCCAGACTGAAAAAGAGCAGGGCGTTGTAAAGTCTGCTACAATTTCTGTTGTAGTAACAACTGAAAACGCTTATCTTTCAAGAGACGAGAGAAACGCGGTAATACAGCTTGTTAAAAATGCAACAAATATAAACGAGGAAAATATTTCAGTTTACAGCCGCGAAAGCGGTAAGCTGCCGGTTGCAGCGGGAGATGAAAGTATTACCTCAAAGCTGGGGCTGGATACTAAAAAGCTTATTATTCTGCTTGGCCTTTGCGGATTCGTATTTTTGGCGGTGGCTCTTATAGTTATATTTATGATTATAAGAAGTATGAAGAAAAAAATGAAAAGGCAGCAGGAGGAGAATGACGCTACTATTCAGGGGCTACAGAACACCATTGATGAAAATAACAGAAAAACCCTTGAGGAAGCAGCCGAGGAGCATAATAAAGCGGAAAAAGCGGCTGAGATAGAAGTTAAGGAATTTGCAAAGAATAATCCGGAAATAGCTGCGGCTCTTATTCGTTCTATGTTAAAGGAGCGTGGTGAATAATGGCGAACGCTACGTCAAAGCAGCAGCCGAAAATAACTCCGGCAACAAAGGTTGCAGCAATTATTATTGCTTTGGGCGCCGATAGCGCTTCGGAAGTATACAAATATCTGAGGGATGAGGAAATTGAAGAGATAACAAGTGAAATATCCCGTATAGATCTTCTTTCCTCTGATGACATGAAAGAAATCATCGACGATTTCTATGATATGTGCATAACCCAGAAGGTGGTAACGGAGGGCGGAGAAACTTACGCCAAGGAGGTTCTTGAAAAGGCATTCGGAGCACAGCGATCAGCATATCTTATGGAACAGATAGTGAAATCCGGAAAAGTAAGAGCGTTCGAGGTTGTCAGAAAGGTTGATTATAAGAATCTGTTAATGCTTTTGCAGAATGAGCATCCTCAGACTATTGCTATCGTTTTGTCCTATGCAAGGGCCGATCAGGCTTCATCTATTATATCGGAGCTTCCCCGCGAGATACAGCTTGATGTGATTAAAAGAATATCAAATCTTGACAGAGCTTCGCCTGAAATAATTGGTATAGTTGAATCTGTCCTTGATAAAAAATTATCCGCCGTAACCTCCGTTGACGTTATGGAAATGGGCGGTATCAACTATATTGCTGAGATTATGAACCGTGTTGACAGAAAAACTGAAAAGTACATATTCGAGGAATTATCCGACGAAGATCCTGTTCTGGCTGAGGATATTAAAAAGCTTATGTTTGTATTTGAGGATATTATTTATCTTGACAATATGGAAATACAGACCTTTATCAGAGAAGTTGATACAAAGGATCTCACAGTCGCCCTGAAGGCGGCCTCAGAAGAAGTGACAAACGTTATATTCAACAATATGTCGCAAAGACAGCGTGAAACTATTCAAACAGATATGCAGTATCTGCATAATGTTCGTATGCGCGACGTTGAGGAAGCTCAGCAGAAAATTGTTTCTGTTATCAGACGGCTTGAGGAATCCGGCGATATTGTTATTTCCAAGGGCGGAGAGGATGAGATAATTGCGTAAAGTCTTTAAGCCCGAAAATGTTGTGAAAAAAGAAAAAACCGTAAAAATTCCCGATGTGGAATTTATTAACGATACGACTGCTCAAGCAGATGATTCTGAGGGGAAAACAGTACTGACAGAAGAGGTTTACAATAAAATTCTGGAAAAGGTGCTAAATGATAATTCCGGAGAGATAGGCAGACGCAGACTTAAAGCCGCTCATGAGCGAGATGTTATTATACATAATGCAAGGCTGGAAGCACAGAAGATTTTAAGCGAAGCAGAAGAGGAAAAGAGCCGTATTTTAGAAGAGGCCAGAGCGGAATCTGAACAGCTTAAAACGAACGCCTATGAAGAGGGACTTAGAAAGGGAATATCCGAAAAATCAGAGCTTATTGAAAATCTCTCACAATATCTGTCCCAAAGTATCGAGCAATTGAAGCGGGATGAATACGAATATTTCGAGGAGTATGCCGTACAGCTTAAATATATTGCGGTAGAAATAGCTGAAAAAATTATTTATCAGAAGATAAGCGATGACGATATGACTATGTATAAGCTTGTAAAGAATGCTGTCAGGTCAGTCAGAGACGTTTCATGGGTAAAGGCGGAGGTTTCGGAGCAGCTTTCCGGATATGCTGATTCTCTTGAAAAGGAACTGTGCGAGGGCGGTCAGAATGTGGAAATATCAATTAACGAGGACGCTCCGACCGACGAATGTATTATTAATACGTCGGAAGGTATTATTGTAGCGTCAGTTTCGGCTCAGCTTGAGAACCTAAAGGATTATATTTGCAGACAGGATAAGGGTGAGGAAAATGAAATTTGACCTTGACCATTCAAATCTATGTCGTGGAATACGAATGAACTCTTTTTATAAAACCTACGGCAAGATAGAACAGATTGTAGGAATGACTGTTGAGGCCTCAGGAATAAACTGTAATATTGGAGATGTCTGCAAAATTTCTGTAAAACCCGGTAAAAAGTATGTAACCGCCGAGGTTGTGGGCTTTAAGGACGGCAAAGTAATGCTGATGCCCTATTCTGATATGGACGGTATAGGATATGGCAGCTTTTAGAAAATACCGGTGAGAAGCTTATGATTAACGTAAGCAACAGTCTTATAGGACGAACGGTTGACGCCCTTGGAGAGCCTCTTGACGGAAAGGAAGCTTTAAGCGGCGAAACGCTTTACAGTATAAACGGAATGCGTTCTAATCCGCTTGAAAGACCTCCTATCGCTAAACCGCTTGAATTCGGCGTTAAAGCTATCGACGGTATGCTTACCATAGGAAAGGGCCAGAGAATGGGTATTTTTGCCGGAAGCGGCGTCGGCAAAAGTACGCTTATGGGTATGATTGCACGCAATATAAAAGCTGATGTTAATGTGATTGCTCTTGTGGGAGAGCGCGGAAGAGAGGTTATGGAGTTTATCGACCGTGATCTTGGACCTGAGGGCGTAAAGCGTTCCGTTCTTGTTGTCGCGACGTCTGATCAGCCGGCTCTCATGAGATCAAAATGCGCCTTGACGGCGACGACTATAGCTGAATATTTTAAGGATCAGGGCAAGGATGTGCTTCTGATGATGGATTCCCTTACCAGATACTGTATGGCTGAGCGTGAAATCGGACTCAGCATCGGAGAGCCTCCGGTTGCAAGAGGATATACTCCGTCGATATACGCTTCGCTTCCAAAGCTTCTGGAGCGCTGCGGAAATTTTAAAACAGGTTCTATTACCGGAATATTTACGGTTCTTGTGGAGGGCGACGATTCAAATGAGCCGGTTTCGGACACTGTCAGAGGAATTATAGACGGACATATAATGCTGTCGAGAAAAATTGCAATGAAAAATCATTATCCTGCAATTGATATAACTGCAAGCATAAGCCGTCTTATGTCGGAGATAGTGTCGGGAGAGCATAAAGCGAACGCTTCTAAGATAAGAAAGATCATGTCGTTTTATCAGGAAAATGCCGATTTGATTTCTATAGGAGCTTATAAAACCGGAAGCAATCCGGAGCTTGACGACGCGATCGGACGTATGCCTGCAATCAATGAGTTTTTGCAGCAGCCGGTAGACGTTAAAGTAGAATTTTCTGACACCGTGGATATGATTAATGAAATTCTTATATGATAAATGCGGAGGCAGATTATGAAAAAATTTGTCTTTTCTATGCAGAAAATGCGCGATTATAAAAAGCAGATTTTGGAATCAGAAAAAAATGTTCTGCTTGGACTAAGACGCGAAAAGCTGGCTTATGAAGAAAAAATGAATATGCTTGAGCAGACTATGACGGATTTAAGAAATAGCTCTAATCACGACATAACCAGCGGAACTACCGCTGCAAAGCTTATGTTTTACAGCATGCAAATGGACGGTGTAAAGCGTGAGCAGACGCAGGTCAGATATCAGATAAATCTGACGGATATGAAAATAGAAAAACAGCGCAGAAACGTCGTGAGGCTTTCGCAGGAGGTCTCAGGTCTTGACAAGCTGGAGGATCAGCAGCTTGAGGAATATAAAAAGCTTCTTGCTAAGGAAAATGAAACCTCCGTTGAAGAATTTTTATCGTTTAAAATGTCTTCAGACGGCGCATGAAAGCCTAATCAGCGAAAGGAGGTGAGTTAAAATGGAAACAGCACAGATTGTTCAGAGTCTAAGACAGCAGGAAATTCAGCAAAACGGAATTTCTTCAGGTATAAGTCGAATGCTTGGATCCGGATTTTCATTTTCAGACATTATACTGACGATGCTTTCAAATACCGGTTTAGGCGGAGACTTGCAGAATGAAAAAGCTATACCTTCACAATACGGCGAAATTATAGACATATTGTCCGAAAATTTGATGTCGGGAGAGACGCAGTTTCCTGTTATACCACAGGAAAACGGAGATATAGATTTAAAAAATTCTGATTTTTTCGGAAATCTTATTTCTGTTGATCCGAGTCGGCTATCAGGTTTACTCGGTTTTGTCATGACGGGCAGAGATACGCTCCGAAACAGCGGACAATTAAGCTCGCTTTATGAGGAAATGCCCGTAAAGCCAAACGGATTAAATGCTGACGGAATCGCGGCGTCCGAGCTTATTAATGAATACATTGAAAGCGGTGAGCTTGAGATCATCGGATATAAGTCCGGCAGTGAGGGAGGAGCCGAAGCGTTTGCCGGCAAGGATTCAGCGTCAGATAGTCAGGATGAAAGCGGATTGCTGGATTTTTACAGAACCATGCAAAATGCAAAGGAAGCTGTTCCTGCCGTAAAGGATTCTGAAAAGACGAAATCGTCGGGGATAGGCGCGATGCAAAATGATGCGCAAGGTCTTGATATAAGATTTGACAGAATAACGTCAGATATCAGAATGAAAACTGAATTTGAAGCTCCTGAAAAGCAACTGCTAAAGGGTGTGGAGGAAAACCTTAAAAACGGAAAAAGCGAGTTTACCGTTAAGCTAAAACCTGAGGGGCTTGGGGAAATTATAGTAAGGCTTGTTCAAAATGACGGCGGAAAAATGCTGATGAGCATGACGGCGTCAAGCGCAAAAACTGCCGAGCTTTTAAACAGCAATCTTTCTTCTTTGCAGAGCTCTCTTAATCAGCATAATGTGGAAATAGTGAATCCTTCAGATATGATTAAGAATGCAGTAGCGCCCGCAGCTCCGTCATTTGAACAGTATTATGGTCAAAACAGCGGTAATCAACCGCAGAACGAACAATTCTATAATCAAAATAAAGGGTACATAATTTACGGAAGGACTGACAGCGCTGACGTATTTGAGGAAAAGGCTTCTGCGCCCGTCGGACGTGAGGGTCTTGATATTATTATATAGAAAGGAATGATCATATGCCGGTAAACGGAGTAGATTCAGACAGAAACTATTCTTCTATAATAAACGGCGGCGGTACTTCCGGTAAGGTATATAACGCCGTATTCAGCGACGATGATAGTAGTGATTTATCAGTAAATGACTTTTTTAACATGATGATAACTCAGCTTACGAATCAGGATTTTATGAATCCGGTTGACGATACGCAATACCTCGCACAGATGGCTCAGTTTGCCACTATGCAGGAAATGATGGATCTGTGTAAGTATTCAAAGCAGAATTATGTAATGTCTATACTCAGTAAAGAAGTAACCGTCAGCAAGAATAAGATAGGAGGAGCTTCCGAGGCAATTACAGGAATTGCGGAAAAAATTCTTATTGAAAACGGGGAGTATAAGGTCTATGTCGATGGTAAGCCCTATGATTTCAGCAAAATAACCCAGATATCCGCTGAACCGTCCGGCAAGGAAGTCGACGGCTCAGAAGAGGTCGGATCCGAAGAAAAGGCGGACGGCTGATAGAATTATATCGTATCTAATGGAAAGGAGTCTGTTAGCTATGAATCAAATTGATTTAAAAAGAATATCTACGCCGATAACGACAGGTATTCCGCATAAATCCCCGCAGGATGTTGCCGATTCTGTTTCGGTAAGAAGCTTTAAGGCGATTTTACAGGATAAACTGGACAGCTCCAGCGGTGTGAATTTTTCCAGGCACGCGATGAACCGCGTTATGGAGCGAAATATTGATTTATCGGATGAAAACATTGAAAGACTTAACGAGGGCGTTAAGCTGGCGGGTGAAAAAGGACTTGACGATACCCTGATATTGCTGGATAATGCCGCGTTTATAGTAAGTGTGAAAAACAATACTGTAATTACTACGGTCAATAAGGAAGAAATGACCGGAAACGTATTTACAAACATAGACGGAACCGTAGTTATATAAAGCCGGACCTTTAAAGGAAGCTTTGTGCGCCCGACCGACTGAAGGCGCATGCTATGGTCCCGTATGTAAAGGGAGGATTTTTGAATCATGGTTAGATCGTTATATTCAGGCGTTGCCGGTATGGTTACGCATCAATCAAAGATGGACGTAATTGGTAACAATATTTCAAACGTAAGCACATACGGATATAAATCTTCAAGAGCAACGTTCAGGGACGTTTATTATCAGACCAGTTCCTCGGCTTCTGCCGCTACCGCTACAAGCGGAGGTACTAATCCGACGCAGATAGGTTACGGTGCAAAGCTTGGAAGCGTTGACGTAAATCATTCGCAGTCTGTAATGTCCACTACCGGATATACTCTTGACGTAGCTATTGCGGGTGAGGGGTATCTTCAGGTAATGGACGCCGACGGAAATATTTTTTATACGAAAGCCGGTATGCTTGATATTGACGCAGAAGGAAATGTTGTCGACGTGAACGGAAATTTTGTTCTCGGCGTTTCGGGGGATCCGACCGGTAAGCCGGCTTCCTCTAATAAGATCAAGATTTCGCTGCCTTATGAAAGCGCTGCGGCGGCTCAGACCTCTGATACGATCAACGGCAATATTTATACAATAAACGCTTCCAATGAAAACGAATACGGCAATGTAAATATAGTCTTTGCCTCAAGCTCAAATATGCCTTTGGGCCAAAAAGCTTCCGCAGTAATAACAAGCTCTTCAATCGTTGTAACGCTTAATTCCAACGAATCGTTCAGCAGTCTTGCAGAGCTTAATCTTGAAATGAATAATGCGATAACGGCGGCTAACGGCGGTCAGAAGCACCAGGCGGGAGATTTTACAATTAATATGAGCGATCCTTCAGCATTTTCCGGCTCGCTTACCGGCGCGGAAATCGTTAATCCTGATTTCGGAGTAAAATCGGGTACCATATCTCTTCCTGATAATATATCGCAGTATTTCAGTATAAAGTCCGTAGGAGACGAATTCAGCGGACAGGGCGCCGCCAGCGTAAGCTTTGTGCTTAACAACGACGACAGCTTTACTATCACAATGGGCGCTTATACTGCAACTATTACTGCTGAACAGATGTCTAAGGCAGGTACTGTCGTTATGAAGAATAACGGCTCCTCTACAGATTCATTTGTTCTGTCTTATCCTAATCTTGATACAGTAAAAACGTACGGCATTGATTCTATGACAGGCACTGCAAATCTTACTCCCAGCGAGCCTTCGGCAAATCTTGGACTCGGACAGGGAAACTTTATGCTTTCAGGAGGAACGGAGGGAGGAGAACAGACTGTTGCCGATCTTACCGGAATAGCTATTGACGACAAGGGCATTATTTCAGCTACTCATCCTACGTTCGGTCTTATGGAAATAGGAAGAATAGACCTTGCAACGTTTGCGAACCCTGCGGGATTAAGCCAGGTAGGAGATACTTATTTTGCCGAGTCTCAGAATTCGGGTCAGCCTATACTCGCCGTTGCCGGAACGGACGGAACCGGAGATATTCTCGGCGGAACGCTTGAAACTTCAAATGTAGATCTTGCTCATGAAATGGCGGATATGATAACGACTCAAAGAGGCTTTCAGGCGTGTTCAAGGCTTATAACAGTATCTGATACTATGCTTGAGGAACTGATTAATTTAAAGAGGTAATTTGATTTTACAATTCCGGACGATATAATCGTCCGGAATTGTAAATAAATATAAAGGAGAAAACGGATATTCCGTTAATGACTGATATGATTATTCTAACAAAACTCAACGGGCAGAAATTTGCCTTAAATAACCGCCTTATTGAAACAATTCAGGAGAATCCTGATACTACGATTAAGCTTTCCAACGGAAATGTATATATAGTAGAAGAGCCGATGGAAACTGTTTTAAATATGATAACAATGTATGAAAAGAAATAAGTAAAGCCTTTTCATATTTTATATATTAATGACTCCATATTAGAAAGGGACGTATAATTATGGATTTTTTATCATTTCTCGGGTTGATAGTTGGCTTTGGATGTATTATTATATCAATACTTATGGGAGAAACGCCTGACGGAGCATTTGAATTAGTACCGGCACAGCTTCAGGGTTTTTTTGATCTGCCTTCAATAATGATAGTTTTCGGCGGAACTATTGCCGCTCTTATGGTTTCGTTTCCTCTTAAAGCTTTTGTAAAAATTCCGAAGCACCTGAAAATTATTTTCTTTCCTAAAAAATACAATCCGCAGCAATATATAGAACAGATTGTTTATTTTGCTAAGGAGGCAAGAATTAACGGTCTGCTTGCGCTTGAGGATAAGCTTTCGGAAACAAAGGACAAGTTTCTTAAAAATTCTATTTTGCTTGTTGTAGATTCAATTGAGCCGGAAAAGGTGAGATCGCTTCTTAACAGAGAGCTTGAATATTTGGAAGAACGTCATGTGCAGGATACCGCGTTTTATTATAAGGGCTCGGAATATGCGCCTGCGTTTGGTATGATAGGCACGCTTATCGGACTTATTAACCTTTTGGCCAACCTTGAGGACACGGCTACCCTTACTAAAAATATGGCGGGAGGTCTTGTTTCTACTTTCTAGGAGTTATACTGGCAAATCTTATTTTCAAGCCTATTGCAAATAAGCTTAAGGCAAGGCACGAAGAAGAGTATCTTTGCAAAATGATTATCAGCGAGGGCGTTCAGGCTATTCAGGACGGAGATAATCCCAACTTTATTCAGGAAAAGCTTACAAGACTTCTTCCGGCATATTCATTGAAGGGTGATCTTAAAAACTCTAAATAATACAAATTAACAGGGGGAAAACGGTATGGCAAAGAAGAATAATGATGAAAGCGGCGGAAACTGGATGGATACATACGGCGATATGGTTACTCTTCTGCTGACATTCTTTGTTATGCTTTACAGTATGTCGTCCGTACAGGAGGATAAATGGGCTATGCTTGTCCGCGCGTTCAATATACACGGCGACGAGGTTGTCGATCAAATTGTTTTCGGATATTCGTCTCAGTCCGACGGAACGGAGCCGTTTCAGAATACCGGAAATGCGGGTACGATGGGACCTCAGCAAAACAGTCTTGTCAATTCCGAATTGGACGAGCTTTTTATTAATATTCAGCAGTATGTTGAAGATCACAATATGCAGGAAAGTATAAGCGTGAAGCAGGGGGACGACAGCAAGCAGGGCACGGGTTCCGACTCCTCGGATTCAACTGAAAAGCCTTACAGCCAAGACGGCGACAAATCGAAGAACATATATATTCAGTTCAATAATAACGTATTGTTTATGCCTGACGAGGCTGTATTGCGGGACGACAGCTATGAAGTCATGGAATTTCTGGGCGAGTGCCTGCAAAAGGTTGAGCCTGATATAGCTTTGATTATAATTAAGGGACATACGGCTATAAGTCCTACATCTGTAGTCGATTCGCGCCTGCTTTCGTCAGACCGTGCCAGCACTATTTCAAATTACCTTGAAAATAAATATGAAATACCGTCTACAAAGCTCTATCCCATAGGCTTATCGGGAGATTATCCCATTGCTACCAACGAGAATGAAGAGGGAAGAAGCAAAAACAGGCGTGTTGAAATTGTTATTATAGGAAAAAACAGCGATCTTGCTAAAAGCGGTGAATTACTTAGAATTCTCGGCGCCTCGTTTGATACCGGCGTAGCCGATATCGAGAATATTTCAGGCGATTAATTTTATCAGTCAGGGAGTAAGCTAATGAGCAGAAATACCAGTAAACAAAAATCCGGAAATTTAGATGCGACTCAATATTATAATTTTCCTTTAAGCTCAGACGGCGGCGAGGATAAAAGAATAAAGGATTATGATTTTAAAAAGCCTAAAAAATTCACAAAGGAGCATTTAAGAGGTCTTAATACTGTAAATGAAAATATTATAAGGATATTTGCGTCTAATATATCAAGTATGCTAAGAGCATTTTGTGAAATTGATATGCTTAAAATGGAAGAATGCCGTTATATGGAATATCTCAATATGCTTCCGGATAAGACTTTTATCGGACTTATCAATATGAGCGTAGACGATCAGAATCTTAACGACTGTACAGCTATAATACATTTTCCGTCCTCTGTTAACTTTTTTCTTATCGATATTCTCTTAGGAGGCGACGGACACGGATATAAGCTGAACAGGGGGTATACTGAAATAGAAATCGCAATTCTCGAAAACTTCTACGGAAAGCTAACGCAGTACTTTGCAGAATCATGGAAAAGTCTGGTCAACGTAAAATGCGAGCTTTCAGGAAATGAAACAAACCCAAGACTCGCACAGTTTATTTCGCTGGACGATTCGGTAATAGTTTTGTCATTTCAAATAAAAATTCGCGATATAGTAGATAAATTCAGCTTTTGTATTCCGTCTATAAATCTTGATGAGATTTTAAGAACTACTCTTTCAAAATTCTCCAAAAATACAGTTAAGCAGGAAGATGAGAAGGAAAACTTAAGACGTGAGGCAATTGGAAATTCACTGAGAGACTCAACTATGAGCTTACGGCGGTTCTTGATAATATTATGCTGGATATGCATGATATTATCAGTCTGGAGGTTTCCGATGTTATTCCGCTTAAACGAAAAATAGATGAAAATATTATTCTGACAGTTGAGGGCGAGCCTAAGTTTACCGCTAAGCTGGGCGACAGGAAAATAAAGAAATCGGTTAAAATCTGCGATATTGCTAAAGATGCGGATATAAATGAATTTAATAATATCTGAGCTTTGAAGGGAGTTAATAAATGAAAAACAATGCTAAAATTGAGGATTCTATACTTGAAGGATTTGAAGAACTGCTGACGATAGGACTTAATTCCTCTTCTGAAATTTTATCTAAGCTTTTGAATAACGATGTTGAATTGAAAGCTGAGGAAATCGTATCTGAAAAAATAGACGGACTTGAATCCTTTGGCGTTGAAGCGGGAGTAGTAGTAGCTCTTAATTTATCAGGAGCGTTAAACGGAAAGACGGCGATTGTTATTCAGAATAACTATGCTAAAGGTATTCTGAATATTCTTATGAATTCTGACGACGATAATGAGGATTCCGACGACGATATAGACGAAATTTCCATGGGAACCTTTAAGGAACTGGTGGGGCAGATGGCTCTGCTTTTTCCGGGTCTCTTACCAGTTTTTTCGGGGCGGAGGTTAAAATAGAGGCGGAAAATATTTATGATCTTTCCGAGGAATGCGACGAAATAGCTGAGATATTTGGATGCGGCTCCGACGCTAAGGTTTATAGCATAATAAGTAAGTTTTCCGTAGGAGACGAATTAAGCGGCAGTTTTAATATAGAAGTAGATTATGACACCTTTAATTTTACTTCCGGAAAGCTTAATATGATACCGGAGAACGAGGATGAAAGTATGTTTCTCAATGCTATTGCCGGAGGAAACAATCCAATGGATCTGAAGGCGGTCGCGGAAGCGAAAAAGGCGGGAAAGCCGGTTTCTGTGGTAAAGGATTCCATCAGTGTACAGTCCGCGCAATTCCCGAATTTTTCAAATCAGGGCAGCATAGGCGGTATATCGCTTCTTCAGGGAAATATGGATTTGCTTATGGACGTTCCTCTTAGCGTAACGTTGAGATTGGTAAAACACGCAGGAAAATGCGCGACATTATGGAGTTTACGCAGGGCACGGTTATTGACCTGGAAAAGCAGGCCGGAGCTCCGGTGGATATTGTTGTGAACGGTCAGCTGATCGCCAGGGGAGACGTTGTGGTTATCGACGATAATTTCGGCGTCAGAATAACTGAAATTGTAGGAAACAATGGGTTTGTGTCAAAGGAATAAAATAGTTTTTTAAGACTTGGAGAATTTTTGTGGAAGGTAAATCAATAATAGGCCAGATCGGCGTTGTATTTGGCACGCTGCTTGCGATTGCTGTAATTCTTTATTTGGCCTATGCTGCTACGAAGCTTTTGGGAAAACGCTTTTCCGTTAGGGGAGGCGGCAGTAAAAAAATCAAAATATTAGACAGCGTTTCTGTCGGACAGGGCAAAACTATCTTAATCGTTCAGACCGGAGGCAAAACCTTTCTTATAGGCTCGGGGCAGGATATAAATCTTATAAGCGAGCTTGACAGCAACGAGTTCTTATGCGACGGCGATGTCTTGCAGCCTCAACCATGGATTTTAAAACGGCGTTTAAAAAGGTGCTGGAAAATAATTTCGGCAGAAAAAACAGTAACAAAGAGGAGAATGAGAATGGCGGCAGTGATAAGAAATAAAGCTGCAAAGAAAAAGCTTTTAAAATATATTATCTGCTTTATTATCTGCCTTGCGGTTGTTATAGTTTCCTTTAGTTTCCTTGCCGCTTCTGTATCGGCGGAGTCTTCAGTTACGCTTGATATTAGTTCCGGTGAAGCGGACGAAAATTCAAGTGTACTTGATATACTTTTTTTGCTGGCGTTTCTGGCGCTGATACCGTCGTTTTTATTAATGATGACATCCTTTGTCAGGATTATTATCGCTCTTTCATTTTTAAGAAACGCTATTGGTACACAGACTTCACCTCCTAATCAGGTGCTAATAGGACTGGCTTTGTTTCTTTCATTATTTATAATGTTTCCTGTTTTAAAGGAAATAAAGCAAGATGCTTACGATCCGTATAAATCGGGAGAAATTACTATGGAGGAGGCAATAGCCGAGGGCTCCAGACCGCTTAAAACATTTATGCTCAAGCAGGTTTACGAGGCGGATCTTGATATGTTTATGAGCCTTGCCGACAGCCGCGGAATTATTGATTCGTCGGAATATACCAGTCAGGAGGATCTTCAGAATCTTAGTCTGGCTGTCGTTGTGCCGTCGTTTATAACCAGCGAGCTTAAAAGAGCGTTTCTTATCGGATTTCTGCTTTACATACCGTTCCTTCTCATAGACCTTATAG
>ERZ860023.660-NODE-660-length-18815-cov-1.707516_pt1 | contig 18815 bp, 18 predicted proteins | sample MGYA00509983_ERZ860023 | MGnify/ENA primary metagenome ERZ860023 (study PRJEB30046, sample SAMN00715180) | human gut metagenome | study: EMG produced TPA metagenomics assembly of the A metagenome-wide association study of gut microbiota in type 2...
GGAGGTATTTGTTTCCGATGCGGGCAAGGTTCATCGCTTCCTTCTGTGCGTCGCGGAATTTGAATACGTCCAGCAACTTCTCCACTTCTGCCTTGACGTCGGCAAATTCTTTCAGCGTCTCGCGGTCGTAGTCGTTCAGTTCGCCTGCGGCGGGCACTACGCTGTCGAAGTACTTCTTGGTGAGTTGCAGGGCGCGGTTCACGAAGTTGCCATAAACGGCAACCAGCTCGTTGTTATTACGTGCCTGGAAGTCCTTCCAGGTGAAGTCGTTGTCTTTTGTCTCCGGTGCGTTGGCGGTCAGCACGTAGCGCAGCACATCCTGCTTGCCGGGGAAGTCAACGAGATACTCGTGCAGCCATACCGCCCAGTTGCGTGAAGTGGAAATCTTGTCGCCCTCCAGGTTCAGGAACTCGTTGCTCGGCACGTTGTCCGGCAGGATGTAGCTGCCTTCTGCTTTCAGCATGGCGGGGAACACGATGCAGTGGAACACGATATTGTCTTTTCCGATGAAGTGTACCAGACGCGTTTCGGGGTCTTTCCACCATTTCTCCCATGTGTCGGGCAGCAACTCTTTGGTGTTGCTGATGTAGCCGATAGGGGCGTCGAACCATACATAGAGCACTTTGCCCTCGGCGCCCTCTACGGGAACGGGAATACCCCAATCCAGGTCGCGGCTCACGGCACGCGGCTGCAAGCCCATGTCGAGCCAGCTCTTGCATTGGCCATAAACATTGGGACGCCACTCCTTATGGTCCTCCAGAATCCATCGGCGAAGCCATTCCTCGTGTTTGTCCAGCGGCAGATACCAGTGCTTCGTCTCGCGCATCACGGGCTGGCTGCCGCTGATGGCACTCTTCGGATTAATCAGGTCCGTGGGGCTGAGGCTGGTGCCGCACTTCTCGCATTGGTCGCCGTAAGCGCCTTCGGCATGGCAGTGGGGGCACTCGCCGGTGATGTAGCGTCGGCAAGGAAGGTCTTGGCTTCTTCGTCGTAATACTGCATGCTGGTCTTTTCGATGAATTCTCCCTTATCGTACAGCTTGCGGAAGAAGTCGGAAGCCGTGTCGTGATGCGTCTTTGAAGTAGTACGGCTGTACACGTCGAAGGAAACGCCGAACTCTTCGAAAGACTTCTTTATAAGCGTATGATAGCGGTCCACCACGTCTTGCGGGGTGATGCCTTCCTTCTTGGCGCGGATGGTGATGGGCACTCCGTGTTCGTCGGAGCCGCCGATGAAGATTACATCTTCCTTTTTCAGTCGCAGGTAGCGGACATAAATGTCGGCAGGAACATAAACGCCTGCCAGGTGTCCGATATGAACCGGGCCGTTGGCATACGGCAATGCCGAGGTCACGGTGGTACGTTTGAATTTCTTTTCCATTGTGTTATTATGTATCTCTTTTGTTATGAACGCTTTTAGTGGCACAAAGATAGCTGTTTTCTGCAAAATATGAGTATTCTTCCAGATTCTTTCCAGATTTAGGCTTCATCTTTGCCATACAAAATGAACAAACTTGGTATTGATAATGTAAAAAAACGAAATGACTATGAAACTGGAAAAGTACTTCTTATTATTGGCGTTAGGCGTGTTTGCCTTTGCCTTGCAAAGCTGTGATGATGACGACAACGACGGAATCTCCGTGCCCGCGGAACTGAGTAATGCGTTGGCCAAGGAGCATCCCAATGCCCAGCGTATAGAATGGGAAACAAAAGGTGCATATTATGTGGCTGATTTCCATGAGGACAATTTCGAAAAGGAGGCCTGGTTCACCAAAGACGGTGTATGGCAGATGACCGAAACCGACCTCCGTTATGCAGACCTTCCCGCTCCGGTGAGAAGCTCTTACGAGAGTAGTACCTATTATAATGTATGGAAGGTGGAAGATGTAGACAAGCTGGAACGTAAGGAAATGGCTGTTGTCTACATCATCGAAGTGGAGAAAGGTAATCAGGAAATGGACCTCTATTATTCGGAGGACGGCATTCTGGTGAAGGAAGTGGCCGATGCGCACAACGGCGGTTCTCCCGAAGATTATCTCCCTTCTGATATTTCCGCTGCCATCAAAGATTTTATAGCAGAGAAATATCCCAATGCCCGCATTGTGGATATTGAAAAAGAAAAGAACGGTATGACGGAAGTCGAAATCGTGCACGGAAGTATCAGCAAGGATGTGATGTTCACCGCTGAGGGTGCATGGGCCTATACTATCTGGGATATCAGTAAGAGACATCTGGAGGATGTAGTGAAGAACGCCGTTACGGCTGCCCATCCCGGTTATGTCATTGATGATGCCGACTTTATTGAGACTCCCGATGGCAGTTACTTTTTGGTAGAGATGGAGCAAGGGGAAAGGGAAATCTACGTAAAGGTGACAGCGGAAGGTGAAATACTGCCATAATCTTATACTGAATACTTCCCTTTAAATCAGCGTATTGTATTTACCGCTTGTTTACCTTCTAATGTAAAGCCGTTTACCATAGGGTGTAACGGCCGTTACTCCATATTGTAACGGTCGTTACACCATAGTGTAAAGCCTTTTACCTCGTAGTGTAAATGAAGTTACCGTTTGGGGTAACCGGAGTTATCATGTGAGGTGACCGGAGCTGTCATGTGAAGTCGTACTCTTCTACATAAGCGTCGAAGTACTCCGTCCGTTGGAGTCCTAAGTTACGGGCAATTGCAATGACTTGTTGCTGCTCGGTTGGTGAGAGCAAAGTTTCCCCTTTCCGCTTCTGATAATATCTTCGGATACCCCATAAGCCGATGAGCCGGTAGCGGAACGTGCCGGACTGGCCGACAGAGATGGCTTCTGCCGTATGGATAAAGCCTTTGGATAGCGCACTTTCTTATTCGAGCAATAATATTTGCATTTTCCCGCTGTGGACTCTATTGCTTTCGGATTCAGTACATATAGGAAGATGTTGTTTGAGGGTGCATACGTATATGCAATCCGGCGCAGGCAGGTGTCAGTATAAGGGCATGTGTCAGTAGCGCATAAGCCGAAGTTATGGGGAACTTTGGAATAATCGAAAGTTTCTTCTTTCATCATTTTTTTGTTTAAAGTTCCGCAAAGGTACAATTAGTTTGGAGATTGATGGGTGCTTCACCTGATATTTGTTTTATCCCGAAAATATTATGTATTTTACGTAACGTGAAATGCGTAACGTAAAACATGGAATCATTCCGCCTTCCGGTTTCCGCATTTCGTCCTCCCCATTCCGCACCCCGTCCGTAAATGCTTCCCGCTTACTTGCCGCAGGACTATATTTGCAGAAAACATTTGCATATTCCCATGAAGACAAACTCTGTGATTCTATTGGTGTTGTGGCTTGCGGCGTGGCCGTTCTGCTGCCGGGGGCAAGGCTATATCAGTTACGACTATCTGCCCGAAAGTTCGTTGAAGGATGACCTCGGCAACGAGTATGGTTCGGGCAGCCTGATGATGGTATCGGGAAGGTATAACCTGCCGCTTTCCGTCAGGCATGACGACAAGGGCAGGCTGGTGGCGTGGTCGGCAACCGTCAATGCTGCCTATGGCGTATTCCATAATAAGGGGCAGGCGCGGGAGTTGAATCCGGACAATCTGCTGAATGCCAGTCTGAATATCTCCCACATCCGTCCCCTGTCCGACAAGTGGAGTATCATAGCCTCTGTGGGCGGCGGTGTCTATGCCCCGTTGGACGGGGTTTCCATGAAGACCCTACTGGCTAATGGAGCAATCATCTTTGTCTATAAACTGCGGAAGAACCTCGACTTGGGCATCGGTGCGGGGTTGACGAACTCTTATGGTATCCCGATGATACTGCCCATGATGTACTTCAGTTGGAGGAATGCCGGCAGGTATGAACTGAAAGTGGATATGTCCAGCGGCATGAAAGTGTCCGTCGCCACCTGGCTGAACAAGAAGCTGAAGCTGGAACTGACCGCCCTCGATATGGACGGCATGTCTGCCGTGATGGAAGTCGACGGGAAATCGAAAATCTATTCTACCGTCATGCTGAGGTCATACATCAGTCCTTCGTACCAGTTGAGTAGGAAGACGGCTGTTTATCTGGGAGTGGGCGGTAACTGGATACGCGGAATAAGTATGTCGGACCGTAGTTTGAAAGGTTTTCTCAATAACTTCAAGAACGATGAGGACGAGCCTTGCTTCAGACCGACTCTGCGCCTGACGGTGGGATTCAGGTATACGCTGAAATGACAAATGCCATTTTAGTAAAGACAAGAGGTAAAATAGTATCTTTGTCGCAATAACAGACACGTTTTATGGTAAAGTATTTATTAGTAGAAGATGAGCGCTTCGCCTACGAAGAGCTGAAGCGTATGATGCAACGGCTGCGCCCTTCCTGGCAGTTGGCGGGCTGGGCAGAGAGCGTGGAGCAGGCTGTACTGCTCTTGCGTCAGGGTAGCCTGGACTTGATGATTGTAGATATCCGCTTGTCCGACGGGTTGAGCTTTGAGATATTCGAGCAGTGTCCCGTCGATTTGCCCGTTATCTTCACCACCGCCTACGACGAATATGCCATCAAGGCTTTCAAGGTAAACAGCATCGACTATCTGCTGAAACCCATTGAAGAAAGCGACCTAGAAGCAGCCTTGTGCAAGTTCGAGCGCAACAGTGCCCTCCGTTCTGCGGCTCCCGAATATCGGTAACTGGAACTCGGCTACTTGGCAGCCAACAAGAAGAACCGTTTTCTGGTGCAGGTGGGCGATACCTTCCGCTACGTAGAAACTCCGGATGTCGCTTTCTTTTATAGTGAGGACAAGCTGACTTATCTGCACCTCTTCTCCGGGAAACGGTATATCATCAGCTACTCGCTGGACCAGTTGGAGGGAATGCTGGATAGGGATGTTTTCTTTAGGGTTTCAAGGAGCTGCATATCCAACATTAGGTCCATCCGGAAGAGTTCCAGGTACTTCGGCAGTCGCTTGAAGCTTTACTTCGAGCCGGAGTGCCCGCACGAGGTATTGGTGAGCCGCAGTCGCGTGGCCGATTTCTTGAAATGGGTGGACGGAGTGGTATGAGTTATAAGTTATGAGGCATAAGAGATACATATTCCTTTTTATACTGACGGTTTCCGTCTCGTTGCTTGTCATAGGGTGCGTTTATAACGTCATCAGCGGTAAGCCGTGGTATGCGAATATCATGGTGCAGTTCTTTCTGAATCTTCCTTTGTGCATAGGGCTGGGGTTCATCGACTTTGGGGTTATCAACTTGATATATAAAAGACTGAAACAGCGCAACAATGCGGTGAGGATTCTGGTGGATATTGTGTTGACCACTGCACTGGCTGTTCTGTTGACGTACATCTTGAACTTCCTGCTGATGGGCGGGCATGGAAATTTCTGGCATATCCTGAGAAACTCCCTGCCGGTAGTGCCGTGGAACTGGATTATCGTTCTGCAGATAGAGATATTCTTCTATAGCCTGCAACGTTCGGAGATGGAGAAGCAGATGGCTGTCATCGAGAAGGAGAAGGCGCTGTATCAGTTCGAGGTGCTGAAAAACCAGATTAATCCCCATTTCTTATTCAATAGTCTGAATGTCCTTGCCTCCCTTGCTTATCAGGATACCGAAAAGACGAACCGGTTTGCCAAGAAGCTGTCTACGGTGTACCGTTATCTGCTCACTACGCATGGCAGAGCTACGGTGACCGTGCAGGAAGAACTGTCGTTCGTAGAGTCGTATTTATACCTGGAGCATATCCGCTTTGGCGATGCGCTGCATGTGGAGATAGAAGATGATTTGCGGAATCATCATTGTCTCGTCATTCCTGCCAGCATACAGATGCTTGTGGAGAATGCCTTGAAGCATAATATCAGTACAAAGAAGTCGCCGCTGATAGTCCATATATCCATAGGAAACGAAGGGATTACGGTACGCAACAATCTTCAGTTGCGCAACTATGTGGCCAGTAATAGAGCGGGATTGAAGAACCTGCAACGGCAGTATGCCCTATACGGCACGCTGGTGGAGATTCTTAAGGACGAAAAGGAGTTTGTGGTGAAACTTCCCTTTGTGGGCGAAGACGTGAACCGTCTCAGCACAATATAGTCCTCTTCCCGAAGAAGAATCTGGAAACGTGCATCTTGTCCATAGCCCACGCCATACCCATGCAGCCGCTAAGAGTGAAGCGGTGGCAGTGACAAGGAACAGCATCCCCGTAGGGTCGAAGGCGAACACGGGCAGAAACGCCTTGGACAGAATGGTGAAAATGGGTGAGAAAAGGAGTATGACCAGCGTATTGCGCCCTATAAAGAAGGAAAGCCGTTTGGCTTGTACCGGCAGATAGCCGTAGGCTGCCAACAGCAGGCTGATGGAAAGCCAGGTGATGGCGACTCCTGCCAGAGTACCCCTATCCAGATTGGCGGGAAAACAGCATAGTATTACGAATGGAACAATGGCGAAGGTTGTGGCACGAAAGACTTGTGTAAAACGAAGCCCGCTTTGGCTCACTGTCATGCCGATAAGGAAATAGAGGGCATTGGAGAAGTTCATCAATCCTCCCCAATGGGAAAGGGCAAACAGGCAGACACCGGTCACAACCAGCCGGGAGACAACCGACAGCCGTACATAGCGGAATGTGATATAATAGATGAGGCTGCACAGAATCAGTGTATGCAGATACCAGTAAGGCCCCATCGGATGGAGGAATATCTTGTCGAGCAATACGGTAGGAGTAATGGCATCTACACTTTCGCGTACGGGCAGGAAATGCGACATCACCGTATAGGCCGCCTCCATGCAGGCATACGGAATGAAAATCCATAGAAACTTGCGGAGAAAGCTTCGGGCATCCTTCCGGTTATTGGCCAGATAGCCCGAAATAATCAGGAAAGCGGACATGTGGAACGTATAGACGATTTGTTTCGCATACGGATACTTGTCGCTTATATATACAAGGTGGAAGATAATCATCAGGGTGATGAAGATGCATTTCAGATAATCTATCTCTTTGACACGGCTTTCCATATAGGGTAGTTTTCTGCGTATTGTTATTGATGGCACAAATATATATACTTCCGTAAACTTATTTATATTTTGCAAAGGGATTAAGCTTATTTTCTCTTTTACCGATTGCTTTTATGTATGGAAAATGTATATTTGTGCATGAATCATTAACTTAATGTAAAACAGACTATGATAACAAGCCAATTACTTCACCCGGCCAGTATTGTGGTAGTGGGGGCATCCAACAATGTACACAAACCCGGAGGGGCTATCCTGAAAAATCTGCTTAGCGGCGGATATACCGGTGAGCTTCGTGCCGTGAATCCGAAAGAGACTGAAGTGCAGGGTGTTGCTGCCTTTGCGGATGTGAAGGACATTCCCGATACGGACCTAGCCATCCTTGCCATACCTGCCGCGCTTTGTCCCGATGCGGTGGAGATGCTTGCTGCGGAGAAGCAGGTGAAGGCGTTCATTATCCTTTCTGCCGGTTTTGGTGAGGAGACCCATGAGGGTGCTGTGCTGGAAGATCGCATACTGGAAACGGTGAACCGGTATGGAGCCTCTCTGATAGGCCCCAACTGTATCGGTTTTATGAACTCGTGGCATCACAGTGTATTCAGCCAGCCCATCCCGCAACTGCATCCGCAAGGGGTAGACTTGATTTCCAGCTCCGGTGCCACAGCGGTGTTCATATTGGAGAGCGCTGTGACCAAGGGCTTGCAGTTCAACTCTGTATGGTCTGTGGGCAATGCCAAGCAAATCGGTGTGGAGGATGTATTGCAATACATGGACGAACACTTCAATCCGGAAGCGGATTCCAGAATAAAACTTCTTTATATAGAGAGTATCGGTGACCCCGACCGTCTGCTGTTTCATGCATCCTCGCTCATCAAGAAGGGCTGCAGATTGCGGCCATCAAGGCGGGCAGTAGCGAAAGCGGCAGCCGGGCAGCGAGTTCGCATACGGGGGCCATTGCCAGTAGCGATTCGGCGGTAGAGGCCTTGTTCCGTAAGGCGGGTATTGTGCGTTGCTATTCGCGCGAGGAGTTGACGACCGTAGGTTGTATCTTCACACTGCCGGAACTGAAAGGGAAAAACTTCGCCATCATTACCCATGCCGGCGGTCCGGGAGTGATGCTGACCGATGCATTGAGTAAGGGTGGACTGAATGTTCCGAAACTGGAAGGACCGGTGGCGGAGGAACTTAAGGGTAAGCTTTTCCCCGGTGCGGCTGTGGGGAATCCCATTGATATTCTGGCTACGGGTACGCCGGAACATCTGCGCCTCTGTCTGGAGTATTGTGAGGAGAAGTTTGACAATATTGATGCTGTAATGGCTATTTTCGGCACTCCGGGGCTGGTGACCATGTTTGAAATGTATGATGTGCTGCACGAGAAGATGCTGCATTGCAAGAAGCCGATTTTTCCGATTCTTCCTTCCATCAATACGGCAGGAGCCGAGGTTGCCGCTTTCCTGGCAAAGGGCCATGTGAACTTTGCCGATGAGGTGACTCTCGGCACGGCACTTTCGCGGATAATGAATGCCCCGCGGCCTGCCAATAATGAAATCGAGCTCTTTGGAGTGGATGTTCCCCGTATCCGCCGGATTATAGATTCCATTCCTGCGGACGGTTATATCGCCCCGCACTATGTGCAGGCATTGCTCCGCTCTGCAGGTATTCCTATTGTGGAGGAGTTTGTTTCGGACAACAAGGAAGAAGTGCTTGCCTTTGCGCGTCGCACGGGGTTCCCGGTGGTGGCAAAGGTGGTGGGGCCGGTGCATAAGTCGGATGTGGGCGGTGTTGTGCTCAATATCAAGAGTGAACAGCATTTGGCATTGGAATTCGACCGTATATGCAGATTCCCGAAGCTAGTGCTATCATGGTGCAGCCGATGTTGAAAGGGACGGAATTGTTTATCGGTGCCAAATATGAAGAGAAGTTCGGACATGTGGTACTCTGCGGTCTGGGCGGTATTTTTGTGGAGGTGCTGAAGGATATATCTTCCGGTCTTGCACCGTTGTCCTACGAGGAGGCTTACTCCATGATTCACTCGTTGCGTGCCTATAAGATTATCAAAGGTACGCGTGGGCAGAAGGGAGTGAATGAAGATAAATTTGCCGAAATTATTGTACGGCTTTCCACCTTGCTGCGCTTTGCAACGGAAATCAAGGAGATGGATATCAATCCATTGTTGGCGACTGAAAAGCAGGTGATAGCGGTGGATGCGCGCATTCGGATAGAAAAATAAGGGTTAGAGATTAGGGATTAGGGATTAAAGGGGCTGACTGTTAATCGCTCACCGCTAATCCCTTTTTCATCCTGCCCAGCCCTCCCTATCCAGATTTCTATATCCGATAGCTTCCGCCAAGTGTGCCGGCTGTATCAATTCGCAGCCTTCCAGGTCGGCGATGGTGCGTGATACTTTCAATATACGGTCGTAGGCGCGGGCCGAAAGGTTCAGTCGGTTCATGGCAGTTTTGAGCATGGCAAGTCCTTTGTCATCCGGACGGGCGTGGCGAGCAAGCAGTTTACTGTTCATCTGGGCATTACAATATATGCCGGGAATGTCTGCATACCTTGCTTCTTGAATTTGTCGGGCACGTATCACACGCTCGCGTATGGTGGCGCTCGATTCGCCGGGGCGGGAATCTGCCATCTCTTCAAAGGGGAGTGGGGTGACTTCAATTTGCAGGTCGATACGGTCGAGCAAAGGTCCGGATATGCGGTTCAGGTACTTTTGTACTTGTCCAGGACTGCATACACAAGCCTTGGTGGGATGCGTGTAATACCCGCATGGGCACGGATTCATAGAGCTACCAGCATAAAACTTGCCGGATACTCTACATTGCATCGGATGCGTGACACGGTAATCTTCCTATCTTCCAGCGGTTGGCGAAGAACCTCCAATACGTTACGGCTGTACTCTGGCAGTTCATCAAGATATAAAATTCCGTTATGTGCCAGACTGATTTCACCGGGCTGGGGGAAACTTCCTCCACCGGTCATCGCTACCGTAGAAATGGTGTGGTGAGGGGCGCGGAACGGGCGTTTCGAGATGAGTCCACCGTCTTTGCCCAACTTTCCGGCAACAGAATGAATCTTGGTCGTTTCCAGACTCTCTCCCAAAGAGAGGGGAGGAAGTATAGATGGCAGACGCTTGGCAAGCATGGACTTACCGCTGCCCGGCGAACCGATGAGAAGTATATTGTGGCTGCCCGAAGCAGCTACCTCCAAGGCTCGTTTCACATTTTCCTGTCCTTTTACTTCTGCAAAGTCGAAATCGAAGTTGCTCTGCTGGGAATAGAATTCCTCGCGGGTGTTGACTAACGTAGGGGTTAATTCCTGCGTGCCATTAAAGAATTCTATAACTTCCTTGATGTTTCCCGCTCCGTACACTTTCAGATTGTTTACTACTGCCGCTTCGTGGGCATTCTGTTGCGGTACAATCATACCCTCAAACCCCAGTTCTCTGGCCTTGATGGCAATGGGGAGTGCTCCTTTGATAGGTTGCAGGCTGCCGTCAAGGCTTAGTTCACCCATCAGCAGATAGCGTTCCAGCTTATCGGACTGGATAACTTCGCTGGCGGCAAGTATGCCGATGGCTAAAGGTAAATCGTAAGCTGCACCTTCCTTGCGGATGTCAGCTGGAGCCATGTTGATGACAATATTGCTGGTCGGCATCCGGTAGCCGTTGACCTGCAAAGCAGATATGATACGTTGATGGCTTTCTTTGACCGCAGAGTCCGGCAAACCGACTAAATAGAACATACAGCCTCTGGAACTGTTGACTTCAATGGTGATGAGGGTTGCGTCAATACCTTGAACAGCCGCTCCAAAAACTTTTATGAGCACGTTTTTAGTGATTAGGGGTTAGTGATGGCAGGATAGGCTACCGTCGGTTTTGTTTTTTGAGTTTCTTTTCACTCTCTTTCTTCTCTTTTTCCTTTTGCTCTATCTCCTCCAGTTTCTTTTTGATGTCTTCCTCACTCATATTCTTCCCTTCAATTTTTCCGGAAGGGCTAAGGAACAGATTGGCAGGCAATGCTTGTATGGCGAGCTGTTTGATGGGCGCTGTGTTCCATCCGGAGAAATCACAACTCTGTTCCCACTTCAGGGTATCTCTTTTGATTGCTTCTTCCCATTCCTTTCTGTCGATATCCAAGGAAATGCCCCAGAGTGCGAATAGCTTGTTCTTTTCTTCTTTCTTGTAAATCCGGCGCAGGGCAGCGTTGGCTTCCATGCTTTGCGGGTCCCAAGATGCCCAAAAATGTATCAACAGATATTTGTCCTTAAAGCTAGTACGGCTGATTTGTGTGCCTTTGGCATTGGGCAGGTTGACGTAAGGGATGGTTTTCCCGACGGATACCTTCTCTTCTTCTTGGATAAGGTCAAGCAGTTCGTCCACATATGGGCGGTCTTTCAGGCCTCCGGTCATGTGTTCTGTCATTTCTTTGATTAAGGAGAAGTCCGGTTGCGGTTTTTGCACGAAATATTTCTCCAGCAGATAGATACTTACCAGTGAAGAAGGATGGCTGTTGATGAAGGCTTCTGCTTTTTCTTCCAATGCTTTCTCCGAGGGAGTACTCAAACCTTTCAACTCTTTCTGAAAGGCGGTCAGTTCTTCATTGGGAACATTCCCCATGATTTCCAGTGAAGTAAGTTCGGCGGCAGAACCTTTTATCTTTATGTTGTCTCCTTTGTCCAGGTAAAGCGGATATTCTGTACCGTCACTGAATTGCAACCATGTAGAGGCAAGTGTGTCGGTGGTGAGGGTTGCAGAGAACTTGTCATCCTTGACAAGCAGAGTGTCCATACGGTTATAGAACTTGTCCGTACCATATATATAAAGGGTATCATTCCCCAGCCCTTTGATTTCACCATTTAGGTAGACTGAATTTGTATTTTTGCTGCCGCAGGCAGACAATATAATAAGCAGAAGGTATGCAAGATAGATTTTCTTCATTCCGGTTCTTTTTCTGATACTTCGTCGCGAAAATACTTCTTTTTGGTGTGAATAAAAAGAAATGCCCGACATATTTCTATGCCGGGCACGTTCTTTTCAATCTAACCTTTATTATTTGATGATATTCATAAAGTCAGTGTTAGTGAAGTATTTGGCGAATTCCAGGTCAGAAGCAGCCTTCTTTGCCAAAGCCGGTTCTTTTGCAATGGCATTCTTCAGACTGCTGGTTACCATAGATGTATTGTTGGTTCTTGCGCCAAGTACAGCCATCAGGTAGTCAGTATAAGCGTCTGGTCTTTCGATAGCAGCCAGTGTGTTCTTAGCCTTGTTGTAGTCCTTAGCCAGGATTTGTGCCAAAGCAGCGCTGTTAGTCTTAGTGTCGCCAAATGAGCTGACAGCCTTGTCGTACTGTCCTTGAGCAACATACAGATTACCCAATGCCTCGTTCAGTTCCTTAGAACCGGAAGCCTTGCTCAGATAGCTTTCTGCTGCTGTTCTGTCGCCCTTGGTCAAGGCAATCAGACCGAGATTCATGTTTGCTTCAGGAGCATCCTTGATGGAGAGAGCTTTCTTGAAGTAGCTTTCAGCCTTGTCAAGATCACCAGCCTGATAAGCCAGTTTACCTAAGTTGTTGTAAGCACGGAAATCGTTCGGGTAGATTTGAGTAGCTTTTGTGAAGATGGCTTCTTGCTTGGCAGCATCTTTAGTCAAGGTGGTGGCATACAGTAATTCTTCGATGTTCAGCTGCTTGGCATCGCTGTCGGCGAGGTTTGCGATTTCTTCGTCAGACTTACCGATGATTTCGTAGTTCAAAGTCAGGCGTGAACGACGCAGTTGCGGCAGGATTTCGTCAGCCAAAGTTTTATAAACAGAAGAGATGTTCTTGATTTCTTGTTCTCTTTGTTCAGGATCCTGATACATGGAAAGAACGCGAAGAATCAATTCTTTATCTTGGATGTTTGATTTGGATACCAGTTCCTGGAAGCCTTCCCAGTCCTGAGCCGTATACTTGGTGTCTACTGCTGCATCGATTTTTGCTTTCTTCAAATCTCTGTTGATGATTTTAGCCGTGTTGTCCTGGCGGTTCTCAGCCAGTGTAGTATTCAAGCCTACACCACCATCGGGAGAAGCGTATGCGGAGATTTCGATGTTGCTGATTTTCTTGTTTTCAGCTTCGTCTATGTTTTTCACTTCTTTGCCGAATTCTTTGGCAGTCTTCAATTCGCTGGCGCGTACGTTGGCTTGTTGAATCAAGAACATGATGTTGGCGTCATGCTTTTCTTTGATGATACGTTGGAAAGCGTCGTCACCATTGGCGGGGTTAGCGCTGCCCAATGTTTGTTCCAGCATCTCAGAAGTGGAGATTACACCATCAGCTACTTTTACAGCAGGGATAGTGACAGTCTTTTTGCCTACTGTAGCCTTGAATTCCAGATACAGTTCGGATTTGGCCATTTCCGGTACATAGTCGAAAGATGTCTTCATAGTGTAGCTGCCGCCCATCTTGTAAGAGATAGTCTGGTCGTTACCTTCTACTTTTTCGCCCTGGAACACAGCCGACTGGCCTTTAGCTTCGCCGCCATTCCATTTCAGCACAGGGGTCACTTCTACCACAGCCTTCTTGTTGAAGTACTTTTCGGGGAATTTTCCGTTGATTGTAGCGGGAACTTTACCACCCACAGCTTCCAGAACTTGAGGAGTTACGGTGAAATAATCTGATGACAATTCACCCATCTTTTTGCTGCACGATGTCATTAATGCAACAACCATTGCCATTAAAAACGGCAGATACAATTTCTTAGTCATTTTAGGTATAAATTAATTGTTTGTAATTGAAATTTGTCTATTCCATTTTAGTGTACTGTTTGGGCATGGACACAACAACGCAAAGATATTAAATCCTATTACAGTTTGTTAACTCGCGCAGCAATTTTATCATAATTTAATGAATTTCCCGCTCTTTGCGGTACTTTATATTGCGGGGATGATGTTCTATGATTTCACTGCGCAATCTGTGCCGGTCAATATGTGTGTAAATTTCTGTTGTAGCGATAGATTCGTGACCCAGCATACTTTGTATGGCGCGCAGGTTGGCGCCTCCTTCAAGCAGGTGGGTGGCAAAGGAATGGCGGAAGGTGTGCGGACTGATGTTTTTGGTGATGCCGGCCTTCTTCGCCAGTTCCTTGATGAGATGGAATACCATGATGCGCGAGATATTTTTGCCCCAGCGTGCCAGGAATACATAGTCCTCGAAGTCCTTCTTGATTTTCCAGCCTCCATTGCGGTCCACGAACCAGTTCCTTATCTCCTTGATGGCACGGGACGATATGGGTACAAGGCGCTGTTTGCTGCCCTTACCTTCTACCTTGATGAAGCCTTCGTCGAAATACAAGTCGGAGATTTTCAGGTTGCACAGTTCCGATACCCGTAGGCCGCAACTGTATAGAGTCTCGAGGATGGCCCGGTTGCGTTGCCCCTCGTTTGTGCCTAGGTCAATGGCGGAGATGATGCGGTCTATCTCTTCCACTGTCAGTACTTCTGGAAGCTTGAATCCGATTTTGGGTCCCTCCAACAGTTCGCTGGGGTCTCCCTCCAGGTAGTCGGCCATGACGAGGAAATGGAAGAATGACTTGATGCCCGACAAGATGCGTGCCTGCGAGCGGGGATGGATGCCGATGTCGTGGAGCACGGAGAGAAACTCATGGAGCAACGGTTCGGTGACCGACGGCAGTCTCTCGTTTTTCTCTTCCAAAAACTGCAGCAGTTTCTGGACATCGTTGTCATACGATGCCACCGTGTTGGCCGACAAGCCTTTCTCCAACGACAAATGGGCGTTGAAAAGTTCTACCAATGTCGCGTTGTCGGGTAATTCTGTCATAGCGGTGTTGAAAAATACGGATAGTTTTATTAATTTTGCAGATGTTCCGGGAGAATCCTGTGCAACAAAGGTAAGCAATTCCGCCGGAAAAACCTCGATAACCCCAAGACTAAGCGATTATGAAAATTCTTATTATCAACGGACCAAATTTGAATTTGTTGGGAGTCAGAGAGAAAAGCATTTATGGCGATTCTTCGTTTGAGACTATCTTCAACACGCTGACTGCGGATTTCCCCGACATAGAATTTGAATATTTCCAAAGCAACCACGAAGGTGCGATTATCGATAAAATCCACGACCGGGGGTTCGACGTGGACGGCATTGTCCTCAACGCGGGTGCTTACACCCACACGTCAATCGCTATCGGCGACGCTATCCGTGCGGTGAAAGCGCCGGTGGTGGAGGTCCACATCTCAAACGTGCACGCTCGTGAGGAATACCGTCACGTGTCGATGATTGCCGGGGCATGCCGGGGTGTGATTGCCGGATTCGGTCTCAACAGTTACCGCCTGGCGGTTATGGCTCTGATGAACGCTTGAGATTCACTGTCTTACAAAAAAAACAGATATATTTTTATAAGCCCAAAAGTACAAGATGAAGACTAAATTTACGAAAATTGTCGCAACTGTCTCCGACCGTCGTTGTGACGTGGACTTTATAAAACAGTTGGCGGAAAACGGCTTGAACGTGGTGCGCATGAACTCTGCACACATTCAACGCGAAGGTTTCCAAAGAATTGTCAACAACGTGCGCGCGGTCAGCGACAGAATAGGAATCCTTATGGACACAAAGGGTCCGGAAATCAGAACAACGACTAATGTCGACGACGAAAACCTGTCGTTCTCTGCCGGAGACAAGGTCTGTGTGACCGGAGCGCCCGACGAACTTAGCGACAAGCAGAACATACATCTGTCATACCCCGACATTGCCAATGACGTCAAAGCGGGCATGCACCTGCTCATCGACGATGGCGAGCTCGACTTCTTAATCGACAGCATCGACGGGAAAACGCTGCGTTGCACGGCATTGAACGATGGCGAACTCGGTTCGAGAAAGAGCGTGAACATCCCTGGCGCAAGCATCAAACTGCCGTCGCTGACACAACGCGACATTCAGAACATCGGATATGCCATCGAGATGGGGGTCGACTTCATCGCTCACTCGTTTGTCCGATCAAGACAGGACGTGCTCGACATCCAGAAAATTCTTGACGCGAACAACAGCCCGATTAAAATCATATCTAAAATCGAAAACCAGGAGGGTATCGACAATATCGACGAGATTCTCGAGGTGTCTTACGGAATCATGATTGCTCGTGGCGACCTCGGAATTGAAGTGCCGGCGGAGAGAATCCCGGTGCTGCAACGACAGCTGATTAGCAAGTGTGTAAACGCTCACAAGCCGGTCATTGTCGCTACTCAGATGCTCCACACGATGATCAGCAACCCGCGCCCTACTCGCGCGGAGGTGTCCGACATCGCAAACGCGGTGTTTCAAAGGGCTGACGCTCTGATGCTCAGCGGTGAGACTGCTTATGGAAAATATCCCGTGGAGGCGATTTCAACAATGTCGAAAATCATAAAGGAGACGGAGCTGTCGCTGTCAAGCCGGAAAGACGCGGTAAACCACACGCTGTTCTGCCGCGACACTGCCGATGTGACAACTTTCCTTGCCCACGGTGCCGTCGATGCGCAATACGAAATCGGGGCGAAGGCTATCGTGACCGACAGCTACACCGGACGCACTGCGCGCTACATTGCTTCTTTCCGTGGCATATCGCCTACGCTCGCTATATGCTACCGCCCAACGTGCCGCGACTGTTGGCGTTGAGCTACGGTGTGTACCCGATGTATCAGAAAAAGGAAACGTCGTCGCGCGCGTATCTGTACAACGGACTGGAACACCTCATCGAACTGAACATCATTACGCCCGACGACAAAATCGCATACCTCGGCGGTGGTTTCGGCGAGGGTAAGGGCACCACGTTCCTTGAAATCAACCGTGTGGCTGACGTGCTCGAAAACTATGACCATTACGACTTGCCAAACCTCGAAAACCCAGAGAAATAATGACCGAAGAACTTGAAGAATATATCCTGCGCCACATCGACAAGGAGGGCGAAACGCTGAGCCGGCTCGACCGGGAGACCCACCTATACCATCTGCGACCGAGGATGTGTTCCGGACACCTGCAGGGAAAACTGCTGAAGATGTTCGTAAGAATGATCCGCCCTAAGCGGATTCTCGAGCTCGGCACGTTTACCGGATATTCCGCCTTGGCGATGGCGGAAGGTCTGGTGCCGGGGGCGGAGCTGCACACAATCGAAATCGACGACGAGCTGGAGGATTTCATCAGAGAGCATTTCTGCCAGGCGCAACAGGGGAAAAACATCCACCTGCACATCGGCGACGCCCGCGACATAATACCTCAGGTGGGTGGAAAGTTCGACCTCGTGTTTATGGATGCCAATAAAAGACAGTATCTGGAATACTACAACTTGGTGTTCGACTATGTGAACCCCGACGGGTTCATTATTGCCGACAACACGCTGTGGGACGGAAAAGTGGTCGACTACGGAAAGAAACTCGACGCTCAGACAGCGGGAATACTTGAGTTCAACGATTTTGTTGCTGCCGACGAGCGTGTGGAAAAGGTTATAATACCTCTTCGCGACGGACTCACAATTATCCACAAACTTCCTCTATAGAATTCAGGAAGCAATCATTTTTATCCAGCGCGTGTCGACGATGCGCCAGAGGCACATTACTACATCATAACCTCATCCGCACGACGCGCCGGCGGAGGGCGCATGGGAACAAACGCACCTCACAGACCGGGCGCTTCGAAGATGCGCTACTACCGCTCGTGATAAGCGAAATTTAAGTTATAAAAATGACTTTGGGCGGCTAATATTCTGACCGCCTTATTGATTTATCCCAAATCCTAATGACCGATTTGGGTTTATGTTTTTACAACACGCTGAGAAAAAGAGGATGCGCCTATTTTTGCACACCCTCCTATCTGCAAATATATAAAATTCCAAAAATCCCACTAAGGATAAAAAAAATTGATTGTCTCACGACAACCAATCTTGTTAACCTTAAATCTAATACCATGAAAAACACATTGCAAATGTACGGATTGTTTCATCTACTCTACAAAATCCGCCACACAAAATGCTTCACATAAGTCTTAATTAACCTGCGTGGGCAACATCAATGCCCATACCACTATTTTCTGTACAGATATCCGCGCATCGCCCTTGTCGTAGCCAACGAGGCAAGAAGTCCGACAACTGCCACTATGCCGAGAATCATCGCGACATCGCCAACGCTGACGGCAACCGGATAGGTGTTACTACAAGGTTGCTCGCATCGGCACTCAGCCGGATAAACCCGAAATGCTGCTGCAGTACGCACAAGACGACTCCGACTGCCAATCCGGCAACGGCGCCGACTATCGATATCAGCCATCCCTCCGCCACAAATATCTGTTCCACCATCGGTTGTCGGCGCCAAGGCTGTGAAGCGTACGGATGCTCTCGTCTTTCTCAAGTATGAGGATGGCGAGCGTGCTGATGACGTTGAACGATGCAACAACAAGGATGAGCGACAGCAACAGCAGCGAAATCCATTTCTCAACGTTGATCATCTTCAGCGACTGACTGTGCTGCATTAGCCGGTTTTCAACCTTGTAGCCGTCGCCTACGGCTTTGCTTATCGCCGACATGACGGTCCCTTCATCTGCGCCTTGACGCAGACCCACCTCAATGGCTGTCGCCTCGGTGGTATAGTCGAGCAGCGTTCGGGCGGCGGCAAGCGCGTGAACACATAATTCTGGTCGTAGGCTCCCTGGCGCACCTCAAACACTCCGCTGACAAATGTGGGCACGCGCTGGAACGCTGTGGCGGGATTCGCCACATTGACTGCCCCAACACGCCGTGGAGCATAGATATAGCATATCGGCTCCAACCCCGGGCCGGCGGCCAGCGGCAAGGGGGGCCCCCGGGCCCTTTTTTCATG
>ERZ860023.661-NODE-661-length-18805-cov-2.928320_pt1 | contig 18805 bp, 18 predicted proteins | sample MGYA00509983_ERZ860023 | MGnify/ENA primary metagenome ERZ860023 (study PRJEB30046, sample SAMN00715180) | human gut metagenome | study: EMG produced TPA metagenomics assembly of the A metagenome-wide association study of gut microbiota in type 2...
GAACAAGAAGCTCCAGCAGTGGCAGAAGATTGCAATTGCTGCCTGTGAGCAGTGTGGTCGTAACCGGGTGCCGGAAATCCGCCCAGCGATGGTTCTGGAAGCCTGGTGTGCAGAGCAGGATGAAGGACTGAAACTGAATCTTCACCCGCGCGCCAGTAACAGCATCAATACGTTGCCGTTACCGGTTGAACGCGTCCGCCTGCTGATTGGCCCGGAAGGCGGTTTATCGGCAGATGAAATTGCCATGACTGCCCGCTATCAATTTACTGATATCCTGTTGGGACCTCGCGTTTTGCGTACAGAGACAACTGCGCTCACCGCCATTACCGCGCTACAAGTACGATTTGGCGATTTGGGCTAACGGAGAAGAATAATGATCAAGCTCGGCATCGTGATGGACCCCATCGCAAACATCAACATCAAGAAAGATTCCAGTTTCGCTATGTTGCTGGAAGCACAGCGTCGTGGTTACGAACTTCACTATATGGAGATGGGCGATCTGTATCTGATCAATGGCGAAGCCCGCGCCCATACCCGCACGCTGAACGTGAAGCAGAACTACGAAGAGTGGTTTTCGTTCGTCGGTGAACAGGATCTGCCGCTGGCCGATCTCGATGTGATCCTGATGCGTAAAGCCCCGCCGTTTGATACCGAGTTTATCTACGCGACCTATATTCTGGAACGTGCCGAAGAGAAAGGGACGCTGATCGTTAACAAGCCGCAGAGCCTGCGCGACTGTAACGAGAAACTGTTTACCGCCTGGTTCTCTGACTTAACGCCAGAAACGCTGGTTACGCGCAATAAAGCGCAGCTAAAAGCGTTCTGGGAGAAACACAGCGACATCATTCTTAAGCCGCTGGACGGTATGGGCGGCGCGTCGATTTTCCGCGTGAAAGAAGGCGATCCAAACCTCGGCGTGATTGCCGAAACCCTGACTGAGCATGGCACTCGCTACTGCATGGCGCAAAATTACCTGCCAGCCATTAAAGATGGCGACAAACGCGTGCTGGTGGTGGATGGCGAGCCGGTACCGTACTGCCTGGCGCGTATTCCGCAGGGGGGCGAAACCCGTGGCAATCTGGCTGCCGGTGGTCGCGGTGAACCTCGTCCGCTGACGGAAAGTGACTGGAAAATCGCCCGTCAGATCGGGCCGACGCTGAAAGAAAAAGGGCTGATTTTTGTTGGTCTGGATATCATCGGCGACCGTCTGACTGAAATTAACGTCACCAGCCCAACCTGTATTCGTGAGATTGAAGCAGAGTTTCCGGTGTCGATCACCGGAATGTTAATGGATGCCATCGAAGCACGTTTACAGCAGCAGTAACCCACCTTAGCGAGAAGGATCTCGTTGAGACTCTGAGTGACAGCGCCCTTCTTTCCACGCATACTGGGCGCTGTTGCTTTTTTGAACCAGGAAACAGAACCTCTGACAATGAATTTACAGCATCACTTTCTTATTGCCATGCCTGCTCTCCAGGATCCGATTTTCCGTCGTTCCGTGGTCTACATTTGCGAACATAATACCAATGGTGCAATGGGGATCATCGTCAACAAGCCGCTGGAAAATCTCAAAATTGAAGGGATTCTGGAAAAGCTGAAGATCACGCCGGAGCCGCGTGATGAATCAATCCGTCTGGATAAACCGGTTATGCTCGGCGGTCCGCTGGCTGAAGATCGCGGGTTTATTTTGCATACTCCGCCCTCCAATTTTGCTTCCAGCATTCGCATTTCAGACAACACGGTAATGACCACTTCCCGCGATGTGCTGGAAACGCTCGGCACCGATAAACAACCGTCTGACGTATTGGTGGCTCTGGGTTATGCCTCCTGGGAGAAAGGTCAACTGGAACAAGAAATTCTCGATAACGCGTGGCTAACGGCCCCGGCAGATCTGAATATTCTGTTCAAAACGCCGATTGCCGACCGCTGGCGCGAGGCGGCAAAACTGATTGGTGTGGATATTCTCACCATGCCTGGTGTGGCAGGGCACGCCTGATGAGTGGAACCTTACTCGCCTTCGACTTCGGCACCAAAAGCATTGGCGTAGCGGTCGGCCAACGCATTACCGGCACCGCTCGCCCTTTGCCTGCAATTAAAGCACAGGACGGTACGCCGGACTGGAACATTATCGAGCGTTTACTGAAAGAGTGGCAGCCGGACGAAATCATCGTCGGTTTGCCGCTGAATATGGACGGCACCGAGCAACCATTGACTGCCAGAGCGCGTAAATTCGCCAACCGTATTCATGGTCGTTTCGGTGTTGAAGTAAAGCTCCATGACGAGCGTCTTAGCACCGTGGAAGCCCGTTCCGGTCTGTTTGAACAGGGCGGCTATCGGGCGCTCAACAAAGGCAAAGTTGACTCTGCCTCTGCGGTTATTATTCTCGAAAGCTATTTCGAGCAGGGATATTAAGGCGATTTAAAAGCCTGGCGGATAGTCGTTACCGTCATCCGGCCATTTTGCCGGATGCGGCGTGAACACCTTATCCAGCACACATCTGGCAGCGGCTATAGGTCTGATAAGACGCGTTAGCGTCGCATCAGACATTTATTGCCTTTGTAGGCCCGATAAGCTTGCGCATCGGGCATGGCAACGTCACAAACGCCCTTCCCCCACCCGGTGCTGATAACTCTGCTGAAACGTTATCATCCCCACCTGCTGCCCGGTTTGAATAACATGCGGTAACTGGTGGGTTTTCCCTTCACGAATCAAATTCCCCACCGCGGGTGTGTTAATCAGCAATTCAAATAGCGCCACGCGTCCTTCCTGTTTATCCACTTCCAGCTTTTGTGACAGCACTGCCCGTAAACTACCTGCCAGTTGATTACGCACGGGGTCTTTTTCCTGCGCCGGAAATGAATCCACCAGTCGCTCAACTGCCTGCGCGGCACCACGTGTATGTAAGGTTGCCAGCACCAGATGCCCGGTTTCTGCCGCCGTCAGCGCCAGACGGATTGTCTCACTGTCACGTAGCTCTCCGAGCAAAATCACATCAGGATCTTCCCGCAATGCGGCCCGCAACCCCGATGCGAACGTCATACAGTGCAAACCAATTTCCCGCTGCTGGATCAAACATCGCTGGCTGGCATAGAGATATTCCACAGGATCTTCCAGCGTCAGAATATGCGCATCGGCATGTTGATTAAGATAGCCAACCATCGCCGCCAGCGTGGTAGATTTGCCACTCCCCGTCGCCCCCGTCACCAGAATCAGGCCATTCTCGCTCTTGAGTAATTCCGGCAATACCGGTGGCGCACCAAGCTGTTCGAGCTGTGGACAGTGCGAAGGTAACAACCGTAATGCCAGAGAAATACCTTGCCGTTGCGCGAACGCACTGCCACGCAACCGCTGGTTTTCCGCCAGCGACACGGCAAAATCCAGCTGGCCATTTTCCAGCAATATTGCCCGCTGATCGTCATCCAGCCACTCCCGCAGTAGCTCTTCGACGTCCGGCGCATCAAACGGCGCAGCTTCCATTAGCCCGCGAATGCGCCATCGTGCGGGCCAGGCGCTGCACAGGTGTAGATCCGAGACGTTATGCTTTACACTAAGGGCCACAATTTCTTCCATATTCATACTAAGATCCTCGGAAAATGAACGATATTGCGCATAACCTGGCACAGGTCCGGGACAAAATCTCAGCGGCTGCAACGCGTTGCGGCCGTTCTCCAGAAGAAATTACGCTGCTTGCAGTCAGTAAAACAAAACCTGCGAGCGCCATCGCAGAAGCCATTGATGCCGGGCAGCGTCAATTTGGTGAAAACTACGTTCAGGAAGGGGTAGATAAAATTCGCCACTTTCAGGAACTGGGCGTAACAGGATTAGAATGGCATTTTATTGGCCCGTTGCAGTCTAATAAAAGCCGCCTGGTGGCAGAGCATTTCGACTGGTGTCATACCATCGACCGTTTGCGCATTGCTACCCGCCTCAACGATCAGCGCCCGGCAGAACTTCCCCCTCTTAACGTACTGATTCAAATTAATATTAGTGATGAAAACAGTAAGTCCGGGATTCAACTGGCAGAACTGGACGAGCTGGCAGCTGCGGTCGCTGAACTACCGCGTTTACGTCTGCGCGGGTTGATGGCAATCCCTGCGCCTGAGTCAGAATATGTAAGGCAGTTTGAAGTTGCACGTCAAATGGCTGTAGCATTTGCCGGACTGAAAACGCGCTACCCGCATATCGACACGCTCTCTCTGGGAATGTCGGACGATATGGAAGCCGCCATTGCGGCAGGTAGCACGATGGTTCGTATCGGCACTGCAATTTTTGGTGCGCGTGATTACTCTAAAAAATAAGGAATTAAAGGAACGCCATGAATACGTTGACTTTCCTGCTTTCAACGGTCATTGAGCTGTATACCATGGTGCTGTTATTACGCATCTGGATGCAGTGGGCTCATTGTGATTTTTACAACCCCTTCTCACAGTTTGTAGTGAAGGTAACGCAGCCAATTATCGGGCCACTGCGCCGCGTTATTCCGGCAATGGGACCCATTGACAGCGCCTCGCTGCTGGTTGCCTATATTCTCAGTTTTATCAAAGCCATCGTGCTGTTTAAAGTGGTGACCTTCCTGCCAATCATCTGGATTGCTGGTTTACTGATTCTGCTGAAAACCATCGGCCTGCTGATTTTCTGGGTCCTGCTGGTGATGGCGATTATGAGCTGGGTAAGCCAGGGTCGTAGTCCGATTGAATACGTGCTGATTCAGCTGGCCGATCCGCTGCTGCGCCCGATTCGCCGCCTGCTACCGGCAATGGGTGGGATTGATTTCTCGCCGATGATCCTCGTTCTGCTGCTGTATGTCATCAATATGGGTGTCGCAGAAGTATTACAGGCAACCGGAAACATGCTGCTGCCGGGGCTGTGGATGGCGTTATGAGTGCCGTAACAGTTAATGATGACGGTCTGGTTTTACGGCTCTATATTCAGCCGAAAGCCAGCCGTGATTCTATTGTCGGTTTACATGGCGACGAAGTTAAAGTCGCCATTACCGCGCCGCCGGTTGACGGCCAGGCCAACAGTCATCTGGTGAAGTTTCTCGGTAAGCAATTCCGGGTAGCCAAAAGCCAGGTGGTAATTGAAAAAGGCGAACTTGGCCGCCACAAACAAATTAAAATCATTAATCCGCAACAAATCCCGCCAGAAATCGCGGCGTTAATTAATTAGGTATCCTATGCAAAAAGTTGTCCTCGCAACCGGCAATGCCGGTAAAGTGCGTGAGCTGGCGTCGCTGCTTAGCGACTTCGGTCTTGATATCGTGGCCCAAACAGACCTCGGCGTAGATTCCGCTGAAGAAACCGGCCTGACCTTTATCGAAAACGCGATTCTGAAAGCGCGCCATGCGGCAAAAGTGACCGGTTTACCGGCAATTGCCGACGACTCTGGTCTGGCGGTAGATGCGCTGGGTGGCGCGCCGGGTATTTACTCCGCGCGTTATTCCGGTGAAGACGCGACCGATCAAAAGAATCTGCAAAAACTGTTGGAAACACTGAAAGACGTACCGGACGACCAACGTCAGGCGCGTTTCCACTGCGTGCTGGTATATCTGCGTCACGCGGAAGATCCGACTCCGCTGGTGTGCCACGGTAGCTGGCCGGGCGTGATTACTCGTGAACCAGCGGGCACTGGTGGCTTTGGTTATGATCCAATCTTCTTCGTACCTTCCGAAGGGAAAACCGCTGCCGAACTGACCCGCGAAGAAAAGAGCGCCATTTCCCACCGTGGTCAGGCATTGAAACTGCTGTTGGACGCTTTACGTAATGGTTAAATTACCGCCGCTGAGTCTCTACATTCACATCCCGTGGTGCGTGCAGAAATGCCCGTACTGCGATTTCAACTCTCACGCGTTGAAAGGAGAAGTGCCGCACGACGATTACGTTCAGCATCTGCTTTGCGATCTGGACAACGATGTGGCTTACGCTCAGGGCCGTGAAGTAAAGACAATCTTTATTGGCGGTGGTACGCCGAGCCTGCTTTCCGGCCCGGCGATGCAAACGCTGCTGGACGGCGTGCGTGCGCGTTTGCCGCTGGCAGCGGATGCAGAAATTACTATGGAAGCGAACCCTGGTACGGTAGAAGCCGATCGCTTTGTCGATTATCAGCGTGCTGGTGTGAACCGCATCTCTATTGGTGTGCAGAGTTTTAGCGAAGACAAGCTGAAACGACTTGGGCGCATTCATGGCCCGCAAGAAGCGAAACGAGCGGCAAAGCTGGCGAGCGGTTTAGGGTTACGTAGCTTTAACCTTGATTTGATGCATGGACTACCGGATCAATCACTGGAAGAGGCGCTTGGCGATCTACGCCAGGCCATTGAACTGAATCCGCCGCATCTTTCCTGGTATCAACTGACCATCGAACCCAATACGCTGTTTGGTTCGCGACCACCGGTGCTGCCGGACGATGACGCGCTGTGGGATATTTTCGAACAGGGGCATCAGTTATTAACCGCAGCGGGTTATCAGCAATATGAAACTTCCGCTTACGCCAAACCCGGTTATCAGTGCCAGCACAATCTCAACTACTGGCGATTTGGTGACTACATCGGTATTGGCTGCGGCGCGCACGGCAAAGTCACCTTCCCGGATGGGCGCATTCTGCGTACCACTAAAACGCGTCATCCTCGTGGTTTTATGCAAGGAAGGTATCTGGAAAGCCAGCGTGATGTCGAAGCCGCAGATAAGCCGTTTGAGTTCTTTATGAATCGCTTCCGTCTGCTGGAGGCCGCGCCGCGCGTGGAGTTTATTGCGTATACCGGGCTTTGCGAAGATGTGATTCGCCCACAGTTAGACGAGGCGATTGCCCAGGGTTATCTCACCGAATGTGCGGATTACTGGCAGATTACGGAACATGGGAAGCTGTTTTTAAATTCGCTGCTGGAGCTTTTTCTGGCTGAGTAAACTTGTATTGCCGGATGCGGCGTGCGTGTACGCAGCATCCGGCCACAACTCATGCGTTATCGCAAAAATTACTTAATCACCCCATTGCGCCGCAGTTGTTCGGTATCTTTTTTCCAGCGTTCATTAGCCTGATTGATATCGTCAATTTTCATCAAAATCGCGACTTTTTTACTGTTTATTTCTGAAACTTTCATCGTTAACGGATATTGCCCTTTTTCGAGCGTTACCCAGTCATCCTGCAATTTACGGCTAAGTTTTTGTGATTGCAGAAAAGTCTGTCGCCGTTGTTCGTTGATATCGAAATCTCGTTTCTGCTGAATCGGCACTTCATAACACTCTTCACTCTGTTTATGACATGCCGCAATCGCCGGTTGATAAACCTCTTTGTCATATTTAACCGCGAACGCCTCGCTATCGTTCTGTTTATTAAACTCATCACGCTGTTGGTGAATTTTTTTAAAGGCGTCTTCGCGGGTCATTTGCTTACCGTTTGCATCTTTTCCCCAATATGCATCCGCTGCTTTCTGCGCCGCCACCATTTGCTTATCAAGCGCTTTCACTTCCTTTTCCAGCGCAGGAATCGAGTTCTTCTGGGTATTCAACGCAGATTCAAGCTGACTAAAGCGATAATTGAAATCTTCGCTATTCACGATCAGATATTTATTATTCGTTTTGATATCGTCGACCACCCGCCCACGATCGCTGGCTGCCGCCTGAAAAGAGTAAAAGTTCACCGACCAGCCAGACGCGGGCGTTCCTTTACTGGTTAACATCGCCGAGAATTTTACCGGTTTATCTTTCGTCCAGGTCTGTTCGAGCAGTTCGTAATCTGCCAACTGACCGACCCAGGTATAGAGATCGTCACTGGAAGAGACATCGCCTTCCGCTGACCAGGTGGCCTGATTACCCTTAGCATCAAGATTTTTTAAGGTGATAGCATCAAGCTTGAGAATGCCGTGATACTGCTTTTTGAATTGATCTTTTAAGATATTTTCAGTTGGTGGTTCGCCATCTGCCCAGACATTACCTGTCATCAACATAAGCAGCGCCGTGCCAACAATCCATTGCTTTTTCACCCGAAAACCCTCGCGCGGAATAATTTACTCCGGTGATTATCATTAGGGTAATTAAAATTGGCAATGGACGTGAGTCTGAAGTGAAAAAGCCCCGGCACGATACCGGGGCGAGGCGATTAGTACTGATTGAAGATCTGCTGGATCTGCTGCGGATCTTTGGTTTGCGTCAGAGCCAGTTGCAGCAGAACGCGCGCTTTTTGCGGGTTCAGCGTGCCAGAGGCGACGAAGCCGTATTTCGCATCATCCACTTCGGCATCCTGAGTGGTAGCGCCCGTCGGTACGCGGGAAGAACGCACTACTGCAGTGCCGTTTTTCGCGGCGGTTGCCAGGGTGTCGAACACGGATTTATACAGGTTACCATTACCCACACCAGCGCTAACGATGCCATCATAGCCCGCATCTACCAGTGCTTTAGCCGGAAGATCGGATGCGTTAGCGTAGTTATAAACGATGCCGACTTTCGGCAGCTCATTCAGCTTAGAGACATCGAATGGCGTATCGCTGGTGTGCTTACGTGCCGGGGTACGTTGGTAGTCAATCTTACCGTTGTGAATGTATCCCAGAGGACCGTAGTTAACAGACTTGAAGGTCGCTACGTCGGTGGTGTTGGTTTTGGTGACATCGCGACCGTCCAGTACGGTGTCGTTCATCACCACCAGCACGCCACGATTAGCGGAGGCTTTATCAGCTGCGGTCACTACCGCGTTATACAGGTTGAATGGACCGTCTGCGCTCATGGACGTGGACGGGCGCATTGCGCCGACCATCACCACCGGTTTGTCGCATTTCACCGTCAGGTCGAGGAAGTAAGCGGTTTCTTCCATCGTGTCGGTACCGTGGGTAATGACGAAGCCGTCGGTTTTATCGCAGTCGGTGTTAATTTTTTTCGCCAGTGTCAGCCAGACATTATCGTTCATGTCCTGGGAGCCGATATTCACTACCTGCTCGCCTTTAACGTTCGCAATGTCTTTTAGTTGCGGCACCGCATTAACCAGATTTTCTACGCCAACTTTACCCGCTGTGTAGTTAGATTTGGTTGCGGAGTCACCACCACCGGCAATGGTCCCGCCGGTTGCTAAAATGGTGATATTGGGTAATGCCAATGCTGCACCACTAAAACCCATAACCAGTGCGGCAAGTGCCGTCTTTTTGAAAAACTCCATTTCATTCCTCCAGTTACGTGAACGCTACGCATTATCCCTTAGCTCTGTATGGGAAATTTGACGTTAAACAATTTACAACGTGAATATATTTTGGAGATCTACAAAGTTAGAGGCAGGTAACAAAACGAAGAATTAAACGGCATAAAAAAGTATTATGCCGTCTTAAAATAGAGGATTATTTTAAATTCCCGACCAGGGCTTTGCGGCTATCTTCCAGAGTCACAACGCGGCTACAAACATCTTTGCCAAACTGCTGGAAATCTTTTTCCTGCTTTTTCCACTCGGTTTGGATTGAGGATTGCAGCCCCCCCAGGCTTCCCAGCACATTCTGTAATGGGTTACCGCCGCTTTTCAGCACCGCTTTCGCGCCCATTTCATTAATGCTGTCCTGTAAAATTCCACCCATTGCCTGATTCACTAATTGCTGGCCTTCGGCGCGAACCTGATCAATGGCTTTATAGTGAAACGTCAGGCCATCGCTGCGCGTTTCGATAATGCGGTTCATCTGCTCTTTCAGCTGCGCATCAAGTTTGGTCAGACGGCTGCGCATTTTGCTGCTTTCGCCCATCTCCTGAACGATAATTTTATCCAGCGCAATACGGGCTTTTTCGACGCGGCTTTTCGCGCCTTCATCAATCCACGGCAGCGTGCTGCGTAGTTCAGCCTGATAATCCTTCGCCTGCTCGCGCTGGGCGGCATTCAGGGAATATTGCTTACCGTTATACATCACGTTGCCGTCTGGCGTGATCACCAGATTGCCGTTTTCGCCCTTCACCTGCACGGTTTGCGGGCTGACAATCACATCGTCACGCGGCGTGACGCTGCACTGGTAGTCAGCGTGAGCGGTCATTGCCGTCACTGAAAGTGCTGCCGCCAGCAGCATTTTGCGCATCATAGTCTTCCCTCAAGAAAAAATCAGGCCAGCATTTGCTGGCCCCAGATTGATAACAAAGTACGCGTTTTCCATGCCGGATGCGGCGTAAACACCTTATCCCGCCTACTCGATCGTGCATCTTTCCAGGCCTGATAAGCGTAGCGCATCAGGCAGTTTTGCATTTGTCATCGCCCGTATGCTTTCTTAGTCCCACCAAACGTCGAAAAGTTCGCTGGTGCGTACCTCATCCAGTTTGCGCTCTTCCAGCCACTTACGCACAATCGCCTGATGTTCTTCGGTGCATTTGCCGATTTCCTGCATGCAGATCAGACCTTCCCAGGCCAGATAACCGCTGCCGTCAAAGGCCAGTTTGTTCGGTTCGATAACCTCGTTAATAAAATCATCAACGGTTTTATCAATCTGTTCTTCCGATGTACCTTCCGGGAATCGCCATGCCACCGAAAATCCTAATTCCTGGAATTCGTCGATGTGCATTTTTTTACGCAGACGACGGCTACGGTTCTTTGCCATTATTTCACCCTCTCGAACATTAAGTCCCATACTCCGTGACCAAGACGATGACCACGTTGTTCAAATTTCGTCACCGGACGTGATGCCGGACGCGGTACGTAATCATTGCTCTCTGACAGGTTTTTATAACCGTCAATAGAAGACATCACTTCAAGCATATGTTCCGCATAAGGTTCCCAGTCGGTCGCCATATGGAATACGCCCCCCAGCTGCAGTTTGCTTTTTACCAGTTCGGCAAACGGCACCTGTACGATACGGCGTTTATTATGGCGCGCTTTGTGCCACGGGTCAGGGAAAAAGAGCTGCACCATGCGCAATGAATTGTCAGGAATCATTTTATGCAGCACTTCAACCGCATCGTGACACATCACTCGCAGGTTGCTTAAACCTTCTTCATGCGCAGAAGCCAGGCACGCACCAACGCCCGGTGAATGCACTTCAATGCCGAGGAAGTCCTGCTCAGGGCGATCTTTAGCCATTGCCACCAGCGACGCCCCCATGCCAAAACCAATCTCAAGCGTCACCGGCGCTTCACGGCCAAAAAGCGCGGGGAAATCCAGCATATCTTCGCTGAACTCAACGCCCATCACCGGCCAGTAGTTTTCCAGCGCATGTTCCTGGCCTTTGGTCAGTCGCCCCTGGCGGCGCACAAAACTACGGATACGGCGCAGTGGGCGGCCGTTTTCATCAAATTCCGGTGAAATGACGTCGTTTTTCATAAAGATTTAGTCGCTTGTGAAAGTGTTCTGAAAACGGGCATTATCCAAAGTTAGTTGCCGGATGCAAGCATGATAAGGCCGTGGCTGCGGAAAGTTCCGGTTTACACCCTGCCGTCGCTGTGCTGCAATCTTGCCCCCAACAACAGTGAATTCGGTGACCATGCAAGCGTCGCAATTTTCAGCCCAGGTTCTGGACTGGTACGATAAATACGGGCGAAAAACGCTGCCCTGGCAAATTGACAAGACGCCCTACAAAGTATGGCTCTCAGAAGTGATGTTGCAACAAACTCAGGTTGCGACCGTTATCCCCTATTTTGAACGCTTTATGGCGCGCTTCCCGACGGTGACCGATCTCGCCAATGCGCCGCTCGACGAAGTTCTCCACTTGTGGACCGGGCTTGGCTATTACGCCCGCGCGCGCAATCTGCATAAAGCGGCACAACAAGTGGCGACCTTACACGGCGGTAAATTCCCGGAAACCTTTGAAGAAGTCGCGGCGTTACCGGGCGTCGGGCGTTCCACCGCAGGCGCGATTCTCTCGCTTTCTCTGGGTAAGCACTTTCCGATTCTCGACGGTAACGTCAAACGCGTGCTGGCGCGCTGCTATGCTGTAAGCGGCTGGCCTGGGAAAAAAGAGGTCGAGAATAAATTATGGAGTTTGAGCGAGCAGGTGACGCCCGCGGTCGGCGTGGAACGGTTTAATCAGGCGATGATGGATTTGGGCGCGATGATTTGTACGCGCTCGAAACCGAAATGTTCGCTCTGTCCGCTACAAAACGGATGTATTGCCGCCGCCAATAATAGCTGGTCGCTTTATCCGGGCAAAAAACCGAAACAGACGCTGCCGGAGCGCACCGGCTACTTTTTGCTGTTACAGCACGAAGATGAAGTATTGCTGGCGCAGCGTCCGCCGAGCGGATTGTGGGGCGGTTTATACTGTTTCCCGCAGTTTGCCGACGAAGAAAGTTTGCGGCAGTGGCTGGGGGCCCGGCGGGAAACGGCAGATTGCTGCCGATAACCTGACGCAACTGACCGCGTTTCGGCATACCTTCAGCCATTTCCACTTAGATATTGTGCCTATGTGGCTTCCCGTGTCGTCATTCACCGGCTGCATGGATGAAGGCAATGCGCTCTGGTATAACTTAGCGCAACCGCCGTCAGTTGGCCTGGCGGCTCCCGTGGAGCGTTTGTTACAGCAGTTACGCACTGGCGCGCCGGTTTAGCGCGTGAGTCGATAAAGAGGATGATTTATGAGCAGAACGATTTTTTGTACTTTCCTGCAACGTGAAGCAGAAGGTCAGGATTTTCAGCTGTACCCCGGCGAGCTGGGAAAACGCATCTATAACGAGATCTCCAAAGAAGCCTGGGCGCAGTGGCAGCACAAGCAAACCATGCTGATTAATGAAAAGAAACTCAACATGATGAATGCCGAGCACCGCAAGCTGCTTGAGCAGGAGATGGTCAACTTCCTGTTCGAGGGTAAAGAGGTGCATATCGAGGGCTATACGCCGGAAGATAAAAAATAAAAACAGTGCCGGAGCACGCCTCCGGCAACTTGCATAAAAACAAACACAACACGCACCCGGAATGATGAAAAAATATCTCGCGCTGGCTTTGATTGCGCCGTTGCTCATCTCCTGTTCGACGACCAAAAAAGGCGATACCTATAACGAAGCCTGGGTCAAAGATACCAACGGTTTTGATATTCTGATGGGGCAATTTGCCCACAATATTGAGAACATCTGGGGATTCAAAGAGGTGGTGATCGCCGGTCCTAAGGACTACGTGAAATACACCGATCAATATCAGACCCGCAGCCACATCAACTTCGATGACGGTACGATTACTATCGAAACCATCGCCGGGACAGAACCTGCCGCGCATTTGCGCCGGGCAATTATCAAAACGTTGCTGATGGGTGACGATCCGAGTTCGGTCGATCTCTATTCCGACGTTGATGATATTACGATTTCGAAAGAACCTTTCCTTTACGGTCAGGTGGTGGACAACACCGGGCAGCCGATTCGCTGGGAAGGTCGCGCAAGCAACTTCGCGGATTATCTGCTGAAAAACCGTCTGCAAAGCCGCAGTAACGGGCTGCGTATCATCTACAGCGTCACCATTAACATGGTACCGAACCACCTTGATAAACGTGCGCACAAATATCTCGGCATGGTCCGCCAGGCGTCACGGAAATATGGCGTTGATGAGTCGCTGATTCTGGCAATTATGCAGACCGAATCTTCCTTTAACCCGTATGCGGTCAGCCGTTCCGATGCGCTGGGATTAATGCAGGTGGTACAACATACTGCCGGGAAAGATGTGTTCCGCTCGCAGGGGAAATCCGGCACGCCGAGCCGCAGTTTCTTGTTTGATCCTGCCAGCAATATTGATACCGGCACCGCGTATCTGGCGATGCTGAACAATGTTTATCTCGGCGGAATTGATAACCCAACATCGCGGCGTTATGCCGTCATCACCGCCTATAACGGCGGCGCAGGCAGCGTGCTGCGAGTCTTTTCGAATGATAAGATTCAGGCTGCCAATATTATTAACACCATGACGCCGGGCGATGTTTATCAGACGCTGACGACCCGCCATCCCTCTGCGGAATCTCGCCGTTATCTTTATAAAGTGAATACCGCGCAAAAATCCTACCGCCGCCGATAATTCCATTAACCGCCCCTGACGATGCTCAGGGGCAAAAATGTTATCCACATCACAATTTCGTTTTGCAAATTGGGAATGTTTGCAATTATTTGCCACAGGTAACAAAAAACCAGTCCGCGAAGTTGATAGAATCCCATCATCTCGCACGGTCAAATGTGCTTTTTCAAACACTCATCCGCATCACGATGTGAGGAAATTAACATGAATCTTAAGCTGCAGCTGAAAATCCTCTCTTTTCTGCAGTTCTGTCTGTGGGGAAGTTGGCTGACGACCCTCGGCTCCTATATGTTTGTTACCCTGAAGTTTGACGGTGCTTCTATTGGCGCAGTTTATAGCTCACTGGGTATCGCAGCGGTCTTTATGCCTGCGCTGCTGGGGATTGTGGCCGACAAATGGTTAAGTGCGAAATGGGTATATGCCATTTGCCACACCATTGGCGCTATCACGCTGTTCATGGCGGCACAGGTCACGACACCGGAAGCGATGTTCCTTGTGATATTGATTAACTCGTTTGCTTATATGCCAACGCTTGGGTTAATCAACACCATCTCTTACTATCGCCTGCAAAATGCCGGGATGGATATCGTTACTGACTTCCCGCCAATCCGTATCTGGGGCACCATCGGCTTTATCATGGCAATGTGGGTGGTGAGCCTGTCTGGCTTCGAATTAAGCCACATGCAGCTGTATATTGGCGCAGCACTTTCCGCCATTCTGGTTCTGTTTACCCTGACTCTGCCGCATATTCCGGTTGCTAAACAGCAAGCGAATCAGAGCTGGACAACCCTGCTGGGCCTCGATGCATTCGCGCTGTTTAAAAACAAGCGTATGGCAATCTTCTTTATCTTCTCAATGCTGCTGGGCGCGGAACTGCAGATTACCAACATGTTCGGTAATACCTTCCTGCACAGCTTCGACAAAGATCCGATGTTTGCCAGCAGCTTTATTGTGCAGCATGCGTCAATCATCATGTCGATTTCGCAGATCTCTGAAACCCTGTTCATTCTGACCATCCCGTTCTTCTTAAGCCGCTACGGTATTAAGAACGTAATGATGATCAGTATTGTGGCGTGGATCCTGCGTTTTGCGCTGTTTGCTTACGGCGACCCGACTCCGTTCGGTACTGTACTGCTGGTACTGTCGATGATCGTTTACGGTTGCGCATTCGACTTCTTCAACATCTCTGGTTCGGTGTTTGTCGAAAAAGAAGTTAGCCCGGCAATTCGCGCCAGTGCACAAGGGATGTTCCTGATGATGACTAACGGCTTCGGCTGTATCCTCGGCGGCATCGTGAGCGGTAAAGTTGTTGAGATGTACACCCAAAACGGCATTACCGACTGGCAGACCGTATGGTTGATTTTCGCTGGTTACTCCGTGGTTCTGGCCTTCGCGTTCATGGCGATGTTCAAATATAAACACGTTCGTGTCCCGACAGGTACACAGACGGTTAGCCACTAATTACGCAAAGAAAAACGGGTCGCCAGAAGGTGACCCGTTTTTTTTATTCTTACTTCAACACATAACCGTACAACCGTTTCATGCCATCCGCATCGGTTTCGCTATAAACACCTTGCAGCTCCGGCGAAAATCCCGGCAACAAATTCACCCCTTCTTCCAGCGCAAGGAAATAACGTTGAACCGCCCCACCCCAGACTTCCCCGGGTACCACGCAAAGCACGCCAGGTGGATAAGGCAACGCCCCTTCTGCCGCAATTCGCCCTTCGGCATCACGAATCCGCACCAACTCCACGTCACCGCGAATATAAGCGCTATGCGCATCCTGGGGGTTCATCACCACTGACGGGAAACTCTGCTGGCGGAACATCGCTTTTTGTAGGTCTTTGACGTCGAAACTGACATACAGATCGTGCATCTCCTGACACAACTGGCGCAGGGTGTAGTCGCGATAGCGCACCGGATATTTGTTATAAACGCTCGGCAACACCTCAACCAGCGGCGAGTCATCCTCAATATGCTGTTCAAATTGCGCCAGCATCGCCACCAGTTGTGCCAGCTTCTCGTGGCTTTCCGCCGGAGTTAATAAAAACAGAATGGAGTTGAGATCGCACTTCTCCGGCACAATGCCGTTCTCACGCAGATAGTGCGCCAGAATCGTCGCCGGAACGCCAAAGTCGCTATATTCGCCGGTTTCGGCATCGATACCTGGTGTAGTGAGTAACAGCTTGCACGGATCAACAAAATACTGATCCGCGGCATATCCTTCAAAGCCGTGCCACTTCGCCCCCGGCTCAAAACTGAAAAAACGGCGGTCGCTGGCTAACACTGATGTCGGATAATCCTGCCACAATTTGCCATCAACAACGGGCGGGATAAACGGGCGGAACAGCTTACAGCGCGCAAGAATAGCCTTGCGCGACTCAATACCCAACTCAACGCACTCAGCCCACAGCCGACGCCCACTCTCCCCTTCATGAATTTTGGCGTTAACGTCCAGGGCGGCAAACAGCGGGTAGAACGGGCTGGTAGAAGCATGGAGCATAAAGGCATTATTCAACCGCTTATGCGGGCAAAAACGCGCCTGTCCGCGGATATGGTTATCTTTTTTATGGATCTGCGACGTCTGTGAGAATCCCGCCTGCTGTTTGTGCACCGACTGAGTCACAAAGATCCCCGGATCGTTTTCGTTAAGTTCTAATAGCAGCGGCGAGCTATCCGCCATCATCGGGATAAATTGTTCGTAACCGACCCACGCGGAATCAAACAGAATGTAATCACACAGATGCCCAACGGTATCGATCACCTGACGGGCGTTATAGACAGTGCCGTCATAGGTTCCCAGCTGAATAATCGCCAGGCGAAACGGGCGCGGCAGGTCGGCTTTTTCTGGCGCAACGTCGCGAATTTGCTGGCGCAGATACTCTTCATTAAAACAGTGCGCATCAATACCGCCAATGAAACCAAACGGGTTGCGTGAAGCTTCCAGATAGACCGGCGTCGCCCCCGCCTGAATCAGCGCGCCGTGATGATTCGACTTATGGTTGTTACGGTCGAAGAGCACCAGATCGCCACGCGTTAACAGCGCATTCGTCACCACTTTATTCGCTGCCGATGTGCCGTTCAGCACAAAATAGGTTTTATCGGCATGAAAGACTTTGGCTGCGAATTTCTGCGCATCTTTCGCCGATCCTTCATGAATAAGCAGATCGCCCAATTTTACGTCAGCGTTACACATATCGGCGCGAAAGACGTTCTCACCAAAGAAATCGTAAAAATGGCGTCCGGCAGGATGCTTTTTAAAAAACGCACCATGTTGATGTCCAGGGCAAGCAAAGGTGCTGTTGCCCATCTCAACGTACTGCGTCAGCGTGTCATAAAACGGTGGCAGCAAATTCTCTTCATACTGACAGGCTGCGGATTCCAGCTCCAGCCACTGCTGCTCGTTGCCGTTGATTACCGCCGTAACGCCCGCAGGTAATTCAACAGCATGTTCGGAATACAAAAACACCGGTAGATGAAAACCGGTGCGCTTAAGCAACGCAAGAATGCCACTGCGACTATCCGCAGCGGTAATGACGACTGCCGCGACGTCCGTAAAATCAGTATCTCCCAACGCCACCACGCGACGATGAGAAGAAAGTCGGGATACCAGTTCACTACTGGCGGCAATATTCATTGATTTCATAAGCGCAAACCCGTTTCGGGGAAGTAAGAATACCGGACAAGGTGGAAAACCCTGCCCCATGAGATATGGGTCAAACTGGTCACCAGCTCCGACCGCCAGACATCAGTAAAAGCAGAAACGCTCTGATTTTACTGTTGTCCTGCAGTGAGCGTGCGTTAACTTCACCGCATGAGCAGTAACATAGAAAGGGAAACGTTTCGCGCGAAACGGCGATAAGCGAGAGAATGTAAGGAGATGGCGTGCATCGGGCAAACTCCGTACAGAGAGGAGAAAATTCGCGCAATCATGGCACCTTTCGCTAAAGCGTGCAAGCCAGGACTTTGCGACCAGACAAGCCATCAACAAGGCAAAAAGTTCATAATAAGAAAATCAAACAATACAGCTAACAGGAACTCTTGTGGTCATCGGCCCTTTTATCAACGCTAGTGCAGTCTTACTGGGTGGCGTTCTCGGCGCACTGCTCAGCCAACGCTTACCGGAACGTATCCGCGTCTCCATGACATCAATTTTTGGTCTGGCATCGCTGGGGATTGGTATTTTACTGGTGGTGAAATGTGCCAACCTTCCAGCGATGGTTTTAGCTACGCTACTTGGCGCTCTAATTGGCGAAATTTGTTTGCTGGAGAAAGGTGTCAATACAGCAGTCGCCAAAGCACAAAATCTGTTTCGTCACTCACGTAAGAAGCCAGCGCATGAATCTTTTATTCAGAATTATGTCGCGATTATTGTCCTGTTTTGCGCCAGCGGCACCGGGATCTTCGGGGCGATGAACGAAGGGATGACCGGCGATCCGAGTATTTTAATCGCCAAGTCATTTCTTGATTTCTTTACGGCGATGATCTTCGCCTGCTCGCTGGGTATTGCGGTATCGGTGATTAGTATCCCATTACTGATCATCCAGTTAACGCTGGCGTGGGCTGCCGCGCTGATTTTACCGCTGACCACACCGTCGATGATGGCAGACTTCAGCGCCGTAGGCGGTTTATTGCTGCTGGCAACCGGATTACGCATCTGTGGCATTAAAATGTTCCCGGTGGTCAACATGCTTCCAGCACTCCTTCTGGCAATGCCGCTTTCCGCCGCCTGGACCGCCTGGTTTGCCTGACAATGCGTGCAATATCGGCAAAGTGATGATAGATTGTGCAGTCTGCAGTAAATTGAAGAAATTTGATTGACGAGACGAGGCGAATCAGGTTTAATGCGCCCCGTTGCCCGGATAGCTCAGTCGAA
>ERZ860023.663-NODE-663-length-18745-cov-1.838042_pt1 | contig 18745 bp, 14 predicted proteins | sample MGYA00509983_ERZ860023 | MGnify/ENA primary metagenome ERZ860023 (study PRJEB30046, sample SAMN00715180) | human gut metagenome | study: EMG produced TPA metagenomics assembly of the A metagenome-wide association study of gut microbiota in type 2...
ACCGGTGAGCAGCATAGGCGCGAAGCGCATATGCTGCGCTACCAGCCAGGTTACCAGATGTACGAAGCTTTTGTTATAGCCTAGGCGTGTCAGGATAGCCTTAGACATTTTGGCGCTTTCTGCTTCGTGGCCGGGATCGCTTGGTTGTCCTTCCTTGTTCAGCTTGCGTACATTCGGCAAACCCTTGCCTAAATCGTGCAGCACCAACGCCCAGCGGATGGCTAAATCGCGCGGGCTGTTGTCAATCGCCAGCAGTGTGTGCTCCCATGTGTCATATAAATGAAAGCGCGGATTTTGGTGCAGACCTAAAAGATGCAGTGCTTCCGGCAGAATGGGAACAACAGTATCGCTGCCGTTTTCACGGGTATGGCAGCTTGCACCCAAAAGGCCTGTTGCCATCATCAGCATTAAGCCTTTGCCTGCATACTTAGCGGTAATGAGCTTTTCAAGCTCCTTGCGCACACGCTCCAGTGAAAGTCCGGCGCAGCGTTCAACCGGAAAGCTGTAGCCATGCGGCAGGTAATAGGGCGTATTAGGTGCTCCGCAGGCAGGCAATGCTTCGCAGCCTGCCTGCTCATAGGTAAAGCCAAGCTGTGCCGCAAAGCGGCAGGCACGCAGCATACGCAGGGCATCCTCGCGAAAGCGTGTATTGGCGTCACCCACGGTACGTAAAATTTTCTGCTGCAAATCCTGCTGACCGCCAAAGTAGTCATACAATGTGCCGTCCAGTGATAGCGCTATAGCGTTGACAGTAAAATCACGGCGGCTCAAATCCTCACGCAGACTGCTGCAAAACCAGGTTGGGCAGGGCGATGCATATCGTCATCATTATAGCGTTCGCCGCGGAAGGTTGTAACCTCAGTAGCAACGCCGTTGATAACAATGACTACGCAGCCGAAATTGTGACCTAATTGGTCAACAGTTTTCCAATCATGTTGCTTGCAAACTGCCAACACCTGCTCAGGCAGAGCATTGGTGGTGATATCGTAATCGTCCGGTGACTTGCCCAAAAGCAGGTCACGCACAGCGCCGCCGACGAGATATGCTTCATAGCCGGCAGCGTTCAAAGCAGACAGTATTTTTTTTGTATAACTGGGAAGAAATAAATCAGGCATTTTAAAAATCTCCTGCCTAGCTTAGTATTCTATACCATCATCCTTGAGCCGGTATTCTACATTAATACCGAAATACTCCCAAAGAATTTCCTTAAGCTCGGCACCGGTGTTAATTTTATAGCGGTACTTAACGCGACCGCCGAGGTAAAATTTTAAATAGTTACCGCGGATGGTAATATTGCAGTCCTCGCGGAAAATAGACAGCTTTTTACTTTTGATAAACGGTGAGTCTGGATGTGCGTCGCACCAGAAGCTGGCGGTAATAAAGTCTTTGTCTATCTGCGGCTCTTCAGTAAAGCCAAAGAGGCGTTTCCAGATTTTGCCGCGTTCCTTCTGCCAGAGCAGCCAGCCCCAAAATTCACTGCGGGTAAATTTGTATTGGCTGATGCCGTCGCTTTGAATCAGGCCTTCAGTAATTTCCAGCGGCACACGCGGGCTTTCGCTGTTTACGCCGACGTCTGTCAGATAACGCTTATCACCTAAAGCTACACACATTACGCGGTGGCGGCGCAGCTGATAGGTTTCCATTTTATCGATAAAGCGGGCGGAATAGCTGGTCACATCAAAGCCCAGGGATCCAAAAGCCAGTTGTAAAGTCCGTTCAGCTCAAAGCAGATGCCGCCGCGGTTGTGCATGATAACCTTATTGAACATATCCTGTCTTTTGAGCGAGGTAATTTTGCCGTTAAGACAGTCAAAATTTTCATAGGGGATATATTTGAGGTGCGCGTCCTGCAATTTAGTCAGGGTTGCTAAATTAATAGCCGGCTCGAAATCGTTGAGCTGCAGCTTGCGCAGGTATTGTTGTATTTGCAGCTTCTTCATCGGCCGTCCGTTGATATCTGCATAATTTGGCAAAGCAATCATCTCCATAATGTAATTTTCACAGCGTTGTTATAGCTATGAAAATTGTCTAATCTTCTCTCAATTATTTATTGTAACATTTATTTTGCAGGAAATAAACTATTTTGCTTTAAAGAGTGGGAATAGCATAGTCTATATCTGCACAGAGGCGACAATAAAAAGACTATTCCTATATGGAATAATTTTAATGCCAAACAAGAATAAGATAAATAAAACTACTGTTTTACAAAGTAATTCCTAAGTGTTATTATATAAATGGCGATTCTGTTATATTTAATATTCCCGTTGTTACACTCTCAAATACACTCTCAAATAAATTTTTTGGAGGTTTCCGATGGCTCTGTTATCCTTGGGTTTTTTACTGCTGGCGATAATGCTTGGTTTTATCCGTAAAATGAATACGGGTCTTTTGTGCATAGCTTTTGCCTTGCTTTTGGGACGTATGGCAGGCATCAGTGATGCGGAAATTATTAAAGGCTTCAATGCTTCTTTGTTTCTGATGCTTTTGGGTGTAACTTATTTGTTCAGTTTGGCACAGATTAACGGCAGTCTGGATTTACTGGCACAAAAAGTTATTTCCTTGGCAGGTAAGCGTGTTTACCTGATTCCGATCATTATTTATGTATTCTCAATTATACTTGCTGCGCTTGGTCCCGGATCTGTACCGACTATGGCTATAATGATGGTTTTTTCCATGTCCTTGGCAGCAGAAATGAAAATCAGTCCAGTGCTGCTTTCAACCTTAACTGTTTTGGGTTCTTGCGCCGGTGGTTTATCACCGCTTGCTGCTACCGGCATTATCGGTGCGAATCTGTGCGCAGAGTTTGGCTTAACCGGTATTGAAAATGATTTTCTTATGAATGGTATTCTTTCATTTACTATTTATGCCGTTATTATCTATATTTTGTTGGGAGGCTATAAGCTGCGTTCTGCTGCTGTGGAGCAGAAAAAAGAAGTTCCCTGCTTTAACAAAAGGCAGCTGACGACTATTGCCGGTATTGTAGTGATGGTGCTTATGGTTATGCTTTTGCGTATTAATGTCGGACTGGTCAGCTTTGCAGTTGCTGCGGTATTGTCCTTTTTACGTGTTTCCGATGAGAGCAAAGCTATCAGGCACATTCCTTGGAATACGCTGCTGCTGATTACCGGTGTCGGTGTTTTGATGCAGCTGATTATAGATCTCGGCGGTATTGAGGTGCTTTCCAATGTGCTTGTTTCGCTGATGAGCGCTAAAAGTGCTGCCGCTGTTATGGGACTTACCTCCGGTATTATGAGCTGGTTCAGCTCAAGCAGCGGTGTTGTTATGCCTACGCTACTGCCGACTGTGCCGCATGTTGCCCAGCAGCTTGGCGGGGTGAATGAGTTCGAATTGGCTTCCTCGATTACAACGATTTCACATGTCGCTGCCATCAGTCCGCTTTCTACAGGCGGTGCGTTGGCGTTGGCAGCATATGCTTCGGCCGCTAATGCTAATCAGAAGCAGCAGCAGAATCTGTTTATGAAAATGTTCGGCGTTTCTGCGCTGGGCGTTTCCGTGTTGTGTGTTTTCTCTTATTTCGGCATGTTCCATTGGCTGCTGTGATGTAAAAATTTTATAATAATCTTTTGGTCTTCGTGCATATTTAGATATGTGCGAAGACTTTTTTGTTGCAGCGCGCATTCCTTTGCATACGTAATATTACGTAGTATAATAAATTAAAGGAGGTTGCGTTTATGACACTAACCCCTAAAGAAATGATCAGATTGCGTTTACAAAATGGATTTGTTTATGTGAAGAGCAATAATGGTTCTCATCAAAAATATTATAATCCGCAGAGGAATGTAACTGTTGCTGTGCCTTTACATACTAAAGAGCTGAAGAAAGGCTTAGAGCAGGCTATTTTAAAGCAGGCTTGATTAAAGAAATAAGGAAAAGGAAGGAGAGAATCATGTCTAAAAAATATTTTTATCCCGTAATTTTTGAGCCTGAGGAAGTTGGCGTATCTGTTTACGTCCCGGATATTCCCGGCTGTAATACGCAGGGAGATTCTCTTGAAGAAGCACTGGAAATGGTGCAGGAAGTAATAGGCTTGATGCTGGCGGGTAAAAAGCCTGAAGAATATCCTCAATCATCAAAACCAAATGAAATTAAATTAGAAGGTAGTCAGTTTGTGATGATGGTTGCTTTTGATAAGCTGGCGTATGACAAAAAGTATAATGCCAAGGCAGTGAAGAAAACGCTTTCGATTCCTGCATGGCTTAATAATCTGGCAATTGATAACGATATCAATTTTTCTAATCTTTTGCAGCGTGCCTTGATTAACGAATTGGGGTTAAATGCACGTTGATTATAGTAAAAAAGCCGCCGGCTCAGAGAACAATCTCCTGAACCGGCGGATTTTTGTGTCTTACGGCACCATGATAAATTCTGCTATAAACACTACTGCACAGCAGCAGCAAGCCACATGAAAAAGGCTCATGCCGCGCCAGGCGGTGGCAACGCCGACGCCGAGGGCAAGAGCACCTGCAGCAGGTGTCTGCGTTTCCTGCAGGATTGCAGGAAAGGTCATTACTGCGAAGTCGTGTAGGGGACATAATATAAAAACGAACGTATGAAGGGATTTTTGATTTCCTTACGAATGAGTGTGAGCGGAAGCACGCGGATAGCGTAGGTAACAAGTGCCATTACGGCAATATAAATGTAAATATTATGTTCCATATGCTAGTCCTCCTTTTGCTGGGACTGTACCGGCCTAAGCCAGGCTGCAGCCGCTGCGATGACTACAGTGAGGATAATAGTACGCGTACCGCCGGTAAGCTGTGCCAACGGCTGCAGATATGAAGCTGCGAAGCTGGCGATGAAGCTTGTGATTACAACAGTTAAAATGATACGGCTTTCGCGTGCTGGCGGAATGATAATAGCAAGGAACATGCCAAACAGCGCAACGCTCAGTGCGCTGACAATGCGTTCTGGCAGCGCTGCACCGGCGATAATGCCGCAGGCTGTGCCAATCGACCAGCCAGGAATTGCTACGGCCATGCCGCCATAGTAATAGTATGGATTTAAAACACCGGGACGGGAGATAGCGATACCGAAAAGCTCATCCGTTACAGCGAAGGCCATAGCCAGACGATGTATAAAGCTTTGCGCTGTACTGAGCCTTTGGCTCAGCGCGCAGCTCATCAGCATGTAGCGTGCATTGGCAATGAGGGTGACCAGTGCTATTTCGGTATAGCTGGCATTTTGGCCGATGAGGGTAATGGCGGCAAATTCACCGGCTGAAGTGTTGTTGAGCAGGCTTGTCAGAAAGCCTTGGAATACAGAAAGCCCGGATGTGCGGCAAATAATTCCCAGAGAAAAGGCTACGGCAAAATATCCCAATCCTATGGGGATGCCGTCGTGAAGGCCTTGGCGGAAGGCAGCCGTATTGCTTGAAGCATTATTAGTATATACAGAATCAATATTTTTAGTTAAAATTTGCATCATAATACACCACAACAATCGTAAGAAAATCCAAAAAACAAAAAAATCAAAATATAATAATGCCAAGTGTTGGAAATTATACCCGTAAGCCCCAAATGGAAGGCTTACGGGTATAAATGCTTTGGTAAACGCTGAGGGGATGGCGCTTGCCGTTATTTTTTATTTGAGCAGCTCCTGAGCAACAAGATGTCCCATTTCGGAGGTGGAAACCTTCTTCAGGCCTTCTGCATAAAGGTCAGGAGTGCGGTAGCCCTGCTCCATAACTGCGTCAACAGCTGCTTCCATAGCGTTCGCTGCTTCGTTTTGATTCAGGGAGTAGCGCAGCATCATAGCAACACTGAGAATGGTTGCCAGCGGGTTAGCAATACCTTGGCCGGCAATGTCCGGTGCGCTGCCGTGGATAGGCTCGTACATGCCAGTGCCGTCGCCGAGGCTGGCGCTCGGAAGCAGGCCGATGCTGCCTGCGATGGTGCTTGCTTCATCACTGAGAATATCCCCAAAGATATTGTTGGTCAAAATAACGTCAAACTGCTTCGGATTCAGCACTAACTGCATAGCGCAGTTGTCAACATAGAAGTTGTTCAGCTCTACTTCAGGATAATCCTTTGCCTGCATTTCGGCAACAATTTTACGCCACATACGGCTGGAGCCCAATACATTGGCTTTATCAACGCTGGTTACCTTGCCACGGCGTTTCTTGGCAGCTTCAAATGCAAAACGGGCAATGCGTTCTACCTCCGGACGGGTATAAAGCTCAATGTCGCTTGCTTCCTCAACACCGTCAGCGTTGAGGTGCGCTTCGTTGTGTTCACCGAAGTAAATTCCGCCGGTAAGCTCGCGTACGATTAACAGGTCAGCTCCTTCTGCACGTTCCGTTTTCAGCGGAGAAAGATGCGCGGTGAATTTGGAAACGGTCATCGGGCGCAGGTTGCAATACAGGCCCAAAGCCTTGCGGATACCAAGCAGGCCTTTTTCCGGACGGATATCCGGAGCTACATTATCCCACTTCGGTCCGCCGACAGCACCGAGCAGCACAGCGTCAGCAGCCTTAGCACTGGCAATGGTTGCTTCCGGCAGGGGAACGCCGGTTGCGTCGATTGCACAGCCGCCGATGAGCTGCTTGTCATATTCAATTTCAAAGCCGAATTTTTGGGCAGCAGCGTTGAGAACCTCTACAGCTGCATCAACTATTTCTACACCAATGCCGTCACCTGGCAGTAAGCAAATCTTCATTATTTGTTTTCTCCTTTAATATAATTAATCAGGCCGCCGCAGTCTGCGATATGCTGGATGAATTCTGGCAGCGGTTTTGTTTTGATCGTAATATTTTTGTTGAGGATTTTGATTTCACCCTTGTTTACATCAACGTCGATTTCATCGCCGGGTTCAATCTTTTCTACGTCGGCGCCTATTTCCAGCACCGGCAGGCCGATGTTAATCGCATTGCGGTAGAAGATACGGGCAAAGCTGTCTGCTACGATGCATTTGATGCCCTTAACCTTTAATACTACAGGGGCATGCTCACGGGAGGAGCCGCAGCCGAAGTTTTTGCCTGCTACGATGTAATCGCCGGGTTGTACGTTGGCAGCGAAGTTAATTTCCAGGTTTTCCTTCGCATCCTCCATAGCGTGCTCTGCTAACTCCTTGAAATCGGCAATGTTCAGATATCTTGCCGGAATAATAACGTCTGTATCGATGTGGTCGCCGTAACGCCAAACTTTGCTCATTTTACTACCTCCTCAGGGCTGGTGATATAACCGGTGATGGCACTGGCTGCAGCGGTATAGGGGCTTGCCAGATAAACCTCGCTGTCGACATGACCCATGCGGCCGCGGAATTACGGTTGGTGGTGGAAACAGCGCGCTCGCCTGCTGCGAGGATACCCATGTAACCGCCAAGGCAGGGACCGCAGGTCGGAGTGGAAACGCAGCGCCGGCATCAATAAAGGTATCAATATAACCGCGGTGCATAGCCTCCTGATAAATCTGTTGGGTTGCCGGGATGATAATCATACGCACATGGTCGCAAACCTTGTGGCCTTTGAGAATTTCGGCAGCCTGCTCAAGATCCTCCAAACGGCCATTGGTGCAGGAGCCGATGACAACCTGGTCGATTTTGATTGCATGACCTTCCTTGGCAGGATGAGTGTTTTCCGGCAGATGCGGATAAGCAACTACAGGAACAAGCTCGTCGAGCTTAATATCGAGTACGCGGGCATATTCAGCATCTTCGTCGGCAGTAACTGCTTCCCATTCACGGGTTACTTCGCGTTCCTTTAAGAATTCAATGTTTTTTTCATCAACGGGGAAAATACCGTTTTTGCCGCCGGCCTCAATAGCCATGTTGCAGATAGTCAGGCGGTCGGCCATCGAAAGCTCGCTGACACCTTCACCAGTGAATTCCAAAGATTGGTAACGGGCACCGTCAACGCCAATCATACCGATGATGGTCAGGATGATGTCTTTGCCTTTAACGTATTTCGGCAGCTTGCCGGTCAGGTTGACTTTGATAGCCTGCGGAACCTTGAACCAGGAGGTACCGCTGGCCATAGCGCAGCCGATATCGGTCTGGCCCATGCCGGTGCTAAGAGATTGAGTGCGCCGTAGGTACAAGTGTGGGAATCGGCACCGATGATGATTTCGCCGGGAGCAACAAGGCCTTTATCCGGCAGCAGTGCATGCTCGATACCCATCTGGCCTACTTCAAAGTAGTTTTTGATTTCGTGCTTGCGGGCGAAGTCACGCATACGCTTACACATGGTTGCGGATTTGATATCCTTGCAGGGGGAGAAATGGTCCGGAACCAGAGCAATTTTGTTTTTATCAAATACCGGCTTGCCGATTTTTTCAAATTCGTTGATAGCCGGAGGACCGGTGATATCATTAGCTAATACTAAATCTACTTGAGAAACAAGCAGGTCGCCGGCACTTACGCTGTCGCGGTGAGCGTGCTTGGCTAAGATTTTTTGCGTCATTGTCATTCCCATAAGATAGTCCTTCTTTCTTTAAGGGCTGCCTATAAGGGGCCATCTGCTTCAGAAGCGCTCCTAGTAGTACTGGTATGTACGCCGTCGTCGCGCTTCTTCGCATCTGACACTCTTCTAGACAGCCTGTAAAATTTTTAAGTTAGAAAGAGTGTACAATGAAATAAAATAACCCCTATCTGCGCTTGCAGATAGGGGCGAAGTTTTTTTCGCGGTACCACCCTAAGTTGTACTTAATTTTCCCGATTAGCGAATCGGCAGCGTAACGTGCTGGAAACGTCTGCTCCTACTTGGTTCAGAGAAGCTGCTCGCGGGTGAGCTTCTTTGCCTGCTTGTTGGCGGCTTGCACCATACGCCGTCTCTCTGAATGCTGGGGCAGGTAAATTTTCCCGGTCATTGCATTTTGTTCTTAAATTAAAACAAACACATCACTGCGTTCTTCACATTATCGCAACAATTTCACTGTTTGTCAAGCGTAAAGTTGAAAAATGTCTAGAAAAATAATTCGTGTGTAATAGAAAGAGAAAAAAGTGTACTAAATGTTACGAAAGGTGATATTTTCAAGAAAAAGGAATCTGTTATGAGTTGCAAAAAGTTTTCTGATATAAATAGAGGAATAAAAAGATATGTGTCTAATATTAAAATAGAATTAAAATAACAACTCTAGCAAAATATAGATGTCAAGCAAAGATAAGGAGCAATTATATGGATGCGTATTTTTCAAAAGACGGTCATATGCAAAATGATATAAAGTCGGGGGTGAGAGAAGCTGAAAATGAGGTGCTTTCCGTAGCTTCTTCTTCAGAAGATATAGCTATAGAAATTAATGATGGGTGCCAAGGTACACTTGTCTTTAATTATGCTCTTCAGCAAAATGGAGAAAAGCTTATTAAAAATCTTCAAATAGCGAATAATACTATAATTGATTTCAATGGTGTTGTTATCAGAATAAGCTTTGATCCCGACTATGCCTATGTTGTGGAAGGTGTTGTAGATCTGCCGGCAGGTGAAGTATGTGAATTAGTACCTGCTATCAGCTTTAAAACCAGCTATTTGCTTAAGCTGACGGAAAAGCAGCTTGGTATGCTTAACATAGAGATTATATATCAGAGAGAAATTGTGGCACAAAAACGCTGGCCAGTAGAATTATTGGCCTGTGATGAATGGGCAGGCTCTAAATTCAGCAGTGAAACGCTGGCGGCTTTTGTTATGCCTAATCATCCTGCAGTTTCAGCTGTACTTACAAAGGCGGCTAAGGTACTGTCTGACTGGGGCGAAGCATCTTCTTTTGAAGGCTATCAGTCTGGTGATCCTCAAAGGGTCATGAATATGATGGCAGCAATTTATGAAGCTTTACGGCAAAGCGGTATTGTTTATAATAATCCACCGGCAAGTTTTGATATGGCCCAAAGAGTGCGGCTACCGCATAAAGTACTGGAGGAGCATAAGGGAACCTGTCTTGATTTATCTGTTTTATATGCTTCTTGTCTGGAGGCAGCAGGTCTGCATCCTTTACTCATACTCGTACATGGGCATGCCTTTGCCGGCTGTTGGCTAGGTGAAACTGATGAGGACAGATTTGCCGGCGGTTATACGAACAGCTATCAAGTGATGCTGGAAAAAACTGCTAAAGGAAATCAAAGAATCTTTTTGGTCAATTGTGTTAATTTTTGCGTTGACGGGACGAATTTTGAAGGTGCAATGAAAGAAGCAAAATCTTACCTGGATGAGCCTGAGAAATTCCATTATGCTTTAGATATTAATGGCTTGCGTAAGCGCAGTGAAAACCCTGTCAGACCGATAGCTTTGGCCGTCAGTGCAGAAGAGCAGCCGGCACCGGATATTAATGAATGTGTATTGCAGAAGGCTGAAAAGCCTGAGATTAGGCTTCAGGCAGTGAAGCAGCTAGAGCCTGAGGACAGCAAGGCTTATGCGAAGCAGCGTTATTGGGAAAAGAAGCTGCTGGATGTATCGCTGACGAATCCTTTAATCAGTATATATAAACGACGCTATGTTAATGTGCAGGATGAGCAGGGCAATGCTTTCAGAATACCAAAGCTTTACAGTAATAATTTGCCTATAGATTGGCATGATATTGGCAGGCTTGAGGATAGACTTGCTGACGGACTTGCTTTTCATTTGCGTTATGATTTTGCGGATATACTTGAAAATCCTTTTGCTGAAAAAGAAATAAATGTAAGTTTCGAGAAAAAGTTAGCAGAGTTTGGCATCAAAAAAGAGATGTTGAAGGATAATAAAGAAGCTGCTGATCGAGCAATTAATTACGCTGTTATTTCTTTTATCAATACCAGCTTTACACGAGAGCAACTGTTTTTGAAAGCCGGCAATGTAGCAGAGTTGGCAAAGCGCTTGAAAAATATGGTAAAAACTGCTAAACGCAGTATAGAAGAAAATGGTGCCAATACCTTGTATCTTGTATTAGGTGAGTTGCGTTGGTTTGCGGAAGAAATGAAAATTCCGAAGCAGGGTTTTGAAAATGATGAAGACTTGTGTGCTTGTATTGATAACTATATAATCAATGAGGCATTGTATGCACCTTTGATTCTTGTCCCGGTAGACGTAGTTCGTAACAGTGCTGATGACAGTTATATATTACGCAGCAGACAGGAAGAAACTCAGATTAATGTTACTCTGCTGGAATTTTTAAAGCAAAATTTTGGCATAGAAATTGAGGGCTTAGACCCGTTGCCGCTGGATGCGCATGGCGTAGATATTGAGCTGATATTGAACAAGATCAAATTGGCAGTCAAGGATAAATTCCAATGGGATGTTGAGATGGATACATCTTTAGGACATTTTTCCTTTGCCAAATTTGTAATGTGGAGTGACATTCATAACCATGCTGCTGAGCTGGCACAAAACAAGGTTATTGACAGCCTTTTGCATGGTGGACGTAAATGGACTCCTAAAAATGAAGAAATTACGGAAGCTAATATTGAACAGGTTGCGGAAAAGTATAATATGCTGGTGCCTTCGAGTGCTGATTCGTCGCAGCTGGTTGCTATAGCCAAGGCTTTGAGCGGTGAAAGCTTTGTGCTGCAGGGACCGCCTGGCACAGGTAAATCACAGACCATCACCAATCTTATAGCTAATGCTTTGTATAACGATAAAAAAGTACTTTTTGTTGCTGAAAAGAAGGCAGCGCTGGATGTCGTCAAAAAACGTTTAGATGAGCTGGGACTGGTGCATTTTTGCTTATCGCTGCATTCTGAGGATGCTAATAAGCTTTCGGTGCTTGCACGTCTGGAAAAAACGCTGGAGATTACAGATGGTGCTGTCAGCAGCAGGGAATATGCTTTAGCTGTAGCGGAAATCCGTAAGCTGCGTACAAATCTGAATGCGATTATTAATGCTATGCATGGACAGCGCGAGTATGGCATATCCTTGTATCAGGCAATAACAATTTTGAAGCAGAATGTTGCAGAAAAAGGGAAAATCCGTCTTGAACGCGTTCCGAAACTTCCGGCACATGCGCAGGTACTGCAATGGCAGAATTTAGTGCGCGAATATAAAGGCGCTATGCTGGAAATGGGCGGCAACTATGACAGTGCTTTGGATGGCTATAACGGTACTTCGTATTCCATGCTGTTAAGGCAGGAATTCAGCAAACAGGTTGATGACTTGCATGCGGCAACTCCAGAAGCAAAAAGAGCTTTCCAATCATTTTTTGCAGCTATAGGAACGGAAATCAATGAGATAGATTTTCATGATTTATTAAAGCGTCTGCATAGCTGGCAAGCTTTGGTTTTACCACAGAATTTGCTGCCTTCCCTGGCTACGAGCGAGACACCGGAACAGGCGGTTTCTAAACTTCAGGATTTTTTACGTCATTTGGAGGCCTATAAAAAAGATTTAGCTGCTTGTGAGCAATATTTTGACTTACAGGTATTGCAAATGGATATCAGGGGAGCCAAAACAGCATGGGAATTTGCTGTGAAGATGGGCGATTTAGAAGGCAAATGTAACCGTCTTTTGGCTGATTTGCAGCATTTTGCTAAGCCTGGCGTGGTTATCAAGCGTGAGGTAATGCAATATAATTACAATTATCTTAGCGGCCTTGTTGATAAAGGGAATGCGGTATTGCTTTTGGGAGAGCGCGTGAAAGCTTATCTTGGCAGTATGTATAATGGTGTTAATACCGACAGCGCTGCTGTTGAAAGCGCTATCGCCGCAACTATGGCTTTTATACAGCAATATAATGAGCGCAAGAATGAGCTTAAGCTTCCTTTAAGTATTTTTATTCATGCAGCAGAAAGCTGTGAGCTGCAAATGCAGGTGCAAAAGCTGGTCGATTTTGCCGATAGTCTGGAGCATTTTGTCAGAGAGTATGATGTGTCCGAGGCTGTATGGAATAAGCAGTTTTTTGAGCTTGACGGTCTGGAGAAAATGCTGGAAAGATTTGCTGCAAACGTTGGCAGGCTGAGAAGCAGAAGTGCTTATAATGCTGTTGCTGTCAAATTAAAAGCTGCGGGGCTTGATGGTGTTGTAGAGGCCTTTGAGCATGGCAAAATCACAGACAGAGATATTGAGGCTGCTTTTGCTTATTCTCTTTACTATAATCTGGTGATGCAAACATTAGCTGAGGATGAGCGCCTTGCTGATTTTTATGGCGTAAAATATAACGAGATGATAAAGCGTTATCGTGAGGTTATTGAAACATATCAAAAGGCATGCATTGATGAAATTGAATTAAAGTTGCGTCACAAGGTTGCTTCTGTAGTGAATGACAATAGCTATGCTGAGCAAATAGGCGTACTTAAGAAAGCTATTAAGGGAAAAGGCAGAAATAAGCCGATTCGTAAGCTGTTCAGCGAGATAAAAACTCTGCTGCCTGAGATAGCACCATGTATGTTGATGAATCCGATTTCTGTCGCCCAATATTTAGCCATCGATTTTCCAAAATTTGATCTGGTAATTTTTGACGAGGCTTCACAGATACCGACAAGTGAAGCAGTAGGTGCTATTGCTCGTGGCATAGACGCTATAGTTGTAGGTGATCCGAAGCAAATGCCGCCGACAACCTTTTTTGCTGCCGGGATTACAGAGGTTGATGAAGATGTAGAGGATATGGAAAGCCTTCTGATAGACTGTCAGACTATTTCTATGCCTGTTACTGAACTGAAATGGCATTACCGTTCGCAGCATGAAAGTCTGATAGCTTTTAGTAATGCTAAATATTATGACAGTAGTCTTTATACCTTCCCGACGCCGGATGACCTTGTGTCTGAAGTAAAAATAGTGCATCCTGAGGGCTTTTATGATCGTAAATCAGGCTGCAATAAGGCTGAGGCACAGGCGATAGTAGCTGAAATTTTAAGACGCTACCGTGATCCGGAGCTACGCAAGCGCAGTATAGGTGTTATCACCTTTAATATCAAACAGCAGACCTATATTGAGGATATGCTGGAGAAAACGTTGCATCTGCCGGAAAATGAGGACTTGTCAGCCTATAATATTTTACAAGAAGTTTTTATCAAAAACCTTGAGAATGTACAGGGTGATGAAGCAGATGTTATCATGTTTTCTATTGGATATGCGCCGGATAAAGATGGCAAGCTGACAATGAATTTCGGCCCGTTGAATCGTGATGGCGGTTGGCGCCGTCTGAATGTTGCAGTTTCCCGTTCGCGTCAGGAAATGATTATTTTTTCTGTTTTGAGGCCGGAGCAAATACGTAATGATGTAACAGCTCAGGGCGTGCGCAATCTTAAGGAATTTCTTGATTATGCCGAAAACCGCACAACACTTCGGATGAATAAAAAGGCGATTACGCAAGCAGAAAATGCTGAGTATGTTGTTGCAGAAATTGCCGAGGCTATAAAAGCTATGGGTTATGAGATTAGATGTGACATTGGCAATTCCGAATTTAAAATGGATATCGGTGTTATTAATCCTTATAATTCTGAGGTGTATTTGCTGGGAATTTTACTGGATAGTGAAAACTGCAAGGAGGCAGCAACCGCGAGAGATCGCTTTGTATTGCAGCCAAGTATTCTGCAACGTTTGGGCTGGAAGCTGTTGCGTTTGTGGGTTCTTGATTGGCTGGATGACCCGGAACTGGTAAAGCGGAAAATCCAGGCATTGCTTAGTGATGAGCGTGAGGCAGCTCGCAAGGATTTTGAAGCTTCACAGCAAAGCATAAAAGAGCAGCAAGCGGATGCTGTACGGGAGCAGGCTGCTGTCGCTGAACTGGAGCCTGAAGATGATGATGATTCAAATCCTGTTATTGTTTCAACACAGTCGGAAATCAGTACTGCAGTAATATCTCAGGCAGTACTTGTTCCGTCTGCAACAAAGCCTGCGGAAACAGCTGCTGCTGAAAAATTTGATCAGCCAGAGTCTGCTGTGACAGAAAATATTGAAGTGAAGCCTGCATCTGGAGAAAATACTTCAGCAGAGCCTGCGGAAGCTGAAATTGCGAATGCTAATATTACAGAGGAGGCTGGTGTTGCTGAAAACACCAAGACTGAAGGTAGTACAGATGCTTCTCGGACTGATGGGCAGCCTGTAAAGAGAAAGCTGTCAAGACGTGGACCGAAAGAATATAAGCTGGCTAATATCAAGCGGCAGGGAGAACAAAATGATTTTTACCAGTCTGCTAATAGAGAAATGGTAAAAAATGTTATTCTCAAGCTTCTTGCCAAGGAAGCTCCCATTGAATTTACTGTTTTACGAGAAAGGGTTATGAAGCTTTGGAGCTTTAATAAAGCTAGTCAGAAGTTTAATAATCTGTTCACGGAAATAATTGCAGAGATGGATGTTAGTGTTGTGCATGACAGAGATAAAGATTTCGTGTGGAATGTGCAGCAGGAGCCTGAACTCTATAATATTTATCGTAAAATGGGTGAACGTAGTTTGCAACAGGTTTGCACAGAAGAACTGATTAATGGGTTGTATGTTGCTGTTCGTGAAAATGGCAGTATGCAAAAAGAAGAATTAGCAAGAGAAGGAGCAAGAAGATTTGGCTGCGGTAAATTTACCAAGGTTGTGGAGGAAACCTTTGACTATGCTTTGGAGAAGGCACTCAGCGAGGACCTTCTTAGAGTTCTTAACAATGGCAAGATAGCAATTTCTAGACGCTGACGTTAAGCTTTAATAACGATTTGTCATTGTTATAATTATGACAGAAAAGGGGAAAAGGCTTGGAAAGTACATTTAGTTGTGCTTTTCAGGCTTTTTCTATTGTATTAAAAGTTCCACTGGCGTAGATTGATTGTAATTTTAATTTTTTGATAACTACGGCAGCACAATAAAAACATAAAACCTACCTCTTTCAGAAAATTGCCTTTTGCAGAACTTTTGTTATACAAATAAATATACATGTATACAATTTGCAATCGTAATAACGTGGTATTATAATTAAAATTACAGTCATTGTAGTGGTCTTTAATAGAAACACTAATAGAACTGCTAACAGATTTACTTATAAAATGCTTTGAGAGGGGAATTTATTATGAATACTTCGCTGCCCAAGAAACAGGGATTGTATGATCCTTGGTTTGAACACGATGCCTGCGGTGTTGGCGTAGTTGCCAATATTAAGGGCAAGAAGTCTAATAAAATTTTAAGACAGGCTCTGGTGGTTTTACATAACATGGACCATCGAGGCGGTCAGGGAGCGGATATGAATTCCGGTGACGGTGCCGGCGTACTGCTGCAGATTCCGCATAACTTTTTTGTCAAAGAATGTGCCAAGCAGGATGTGGAGCTGCCGGAAGCAGGAAAATATGCCGTCGGTTTTATCTTCCTGCCGCCGGACGTTGTAGAAAGAGAGAATGTTCAGCGTCACTTTGAGCGTATCGTTGAAGCGAATGGTCAGAGCATTATTGCCTGGCGTAAGGTGCCGGTGCATCCGGAGGTTTTGGGTGAAAAATCACGCCAGAGCATGCCTTTTATAGCACAGGTTTTTATCCGTCCGTCGGCTGATGTCCTGGACCGCCTGGATATTGACGATAATGCGTTTGAACGCAAGCTGTACTGCATCCGCCGTGAGGCTGAGAACTATATCCGTTATGGTAAGCTGCGCGGCGGCAAGTACTTTTATGTTTCAAGTTTGTCCTCGCGTACTATTGTCTATAAAGGCATGCTGACAACACAGCAACTGCAAACCTTTTATGCGGATATGGAGGACAGCTCTATCGAAACAGCAATGGCTCTGGTCCATTCCCGTTTCAGCACTAATACATTTCCCAACTGGGAGAGAGCTCATCCCTACCGTTATCTGATGCATAACGGTGAAATAAATACATTGCGCGGTAATATCAATTGGATGCGTGCACGTCAGACAATGTGCGGCAACAGTCTTTGGGGTAATGATATCCAGAAGGTTATGCCGATTGTTGATGAAACCGGTTCCGATTCCGGTATGTTTGATAATGTTTTGGAGTTTTTAATGATGAGCGGACGCAGTCTGCCGCACGCTGTTATGATGATGATTCCTGAGCCGTGGGGCAAAAATCCGTATTTGGATGATGACCTGAAGGCCTTTTTCGAATATCATAATTCACTGATTGAGGCATGGGACGGACCTGCGGCCATGGCCTTTACTGATGGCCGTACTATTTGCGCTGCTTTGGACCGCAATGGTCTCAGACCGTCGCGTTATTATATTACCAATGATGATACTATCGTTCTCGCATCTGAGGTTGGTGTTGTAGATATTGACCCGGCAACTATTGTCAAAAAAGACCGCCTGCGTCCCGGACGTATGCTGGTGATTGATACGGAGCAAGGACGCATCATAGGTAATGATGAGATTAAGCATCAGATTGCCTGTGAGCATCCGTATCGTAAATGGCTGGAAGAAAATTCCATTAAGTTGAAAAATATTCCGCTTAAGAGTGAACTGCCGGTGACGGATTCGCAGACGTTGATGCAGCGCCAGCGAGCGTTTGGCTATACGCTGGAGGATTTGACCAAATTTTTGCGTCCGATGGCGCAAAAGGGCATCGACCCGTTGGGAGCAATGGGCAATGATGCACCGTTGGCAGTACTCAGCGAAAAGCCGCAGCTTTTATATAATTACTTTAAACAGCTCTTTGCGCAGGTAACAAATCCGCCGATTGATGCTATTCGTGAGGAGGTTTTCACGGATACAACCAGCGGTATTGGTCCGAAACTGAATCTGATTGATCCGCAGCCGGAAAGCTGCCACCAGATTTCGGCCGAATCTCCTGTATTAAGCAATATTGAGCTTGCCAAGCTGAAGAATATTCCTAATTTCGAGGCAGCAACAATTCCTATGCTTTACAAGGTTGCTGATGGCGGCGCCGGCTTGAAACAGGCTTTAGATACAATATTTGCCGCTGCAGATAAAAACATTGCGGAAGGCAAGTGCATTTTAATCTTATCCGACCGCGGCATTACTAAAGATATGGCAGCGGTTCCTGCCTTGCTGGCAGGTGCAGTCTGCATCATCATCTGATTAAAAACGGTACGCGTCTGCGTGCTTCTATTATCATAGAATCTGCTGAACCGCGTGAGGTGCACCATATGGCGTTGCTTTTAGGCTATGGCGTCAGCGGTATTAATCCGTATCTTGCTTTTGAAAGCCTGGAGCATATGTGTGCTGACGGAATGCTGGATATCAGCTTTGAAAAGGCTGCTGAAAATTATATCAGCGCCTGCACTCACGGCATTGCTAAAATCCTGTCGAAGATGGGTATTTCTACTGTACAGTCTTATCGTGGCGCACAGATTTTTGAAGCTATCGGTATCAGCAGTGCCGTTATTGAAGAATATTTCACAGGAACTCCGTCACGTCTTGAAGGTATCGGCCTGGATGAGATTGCCAAAGAGGTTGCTATGCGTCATGAGCCTGCCTTTGCTGAGCAAAACATTGATCTTTTCAGCTATGAATCAGGTTCTCATTATCAATGGCGTAACGGCGGCGAGCAGCATATGCTTAATCCGGAAACGATTGTCAAGCTGCAGCAGGCCTGCAAGACCGGTGATTATAAGCTCTTTAAGGAGTTCAGCAAGCAGTTGCGCGGCAGTGCCTTTGCCAACCAGAATCTTCGCAGCATGCTGACCTTTACGCCGCAGCGTCTGCCGGTAAATATCGATGAGGTAGAATCTGTAGAAAGCATTTGTCATCGTTTTAAGACAGGGGCTATGAGTTATGGCTCTTTAAGTCAGGAGGCGCATGAATGCCTGGCGATTGCCATGAACCGTATCGGCGGCAAGAGCAATACCGGCGAAGGCGGCGAGAATCCCAACCGTTTTGCACCGTTGCCTAATGGTGACAGCAAGCGCAGCGCAATTAAGCAGGTTGCCAGCGGCCGCTTTGGCGTAAACAGCC
>ERZ860023.664-NODE-664-length-18739-cov-1.476076_pt1 | contig 18739 bp, 20 predicted proteins | sample MGYA00509983_ERZ860023 | MGnify/ENA primary metagenome ERZ860023 (study PRJEB30046, sample SAMN00715180) | human gut metagenome | study: EMG produced TPA metagenomics assembly of the A metagenome-wide association study of gut microbiota in type 2...
CCCGGAGCTTTCGGAGCTTTCTCACTCTCCGCCACAAGAAGCGTCTCATCAACATCTACTTTTCCGATCACTTCTTCAAACATTTCCGCAGTAATCGCTCCCGGTCTCAAGATCATAGGCGGCGTCACCGTCATATCAAGTATCGTAGACTCTAGTCCGATCTCAACTGCTCCTCCGTCTAAGATCATATCGATCTTTCCGCCCAAATCTTCCGCAACATGTTCCGCCAACGTCGGACTTGGTCTTCCCGAAGTATTTGCGCTCGGGGCAGAAACGAATCCGCCCGCTGCCCGTATAAGCGCGATCGCCCCTTCATCTGTAGCCATCCGACCCGCCACTGTATCAAGACCTCCCGTCGTACCATAAGGAACAACCTCGCTCTTTTCAAAGATCATAGTAAGCGGTCCCGGCCAGAAGTGAGCTGCAAGGGCATCTGTTTCAGCCGGGATATTAACAGCAATCTTCCTCAAATCTTCATATTCTGCAATATGCACGATCAGAGATTATCCGACGGTCGCCCTTTTGCCGCATACGTCTTCATCGCCGCCTCCTCTTTGAGCGCATCCGCTCCGAGCCCATATACCGTCTCGGTCGGAAAAGCAACCAAACCGCCGTTTTTCAGAATCATTCCCGCTTCTTCTATAATCTCTTCATTTATTTTGTTTTTATCGATCTTTTCTATTTTTGTTTCCATGCCCTATATTATAGCATTATTTATTTCAAAAAAAAACTCTTAATTCCTTTTACTACAGCCTCTGCTATTTTTCCTTGATACGCTTCATCAGAAAGTTTTTCCGCTTCTTTGTGATTACTCAAAAAACCACATTCCACAATTACTGTCGGCACTTCTGTTTTCTTCAATATATAATAAGTATTATTTGCTTTTTCACGCTTTTTATTTTCCGGATCAATTTCCAGAAGTTCATTCTGCAAAATTCCCGCCGCGCTTTCCCTTCCCCGGACGTCGTATAATAAAACACCTGCGCTCCAAAAACACTTTCTTCATGATAACTGTTTTGATGTATACTTACAGCAAGATCTGCCTTTGATTCATTCATAATGCGAACCCGCTCTTTCAAATCTCCGATCCTGGTTTCCGCAAGCCATCCGTCCTCTTCACGTGTCATGATCACTGCAATCCCTTCCTCTTCAAGAAGCTTTTTCACTTTCTCTGCGATTATTAAGTTCAGCTCTTTCTCAAGCTTCCCGTTGACTCCCGTTTTTCCGCCGTCAGGACCGCCGTGTCCGGCATCCACTACAACCGTTCTCTTCTTATGCGCTTCCCCTTGTTTTTCCCCGCGCTCCTTTTTATCCGATTTCTCATTCTCCTTTTCTTTCATCCCTATAACCGCCCCCGAATTAGTTTCTTCACTTTCCCTAAACGTCTCCTTAAGCCTCACCCCTGCTTTTTGACACAAAACAATGATTGCCACAAGAGAAATAATCGCCATTCCGAAAACTATTTTTTTCCGCATATAAAAACACCCTCCTTTTCCATATAAATATATATGCAAAAAGAGGATGTCCTTTTCAGATATTTTATTTCATGTTTTAGTTCACATTTTAATTTACATATTGCAGGATGAGATCCCACACGCCGGAACCTTCCATTCCAAGACTCCACTCCGCAACACCCGCAAGCTGGTTTTCTTTAATAACTTTCAGCTTCTCTTCCAGCGACTGAGTATCTTCTAACCAAATTTTATAAACGCCTCCGTCGCCTTCCCACTGGGCATAATTCTGCTTCGTCTTATCATCCCATTCCGTCTGTGCCCCCATTGATGAGATAAGTTCTGCCGCATCATCCATTCCATAAGCGGAACTCTTTACTTTATTCGGATAATTTTCGGCTTCCGTTCCCTCATCTGCCGCAAATTCTTCGTCAGTCTTTGGCCGTTCAAACCAAAGCCGGGTATAAAACGGTACTCCTGCGATCAATTTATCCGCCGGTACTGACTTAAGGGCCTCTGATATTCCGTTTTTCAGATACCCGATCGACGCAACCGAACCTGCTTCATACGATCCTTCTGTATGTTCATCATATCCCATAACAACAACATAGTCCGCCACTGCCGCCTGTTCTTCAATGTCATAATGTGCATTATAAGGCTGCGGAACATAATTATCTACAGAAAAAACAAGTCCATTCTGACGGCACTTCACCGAAAGTTCACGCACGAACTGCACATAATGCGGTCCGCACTCATCGGATACAAGTTCAAAATCAAGGTTAATTCCATCCACGTCAGTCTCCAGCGCTTTTGATATAACTTGATTGATCAGTTTTGCCCGCTTCGACGTATAGCTCAGCACTTGATATGTTTCTTCATAAGAATTGATTCCTCCATGAAAATCCCTCAGCACTGCCCATACTTCCAAATTAGACTGATGTGCGTAATTTACATAATCCGCATCTGCAAGCGATGTAATATTACCTTCTGTATCCGCAAGACTGAACCATGTCGGTGCAATCGTATTCAGCCCTTTTGTCGACGCAATCGTTTCCAATATATAACTATTAGCATCGGCGTTAGAAACATTATGCCACGCCATATTGATCGTATAGTTTTCCGAAATATTCGTATATTCCGGTTCTTCATAATCCCGGGATACCAGCTCTTTTTCAACACTGTTGAGCGCATTTGTTTTCACATATCCGATAAACCCGTCTTTTGTAGCCACTTTCATCCAGTCATTCTCATCTTCAAGAACAGTTACCTTATCCGATTTCTTTACTTCTGTCAAAACCGGACTTTTCACACCGCCCTGATAGCGTACCTGCGTATCCCTTTTGATGGAAGCCACTTTCTTCTCTCCCCACTCAGTTGTAATCACTACGCGGGTCGGATCATCATACACTTCGTATTCCATATTCGTGTATTGCTGGATAAACGGAAGGGCAATATATGCAATCTTTCCTTCTGTTTTCAGGATCACATAATCTTCACTCTTTTTCTCTGTTATGTCTGTATATTCTTTACTGCCTACCGCTGCCGAAACACTGCCTCCCGGAAGTGTATAAAGAAGAACGTTCTCATTAGAATCCCAATAAAACCGCTTATTGATCCGATTATGAGCAACAGAATATTCGACATAATACTGCCCGTCATAAACTTTCACCGGATCCGGCGTATTTCCTTCTTCTGCATTCTGAAACCGTTTCACAACCTGATCGTCAATTACAAGCGCAGGATCTGTTTCTGACTCCACTCCATAATATTGTTTCAAATCGGCCTTCTCATTCGTTGAACCGTATCTTTTCCAAATAACAAATCCGCCTATTGCAATTATGATCAACACAAAAAACAGAAACCACCGTATAACGGCATTCCGCCTTCTTCTCCTTGCTCTGCTGCTTTGTCTCGCAGGTCTTCTATTCCGTCCAGGTCCCGCTTCCGACATTCTTTGTCTGCTTTGTCCCGAACGGTTTACCGGTTTCCGGGCATTGTTTTCAGGGCGTCGTCTGCGGGTATCTGATGTCTGACTCCATTCCCGCACATCCCGTTTTTCTCTTTCGTCCATGCCGTACCTCCTACTAGCAATTATACGCGTACATTATATCACACTTTTAACACGCGTCGTTAATAATTTGCCTCTTTCAGCAGATTTTAGACATCTTTTTTCACACAACCTCCACTTTGCCGGCATTAAGGGGTAATTTCTGCCCGAAAGTGTTCATTAATATCAGTAAATCTAAGAGTTTCTATATTGCCATCCCCACTCATCGTATAATCGCGCATATATGTTCCCGCTTCTTTTACCATATGTGCCGTCACGATCTGAAGCGGACTTGCCTGATATCCGTCAAGCAGCATATCAATCCCACGCTTCTCATACTTTTCAGCTCCATATATAATTCTGTATATTCCGTTTCATCCATTTTCATCTCCCGCAATACTCCTTTCCATGCAAACCGTGATAAATATAGTTTTCCTGCCCTTTCATTATGTATCGTACGGAGGTTTGTGACATACATCCGGATTTTCAGGCAGGGCAAAAGACAGCCGATACGGAAATAAGAGTTTAAACAGCATTCCCTCCTTTCATTTTATTTACTTATCAGTGAATACTATCTTTTGTAAGTGCCATTATATTGTCCGCATTTTATGTTTTCAATGTGTTTTTTGTTCATAACCGCATGGGATTTGTTGATAAGTCTTTACATCCTTTTCTTTTTTGTTTATACTTATCTTGAGGATATGTATCTATTTTTATTCCCGATGCATATTATCTTATATAGTATAAAGGATGTGATTGTATGAAGATTGAAAAACTTAATGAAAATCAGATTCGTTGTACATTGACACATGCTGATCTGGCAGCGCGCCATCTGAAGCTAAGCGAGCTTGCTTACGGCACAGAAAAGGCTAAATCTTTATTTCGCGACATGATGCAGCAGGCGTCATTCGATTTCGGATTTGAAGCAGAAAATATTCCGCTGATGATAGAGGCAATCCCTTCATCTGCTGATTCTATTGTCCTTATTATAACTAAAGTCGAGGATCCCGAAGAATTAGATACCCGGTTCTCAAAATTCACACCGGCTGACAATTCAGACCCTCTGAATTCCGAGACACTGGAAAAACTCCAGGGGGCAGAGGGTTTCTCAATCTCCTGAACAAGGTCAAAGAAGCGGCAGCGGCGACATCAGCTCCTGTTGAAGAGCCCCGGCAGACGGATTCGTTCTCGATCCGGTTGTTTTCTTTTTCTTCACTGGACGGAGTAATCGAAGCCGCGAAATTAATTGCTCCCGCTTATCACGGCGCAAATACATTATATAAGGATGAAAGCGCTGAGACATTTATTCTTGCCCTTGCACCGGTGGAAAATAAATTAAATGAATTTAACAAGATCTGCAATATGCTTTCCGAATACGGATCGCCGGAAAAAGCCGACGCTTCCGTGCTTGCATTTCTTGAAGAACATTGCACGATTCTCATATCGGCAGATGCAGTATGTAAATTATCCGCATTATAAACTTGTATGCGGACAACGGATCTCAAAAGAAAAGGGTCGGCGCTTTAACGATCAATCAAATCGCAAAGCGCCGACCCTTTTACGCAATTCTTATTTACCCATTGCCTTTGCAGCAGCATTGATTTTTTCTACAAGAAGTCCACAATCAATTCCATGAACCATTGCCGCTTCCTCTAATGTCTCCATCTGAGACGCCGGGCATCCGAGACAATGCATTCCGATCTCCATGAGAATCGGCGCGCTCTCCGGAAATTGATCAATAAGTTCTCCGATTTTTGTATCTTTTGAAAATTCTGCCATTTTCTCTCCTCCTTGAATTTATGAGGCTATTATAAGCCTTGTTCTGCAAATTATCAACAGTTTTCCTGATTCACCTTTTTCCGCTAGCACCCTCCGAATTATTCCCTCTGAATTCCCCCTTGCTTTTTTAACCGTATGACTGTTTCTGCATCCTCTTTCTTCTCTGTACACTTCATAAATCTACATCGCATTAAATTGTCAGATATATCCTGCCTTTATTTTTGTTTTTTTGAATACTCAAAAGTCAATAATTTATCCGAGTTTTTTCGACATATTTGCATTTTTATCATAACTCACCAAAACATCCGTTCTTTTTTTATTATAAAGTAATCCACCGAAAACATATGTTTTTATGTGGATAATGTGGATAACTTTGTGGGAAAACCGACTTTTTCCACCTTTTTCGTTGTTTTCAGTGTGGATAAGTTGAAAACTCCACGTTTTTCAATTTCGACATTTTTTTACAAATAAACACAAATTTGTGCATTTTGTCTTTTTATGTCGAAAACGGGAAATCTGTATTTCTCTCATCAAAAATACAAATTCCCCATTTCAAAAAATTTGTGTTACAGAACTCTTCTTACTGCAATAATATCAGTATAGGTAGCGCTGCATATTCCGATTCCATCTGCTTCGTTCATTGCATTCACGATCGTTCCGTCCCCCATATAAAGCCCGACGTGACCGTCATACAAAATCAAGTCTCCGGGAAGAGCTTCCTCGTAACTGACGGCGTATCCTGAATTCACCATATCATATGTCGTCCGTGGAAGACTTACTCCGAAATGTGCATAAACCGACTGTACAAAACCCGAACAATCCGCTCCGTTTGTCAGGCTTGTACCTCCCCAAACATATGGATTTCCGATAAACTGACAAGCATAATCAATAACAGCCTGCCCCGGAGTTCCCGGAGCTTGCGAAGGCGTATTCACTCTCCCCTGCGAAACAGCGCCTACAGGCCGTGTTCCCGGTCTGCCGTCAGCACCGCAAACGACAGATGCTGCCATTTTTTCTTGCGCTTCTTCTTCTGCGATCCGCTTTTCTTCCTCTTCTTTTGTCTCCCCATAAGAATAAGAAGTTTCTGCAATCACGTAGTCGCCTGAGACCCAACCGCTTTTATCTCCTACTTTTACCGGATACCATCCGCCGGTCGCTTCTCCCACAGTCTCATAAACTTCGCCTTTTTTTATCTGTGTCAAAATCTTACTGTCCGTTCCGCAGCCTTCCCGAACATTAAGCACATATGCCGTAACCGTCACTGTATCCTTCTCATACTCCTGTGCACGCGCCTGCGCCTCCTCTCCTGTAAAAAGCGCATCTTCCGGCACATATCCTTCAGCCGAACCCGATCTGATCTTCGTCCAGCCATCCAGATATTCCAGCACCTGAGCCGCCGAATCTTTATAAAGTTTCCCGACCCAGTCGCCGGAATCATCCGGTGCGTTTCTGATATAGGTAAACTCCTTCGTATCAGAAAACGCCATATTCAAATACTCACCCTCTTCTGTTGGTACAAGATAGAGATTAATATTATCTTTTACTTCTGTCTCGTAACATTTCTCCAGTACCGATTCAATCCCCGATGCCTGTATAAATGGCTGCTCGTCTTTCCTTTCGGCCGCCGATACTTCCGACACGCTCCCCGGGATCAGAAACATTCCCGCTGCCGCAAACAGAATGCCTCTCGCTTTTGTGTGTGGTTTCTTCATATAAAACCTCCTCTATATTTCGGTCATTTACCGCATTACATTTATCTTTTGTAGGAAGCTTTAAATGTTACACATTTGTTAAATTTGTTACATTCACATTATATCAACTCGCTATTTGTTTGTCAACTTCTCTTACTGATTTTTCATTGACATCTCTCGACAGCAAGTTTCTATATTATTCTTTTTTCTTCTTCTTTCCATTTGTTTCATTAATTATTTTGTAACATTTTATCGTAAATATTCAATTTTAACAGCCAAAAATAATTTTTTTCAAAATAATGATTGACAAACATCTTTCTTTGTATTATATTCTAATTACAGTAATCGTTACTATTATTTATTAAATAACGGTTCTTAGTTAGTTATGAAAGGGGGATTCCCATTGGCAGCTTTAAAATATAGTAGACAACGAGAATCCATCAAGCATTACCTTATGACAACCAAAGAGCATCCGACCGCCGACACAGTTTATATGCATGTGAAGAAAGAATTTCCGAACATCAGTCTTGGCACGGTTTACAGAAATTTAAATCTGCTGACCGATATCGGCGAAGCCATAAAAATATCTACTCCCGACGGAGGAGATCGATTTGATGGACGGATTGAACCGCATAATCATTTTCTTTGTGAAGAGTGTGGACGGTTACTGGATCTGGATCTGGATATGAAGAGTATCGAAGAAGTCAACTGCCTTGCCGGTAAGAATTTTGACGGAGCGATCACTTCCAGTTCCACTTTGTTTTTCGGTAAATGCGGTGACTGCATTAAAAAGTCATAACAAATAAACAATATTATTTTCAAAAAAGGAGATCAAAATTATGAAAAAATTTGTATGTACAGTATGTGGTTATGTTTTTGAGGGAGAAGCAGTCCGGCAGAATGTCCGGTTTGCCACGCAGGCGCAGATAAATTCAAAGAGCAGACAGGCGAAAGAGAATGGGCTGCAGAACACGTTATCGGTGTTGCTCAGGGCGTTAGCGAAGACATCCTTGCAGATCTGAGAGCAAACTTTGAAGGCGAATGTACAGAAGTTGGTATGTACCTTGCTATGGCTAGAGTTGCACACAGAGAAGGATATCCGGAAACGGTCTTTACTGGGAAAAAGCAGCTTGGGAAGAGGCTGAGCACGCTTCTAAATTTGCTGAACTTCTCGGCGAAGTTGTTACAGACAGCACAAAGAAAAACCTTGAGATGCGTGTAGATGCAGAGAACGGCGCTACAGCAGGTAAATTCGACCTTGCAAAACGTGCAAAAGCCGCTAACCTCGATGCAATCCACGATACAGTTCATGAGATGGCAAGAGACGAAGCTCGTCACGGAAAAGCATTTGAAGGACTTCTTAAGAGATACTTCGGCTAATCAAAATCCCGAATATTGAAAGATAGGTTATCAGAAAGATGTCGGCTAAACTGTCGGCATCTTTTTTATCTCCTTTTCTTACATTTTTTTATTTTTGTCTGTTTTTTTGTTTTTCTTTTCTTTCTTTTTTATTTTATATGCATTCTTACCTTGTATCTTTTTTTCTATCTAGTATAATAGAAAGAAAAGGACAAAAAACGAGGTGCTATCATGAGAAATTTTATTGGTGTTGACTTAGGCGGAACAAACATCCGCGCTGCTATCGTTTCCGAAGACGGAACGATTAAATGTATGAAAAAATCAGAAAGCCACCCGGAACGCGGTGCAGAAGCTGTTATGGAAACTATGATTTCCCTGATTGAAAGTCTTGACGGATATGAAGAATGTGAAGGAATCGGAATGGGTATTCCCGGACCGATCGACACGATCAACGGCAAGATCATCGTTTCTACAAATCTTCCAAAACTGATCGGTTTTCCGATAGCGGAATATATCGAAAATCATTTTCATAAACCGACTTACATGGACAACGACGTTAAAGTTGCCGCTCTCGGAGAAGCTGTTCAGGGAGCCGGAAAAGATTATCCTATCGTTTACTATGTAACAATTTCAACCGGAGTCGGCGGACACTTGTAATCGATCAAAAGGTAATCGGCGGTCAGAACGGACACGCAGGCGAGATCGGAAATATCTGTATTGACAGAAACCGTGAAAAATACAATATTTTGAATGTAGGCGCTGTTGAAAACGAAGCGAGCGGAACTGCTGTCACAAGAAAAGGTAAAGCTGTATTCGGAGATAAGATCAATCACGCGGGCGATGTATTTGATCTTGCCCGCTCAGGAGACGAGCAGGCTCTCAAAATTGTAGATGACATGGCATATGATCTTGCAATGATGTTCTGCGCTATCGGACATATTATCGATCCTCATGTATTCGTTGTAGGCGGCGGAGTTATGAAGGGAAAAGATGTATTCTTTGAAAAAATGGAATCTTATTACCGCTCTATGATTCATGTAGGTATGCAGCCGGTTGTATTCAAAGAAGCTCTCCTTGATGAGCCGGGTATCATCGGCGCTGCGATGCTTCCGATGACACATTTAAAGTAAAACTGTTTCCTTCCTTTCAATATAAGCAGTTTGCTACATAAAAGAACTCTTTTTTAAGTTCTTAAAAAGAAAAACTGAGCATGACCTAACTCTTTGAGTTTTCGATCATGCTCAGTTTTTCCTTTCTGCTCAGTCGCTTAATTTCCCACTCCCGCTTCATCGCTTCCTGCTTTGTCGGAAATTCTTCCTTATAAACAAGCACAACCGGACGGCGCGCTTTTGTGTATTTCGCGCCCCGCCCCGCATTGTGATCTTTGATCCGTTTTTCAAGATTGTTTGTCCAGCCCGTATAAAGCGAACCGTCACTGCACTTTACAATATAGGTATAATTCATGTCTTTTATTATTTCTTTTCTTTCGTTTTTCTTTTCTTGTTATATCTTTGGTCATTGCTTCTTTTATTATTACTTCTTTTTCTATTCCATAAAATTCATCGGATCGACCGGCTCTCCGTCTTTAAGCACTTGAAAATACAGATTCGTTCCTTCTACGCTGTAATATTTCGTCGGCTCATTCAAACTGCCGATTGCGCTGCCTGCTGCCACATAATCTCCTGTTTTAACTTGTACATCTTTTAACTGTCCGTACACTGCTGAATATCCGTTTCCCATATCAAGCGTCACCGTAAGTCCCGTCTGCGCCGACTCCTCGATCGCAGTCACAGTTCCTGCCGCAGATGCATTGATCGTTTCTCCTGCTTCCCCGGCTATAATCATCGCAGGATTATATTGATACTGTTCTAATGTCTGGAAAAATACAGTCTCATCCATACTATATCCATTGATCACTGCTCCGCTTGCAGGCCATGTAAGAACGCTTTCTTCTGAAAACCAAAGATTTGACGCGGCGCTTCCCGTCTGCTGAACTCCTTCTTCCGTCCCTGTTGTATCAGACACATCTTCCCTGCTTTCTTGTTCATTTTCATCCGTTTCTTCCACTTCCGGCAGGAGGATTTCATCTGTAGTTGTTCTTTCGTGTTATCTTCTGTAAACTGTTCCGCCTCTTTTTCAGCTTTCGCCATCTGCTCTTTCATATCTTTTTTGTAGTTTCCGACCGTATATGTTCCAACGACCGCCAGAACTGCCATAAAGCAGACTACAATACCGATGGCTGCTCCTTTGCCTTTTAAAAAGGACATTTTTTCATTTTTATTCATTATCATCACCTCTGGTTATATTTTTGCCGGAAAATGATAACTTTATTCTGTCCTTTCAAAAAAGTTTTTCTCTGACTCTATTGTTGATTATAATTACTTTATTTATTTTTTGCAATAAAGTTCAAATCCTTCTCTGTCTTTGTCCCTTCATAAAAAAACTCCAAAATTTCTTTATATGTTTTTCCGTCTTTTGCCATTTTATTTGCAGTCCAACAACTCAGCCCCATGCCATGTCCGTTTCCCGCCGTTATAATTTTTATTTTCTTCCCGCTTTCCGCAAACGAAAAAGAACTCGACGGAAGCGACAGCGCATCCCGAAATTGATCTCCTGTGCAAATTGTTTCTCCTATCCGAAGCTTTCCCACATATCCCGCCGAATCATGTTCTAAAATTTCAAAATCTTTAAAAGAATATCCTGCCGCAGCTTTTTCTCCGTCTGTCTCTGCCGCCAGAAAATGATGACATTTTTTCTGTATTTGATCATAGGAAAACGTAAATACGCCGACTGTTCTTCCGATTCTTTATCTGCCGGACATTCTTTCACTTTAATATACGGAAACTCCGAACTTCCGAGCACTTCTTCCGCACTGCGCGACATTCCCGTATTTGACTGATGGAACGGTGTCCATGCATATGTATCATTATAAAATAACACCTCGTTTTCTGTCGCTTCTATGGCATTTCTGTATTTTTCATATCGCTTTTTATATTCATCGGCAGGCCATTGATCCTGCATTTCCTTCTGCGACAAATAATCGATCTCCAAAATAACATCTGATACATTTCCGGTTCTGTCCGACTTTTGATTCTCCGTCTCTTCTGCCTGAGTGCTTCTTTGCAGCGCACGGCTGATCTGTGTCCTCACAAGAACCGCCTGCGCCTTCAGTGCCTCCGTCTCTGTATCTGCCGGTACGTCTTTTGCCAACACTCCCGTAAGATACTCATTCCACTCTACTTCTGCAATCCCGTCTGCCTCTTCTTCCTCCGAAGCTTTAACTCTGATGTAAAAATTTTCATTCGTTGTCTCTTCTGGATCTACTCCGTTTACAAACACAGAAACAATGTACGGAAACAATATCAAAATAACAAGGAATGCAGCTGCCGATTTGAATTTTTGTTCTATCGTATATCTTTTCATCAAAAAACAGCCCTCCATATTTCTATCATATGAAGCGCTGTTTTTTTTATAACTTTTGTTTTATCGGACAAACGGTCTCTTTCTCATAATAAACAGGCATATCGCCTCGTATAACGGTACTAACGATGATAATACTGCATGAATAACCGGCATATTTCCTTCCGCGAAGTTTTCATAAATCTGTTTATTCACCAAGACGTTCAAAGCGATCTGAACTGCTCCGAATAAGATCGAAACAATGATCACTACGAAATACATAAAGAAAAACGCAAGTACGCTCATCCCCGCCCCTGTCACATTTTGATTCACCGCACTTCCGGCGAGCGTCATTCCGATGCCAAATACGAGTACCAGTACATAGATGCCGATCGCTCCGCTGTAGATGATCGGAAAAAGCAGTTTCCACAATCCCGGATTTTTGATCGTCGTATTTTTCAGTCGGATCGGACCTGCCATATTCCCGTGGTAATATGTTCTCGCAAAAGGTACAAATGCCATCCATGCATCTTTTTTCCCCATCCGCTTTGCGATCGTATACAGACCGAAAGAATGCAGAAGGTAACTTCCAAGCATAAATACGAGCATTCCTATCATGATCGCAAGCCAAAGCGAAGCGAACACTACGGCAAACATTTCTCCTGCCCTTTCCGGATGATACTGATACTCGTATTCATATGCGTAATCATACATATTTCTCATCTTACTACCTCCTTATCCCTTTTCCGAAAAATCAATCAGATGTTTTTACTCTTCAAGCGGAGCAACATCTACTTTTTCTAATTTCCAAATATCACTTACATATTCTTCGATTGTTCTGTCAGAGGAAAATTTCCCGCTGCATATCGTATTCATCATTGCCATTCTTGACCATCTCTGCTGATCTCTGTAAGCTTCTTCCACTCGTTTCTGAGCCTCTGCATAGGAACGGAAATCTTTCAGAATAAAGTAAGTATCCGCTCTGTCTGTACACTGCGTATTCAACAGAGAATTATACAGATTTTTATACATCTCGTGATCGCCGTTTGCATATGTGCCGTCCATAGCTGATCGATCACACGTTTTAATTCCCAATCGTTAAAGTAAATATCCGTCGGATTATATCCTCCGTTATTCTCATAATAATTACTTCTTCTGAACTAAGGCCGAAGATAAACGCATTCTCCGCTCCGACTTCCTGCACAATTTCCACATTCGCTCCGTCCATCGTTCCGAGAGTCGGCGCACCGTTGAGCATAAATTTCATATTACCTGTTCCCGACGCCTCTTTTGACGCCGTGGAGATCTGCTCGCTCACATCGGCTGCCGCAAAAATAATCTCCGCATTTGATACACGATAATCTTCAATAAATACGACTTTCAGTTTTCCGTTAATGCTTCTGTCATTATTTACAACATCAGCTACGGAATTGATCAGTTTGATCGTCTCTTTCGCTCTTAAATATCCCGCCGCCGCTTTCGCTCCGAAAATAAATGTTCTCGGATAAAACGACATCTCAGGATGTTCTTTGATCTGGTTGTACAGATACATAATATGCAGAATATTAAGAAGCTGACGTTTGTACTCATGGAGACGTTTTACCTGAACGTCAAAGATCGAGCGCGGATCAACTTCAATTCCATTATGCTCTTTAATATATTTTGCAAGACGTACTTTGTTCTCGTATTTAATCTGCATAAACTCACGTCTGGCCTTTTCGTCGTCCGCAAACGGTCTGAGCTTTTCAATCTGCGACAGATCTGTGATCCATCCATTTCCGATCTTATCTGTAATCCAGTCTGCCAGAAGCGGGTTTCCGTGTGCGAGGAATCTTCTCTGTGTGATGCCGTTTGTCTTGTTATTAAATTTTTCCGGCATCATCTCATAGAAATCACGGAGCTGCTGTGTTTTCAAGATATCTGTATGCAGCTTCGCAACGCCGTTTACAGAAAATCCCGCGATAATAGCCATATTTGCCATGCGAACCTGACCGTCTCTTAAGATTGCCATTTTCTTTACTTTATGCTCATTTCCCGGATACATCTCATTCACTTTGATCAGGAATCTTCTGTCAATTTCCTGCACGATCTGATAAATACGGGGGAGCAGTCTTGAAAACAGGTCGATCGGCCATTTTTCAAGAGCTTCTGCCATAATTGTATGATTCGTATAAGCACATGTTTTGCTCGTTACTTCCCACGCCTCTTCCCAGCTTAATCCTTCCTGATCGATCAGCAGTCTCATCAGTTCGGGAACCGCAACTGTCGGATGTGTATCGTTCATCTGAATGATTACTTTCTCATGAAGTTTACGAACATCAGAATGCTTTTTCTTATATTTCTCAAGCAGAGCCTGAAGACTTGCGGAGATGAAGAAATACTGCTGTTTCAAACGGAGTTCTTTTCCCGAATAATGATTGTCGTTCGGATAAAGAACGTCAACGATCAATTTCGCAAGATTTTCCTGCTCTACCGCCTTATGGTAATTTCCTCTGTCAAATTCATCAAGCTTAAAATCTGTGATCGCTTTTGCATCCCACACACGCAGTGTGTTTACGACATGATTTCCATATCCTACGATAGGCATATCATACGGAATCGCCAAAACAGACTCATAATTTTCCTGCACAAATTTTGCTTTTCCCGTCTCAGGGTCATTTTCAAACCGGATATTCCCTCCGAAGCGGACTTCTTTTGCATATTCTTCTCTTCTGATCTCGAACGGATTACCTTCTTTGAGCCAGTTATCCGGCACTTCCACCTGATACCCGTCTTTAATCTTCTGTTTAAACATGCCGTAACGATAACGAATGCCGCATCCATAAGCCGGATAATTCAATGTTGCAAGTGAATCAAGGAAACAGGCTGCCAACCGTCCGAGACCTCCGTTTCCAAGCGCTGCATCCGGCTCTTGATCCTCGATTACATTCAGATCGATCTCCATTTCTTCCAGCGCCTCTTTTACCTCTTTATACGCTGTCAGATTGATCAGGTTATTTCCCAATGCACGCCCCATCAAAAACTCCATAGACATGTAATACACAGTCTTTGCATCTGCCTCGTCATACGCTTTCTGTGTTGCGATCCAATCATCGATGATTACGTCTTTCACTGCATAGGATACTGCCTGAAAAATCTGCTGAGGAGTTGCCTCGTCAATCGTTTTTCTGTACAGCGTCTTAATATTTTCTCTTACGGTTTCCTTAAATGTTTCTTTCTCAAATCCTTTATTATGCATGCTTTATTCCCTTCCTTTTGATATGCCGCGGCGCATCGCATCCTTTATCTTACAAGAACGAATGCGCCCGGATGTGCCGCATATCTTAAAATTATTGTTTCTCAACGCCCATTGTAACTGCTTCTCCGTTGATCTTCCACTCTTTCACATAACCTGCCGGCTCTGCCTTTACAACTTTATCTGCAAGCACTTCCCCGCCGATCTCGTCACTGTGTTCTGCAAAGATCTTTTCCGCTTTCTCACTTCCGTTATACGTTACTTTGATGCGGTCCATAACTTCAAAGTCAGCTTCTTTTCTCATTGTCTGTACTTTACTGATAATTTCTCTGACAAATCCTTCTTCAAGAAGTTCCGGTGTCAGGTTCGTATCAAGAACAACCGTGATTCCATTGTCGTTTTCAGAAACATATCCTTCGATCTGCGCTGTATCAATCAGAAGGTCCTCTTTGAAAAGTGTGATCTCCTGGCCGCTTACATCAAGCTTAAGCGCTCCTGTTTCATTGATCTCATCCATAGCAGAATTTCCGTCTGCATGATCAAGCGCCGCTTTAATTCCCCCTAACATTTTACCATATTTCGGACCTACTGTCTTTAATTGTGGTTTAAAACTATAAGAAGTAAAGTCTCTTACATCATCTGTAAACTTTACATTTTTTACATTCAGCTCATCAGCTACGATATCCTGATAAAATTCAGGCAGATCAAATGCTGCTTTTACGAACATCTGACCGATCGGCTGACGGTTCTTGATGTTCGATGTATTTCTGCAGGCGCGTCCCATAACGACAAGCTTCAGCACATGCTCCATATTCTGCTCAAGCTCTGTGTCGATCTGATCCTCGTTCACTTCCGGGAACATGCACAGATGGATACTCTCCGGCGCATTCTGGTCAACGCTGCGTACAAGATTCTGATAAATCTCTTCTGTCATAAACGGAATCATCGGAGCTGCCGCTTTTGATACCGTAACAAGCGCTGTATATAGTGTCATGTATGCATTGATCTTATCCTGCTCCATTCCTTTCGCCCAGAAACGTTCACGGCTTCTTCTCACATACCAGTTACTCATATCATCTACAAATTCCTGAAGAGCGCGCGCCGCTTCCGGAATACGATAATTTCCGAGGTTTGTATCTACCGTTTTTACCATCGTGTTCATCTTTGACAAAAGCCACTTATCCATAACGGACAGTTTATTATATTCTAATTCATATTTTGTGGCGTCAAACTGATCGATATTTGCATAAAGAACAAAGAAAGCATATGTGTTCCACAGTGTTCCCATGAACTTTCTCTGACCTTCTACTACAGCTTTTCCGTGGAAACGGTTCGGAAGCCACGGAGCGCTGTTCACATAGAAATACCAGCGGATCGCATCTGCACCGTATTTTTCAAGAGCATCAAACGGATCGACTGCATTTCCTTTTGATTTGCTCATTTTCTGTCCGTTCTCATCCTGTACATGACCAAGTACGATTACATTCTTATACGGCGCTTTGTTAAACAGAAGCGTTGAGATCGCAAGCAGGGAATAGAACCATCCTCTCGTCTGGTCTACCGCCTCCGAAATAAAGTCCGCCGGGAACTGTCTTTCAAACAGCTCTTTATTTTCAAACGGATAATGATGCTGTGCAAACGGCATTGATCCGCTGTCAAACCAGCAGTCGATTACTTCCGGAACACGGTGCATCTCTTTTCCACACTTCGGACATTTGATCGTCACCGCATCAATGTACGGACGATGAAGTTCAATGTCATCCGGGCAATTATCGGACATTTCTTTTAATTCCTCAATGCTTCCGACAGAATGCATATGTCCGCACTCGCATTCCCAAATATTAAGCGGCGTTCCCCAGTAACGGTTACGGCTGATACCCCAGTCCTGAACGTTTTCCAGCCAGTCGCCGAAACGTCCTTTTCCGATACTTTCAGGAATCCAGTTGATCGTATTATTATTTGCGATGAGGTCCTCTTTCACGGCAGTCATCTTGATGAACCATGATTCACGTGCATAATAGATCAGCGGTGTGTCGCATCTCCAGCAATGAGGATAACTATGCTCAAATTTCGGTGCATCATAGAGCAGACCTCTGGCATCAAGATCTTTGAGCACTTCCGGATCGGCTTTCTTTACAAACAATCCTGCAAACGGCGTCTCCTCTGCCATATTTCCTTTTTCATCTACAAGCTGAACAAACGGAAGGTCATATTTTCTTCCTACGTTCGCATCGTCTTCACCGAATGCCGGAGCAATATGAACAACGCCTGTACCGTCTGTCAACGTAACATATTCGTCACATACAACGTAAAACGCTTTCTTGTTCTGCTTCTGCGCACAATCTGCCGCGCACTGATAAAGCGGCTCGTATTCTTTTCCTTCCAAATCAGTTCCCTTATATGTCTCAAGCACCTCATACGCTGCTTTTCCTTCTTCTGCAAGTCTTCCAAGCACCGTATCAAGAAGCGCGCACGCCATATAATAAATATTTCCGTCCGCAGCCTTTACTTTCGCATAATCTTCTTTCGGATTTACACAAAGCGCAAGGTTCGACGGCAGCGTCCAGGGAGTTGTCGTCCATGCAAGGATATACGCATCTTCTTCTTTTACTTTGAATCTGACGATCGCAGAACGTTCTTTTACATCTTTGTATCCCTGTGCAACTTCCTGTGCAGAAAGCGGCGTTCCGCAGCGCGGGCAATAAGGAACGATCTTAAATCCTTTGTAAAGAAGCCCTTTATCCCAGATCTGCTTTAACGCCCACCATTCCGACTCTATAAAGGAATTATGATATGTGACATACGGATCGTCCATATCTGCCCAGAAACCTACTGTTCCTGAAAAATCTTCCCACATTCCTTTATATTTCCAAACACTTTCCTTACACTTATCAATGAAAGGTTCTAGTCCATACTCTTCAATCTGGTCTTTCCCGTCAAGTCCGAGCAGCTTTTCCACTTCCAGTTCTACCGGAAGTCCGTGTGTATCCCAACCTGCTTTTCTGGGAACCATACTGCCTTTCATTGTTCGATAACGCGGAATCATATCTTTAATAACACGAGTCAGCACATGACCAATGTGCGGCTTTCCGTTTGCTGTCGGAGGGCCGTCATAAAAAATATAATCCGGACATCCTTCCCGCTCTTCCATACTTTTCTCAAAAATGTGATTGTCGTCCCAAAACTTTTCGATTTGTTTTTCTCGATCGACAAAATTCATGTCTGTAGAAACTTTTTTGTACATGATCTTCTTCCTTTCCTCCTAATAACAAAAAGCTTCCGTCCTGTAATAGGACGAAAGCTTATTCTCCGTTTTTAACCACCTGTTACAACATACTTGGATCTCACGCCTTGACTGTACGCGACAGAAAACATCTATTTACAGTATAGTACATCTCTTTCTATATCTCTTCTTTTCTGTAGCTTATGCATACGATTCGGATCCGCATATGGTGTCCTGTAACGTCGGACTTACGTCGGCTCTTACTTCTCTGTATTTATTTCAGATGCCGCGGCTCGGAGTGATATTCAGAATCTGTCTACCGGTATCGGACTTACACCATCCCCGACTCGCTGTAACATTCGATCAGATCTTACTGTCTCCGTCATCGCCTTTTTCATCATATTTTTAATATGTCATATAAAATATTATAAAAAAAATATTAATATTAGTCAAGGTGGTTTTTCCGTAAACTTATTATAATCGTAACAGTTCAGCCACAATTATTTAGAATCAGTATACGAAAAAAAGAACTGTTCTACAAGACTATCCATGCAA